>ERZ1292633.1238-Hain-H41-02um-R1-1238-length-27924-cov-5_pt2 | contig 19642 bp, 13 predicted proteins | sample MGYA00564406_ERZ1292633 | MGnify/ENA primary metagenome ERZ1292633 (study PRJEB36523, sample SAMEA6512639) | groundwater metagenome | collected 2019-01-08 | study: AquaDiva: Metagenomics assemblies of 32 groundwater samples
GGGCCCGGCCCGAGCGGTTCTACCTAACTTGCCCCGCCGAGGCGGCGGAAAGATTATCTTTTGCCGGAACCCTTATGAGGCCGCCCGGCAATCCGATTGCCTGGTTATTACGACCGACTGGCCTGAGTTTAAAACACTGGATTTACCGCGCCTCAAAAAAAATATGGCCCATCCGACGATTATTGACGGACGCAATATTTTTTCACCAACGCAGATGAAAAAGTTGGGGTTTGTCTATCGCAGTATCGGCCGGGTTTAATCAACTGATTACACAGATTAAAAAATAGATTACACTGATAATTAATCTGTGGGAGAATAATATGAGTAAAGCCATTTATGCCGGGGCCTTTGACCCGGTGACTAACGGTCATCTGGACGTGATTGAACGCGGCCGCCGGATGTTTGACCGGTTAATCGTCGCCGTAGCCGATAACCCCGCGAAAGTGCCGCTTTTCACCAAACCGGAACGGGTGGAATTGCTTAAAAAATTAGCCGCGAAATGGCCTAATGTCCGGGTTGATTCTTTTGAAGGATTATTAATTGATTATGTCCGTTTCAAAAAGACCAATCTCATCCTGCGCGGGATTCGGACTATTTCCGATTTTGAATACGAATTTCAGATGGCGTTAACCAACCGCGCCCTGGCGCCTGATATTGAAACGGTTTTTGTGATGACCGGCGAAAAATATTCTTATATCAGTTCGCGCTTAATCAAGGAAGCCATCAGTTTAGGCGGCCAGATTGATATCTTTGTCCCAAAAGAAGTATCCGAATTATTGAAGAAAAAATTAAGAAAAGAATAACCACGGATTTCACTGATTTAATCAGTGTTAATTCGTCCCACTTTAGCGGGATCTGTGTCATCCGTGGTAAACATCGGAAATTACACAGATTAATTCGTCCCGCTTTAGCGGGATCAGTGTAATCCATTGTTAAAAGGAGGTATTTGATATGCCGAGCCGAACCGAAACCCTGCAGAAAAAAATTGCCGTTTTAAAAGGCAAAGTATGCGAAGGGAAGCAAGCAAAAAAATCCCTGAAAGAATTAAGAGAGTTAAAAAAAAGTCTTAAACACGCTCAACGCAAAGTCCGGTTTCTGACCGGCAAAAAATTGCGGGCTTTGATGGGTGTGGTAAAAGAAGAAAAACCGGCCGGCGAACAGCCGAAACAGGAAGCGCCCAAAACCCCAACGGCCGAACCAAAACCGGAAGCAAAACCTTAATAAATATTCCGGATATGCCAGACGTAAATTTTTCTAAAATATCGCCCCGGCCCACCACGAGTCTATCCGGACGGGTTAATTACGAACAGGAACTTAACCCCCAACAACTGGCTGTGGTCATGGCCGGCCAGGGTCCGATGCTGGTTATTGCCGGACCGGGCAGCGGTAAAACTAGAACCGTTACCTACCGCGTCGCCCGCCTGGTAGAAACCGGAACTAATCCGGATTCTATTTTATTGCTGACCTTTACCAATAAAGCCGCCCGGACGATGCTGGACCGCGTCGCCAATCTTCTGCCGGTCCGAACCCTGCACTTCTGGGGCGGAACTTTCCATCATATCGGAAATGTTATCCTCAGGAAACACGCTAAATTAATCGGTTACCAAAATAATTATACTATCCTGGACCGGGAAGATTCTAAAGATTTAATTAACGACATTTTGAAAACAATTAAACTGGATACGCCGCCAAAAAATTTCCCTAAAAGCAACATTCTGGCCGGTATTTTTGGCTATGCCGCTAATACCGGCCGGGAGATTAAAGAAACCATCGGGAAAGACACGCCCCAGTTGATGAAATTTTCTGCCGATATCATCCGCATTTTTGATATTTATACCGCTAAAAAACTAAAACAGAATCTGATGGATTTTGATGATTTACTCCTGAACTGGAAAAAATTATTTGAAGAACATCAAACCGTGCGGGATTTTTACGCCCGTAAGTTTATTTATACCCTGGTGGATGAATATCAGGACACCAATCATTTGCAGGGAGAAATTATTGAACGGCTGGCCGGGGTGCACCGCAATTTAACGGTCGTCGGTGATGACGCCCAGAGTATTTATTCATTCCGGGGAGCGGATTTCACCAACATTATGGAATTCCCGAACCGTTACCCTGAAGCGAAAATTTATAAACTGGAAGCCAATTACCGCAGCACGCCGGAAATCCTGCGCCTGGCCAATTGCTGTATCAAGCACAACACCAAACAGTTTCCTAAAAACCTGCAGGCGCTCTGCCCTGAAGGCGAGTATCCCAAGTTGGTGATTCTTGATAATAATTTTGCCCAGGCAAAATTTGTTACCAAGGAAATCCTGGAACTACACCGGCGGGAAAAAATACCGCTGAACCAGATGGCGGTTCTTTACCGGGCTCATTACCAGTCAATGGAACTCCAGATGGAATTAGCCAACCTGAAACTGCCGTTTGAAATCCGTTCCGGCTTACGTTTTTTTGAACAAGCCCATCTTAAAGACGTGTTATCATATTTAAAAATCATTTCCAACTTCAACCACGAACTGGCCTGGCAGCGCGCCTTGAAGCTTTATCCCGGCATCGGACCGGCCAGCGCAGAACATCTCTGGAAGACCATCAAAGAACTTAAGAATCTATCGGCCCTGCCTGCCTGTCCCGATGGTCCGCCTGAGGCGGATCGGGACGCAAACAGGCACTTGTCCGCCGCCCCGGCCTCGCTCCCGCCAGAACGGGTCGCCTCTGGAAAACCTCGCCCATCCGGACGAGACGGGCGGGCCAGCGGTCCCCGGCGCTTTTCCGGTGCAGCCATGAAAAGCTGGCAGGAACTCGTTAAATTAATCAATAAAATAGATAACCCGAATCTCAAGGACAACCCGGCGGTCTTAATTAATATTATCCTGGATGAATGGTATCGCGATTACCTGGAAGGCAATTATGCGGATTACCGCGACCGGATTGATGACCTGAAGCAGTTAAGCGTTTTCGCCGAACAGTTTAATTCCCTGGAAAAATTTTTAAGCCGGATTACCCTGCTGACCAATGCGGAAGGTGAAGAACACCGAGCCGGGACTAAACCATCGGTCTCAGACAGATTAATCTTAAGCACGATCCACCAGGCCAAAGGATTGGAATGGTCGGTGGTTTTCGTTATCGGATTAGTGGAAGACCGGTTCCCGGATTCCCGGCACACGACCGAATCGGAACTGGAAGAAGAACGACGTTTATTCTATGTGGCCGTAACCAGAACAAAACAAAAACTTTATTTATGTTATCCTCTGGCCGGCGAAAAAAGAAGCGCTTTATACGAAATCTTCCAGCAACCGTCCCGGTTTTTACAGGAACTGGATGCCAGCAGTTACCGGGAAGTCCGGATTACCCAGAATGAATCTTATTAAGAGCGTCTAACAAAATAATGCGTATATTGTCCGCCAAAGGACGGACTCGTCTTCTGGCGAGTAGCGGCGGGGCTTGTCCCCGCCTAAATAGGCGACCACAAGGGTCGCAGCTACTTTAAAATGTTAGAGACTCTAAAAAAATTATATTGCTCCGTTAGAAATTTGATGTATAATATAAAAAATTCACCGGAATAAAATTTTTTATGGAGAATTAAAATGTCTGCTAACGTATTAGAAATAACCGATAGCGTTTTTGACACAGAAGTGCTCAAATCCACCTTGCCGGTCATTGTTGACTTATGGGCGCCCTGGTGCGGCCCCTGCCGGATGCTGGCCCCGCTTATGGAAACGCTCGCCGGATCGTACCGGGGAAAATTAAAAATAACTAAAATCAATACCGACGATAACCCGGAAATGTCCACCAAATATCAGGTAATGGCTATTCCGACCTTGCTATTTTTTAAACAGGGCCAGTTGGTGGAACGCAGCACCGGCGTGAAGTCGCAAAACGAACTGGAAGAAATTATCCGGACCAGTTTAGGTGTAACAAAATAATAATATGAAATACCTCATTACCGGTGGAACCGGATTTGTCGGCTCGCATTTAGCCGAAGCGCTCCTTGCTCAAAACGGCGAGGTTTATTTAATTGACGACCTCTCCACCGGTTCAATCAAAAACATTGAACATCTTAAAACCAATCCGAAACTTCATTATACCATAAATTCTATTTTTAACGAACCGCTACTAGCTGAATTAGTTGACCAGTGCGACCTGGTTCTGCATCTGGCGGCCGCGGTCGGGGTGCGGTTGATCGTAGAAAGCCCGGTCCGAACCATTGAAACTAATATTTCCGGAACAGAAATTGTCTTAAAACACGCTTCCAAAAAACAGAAAAAAGTTTTTATCGCCTCATCTTCCGAAGTTTACGGTAAAAGCACCAAAATTCCTTTCAGCGAAGATGATGATATGGTTCTCGGCCCGACCTCCAAAGGCCGCTGGAGTTATGCCTGCTCCAAGGCCATTGATGAATTCCTGGCTCTGGCTTACTGGCGGGAAAAGAAAACACCGACCGTCATCGGACGCCTTTTTAACACGGTCGGACCGCGGCAGACCGGCCGATACGGAATGGTTATCCCCCGCTTTGTCAAACAGGCCCTGACCGGCGAACCGATTACGGTTTACGGCAACGGCCAGCAGTCCCGCTGTTTTGCCCACGTGAGTGATATCGTGGAAGCCATTATTAAAATTATTCATTATGACCAAGCCGTCGGAGAGGTGTTTAATATCGGCAGTAACCAGGAAATTACGATTGAAGAACTCGCCCGGAAGGTTAAAGAAAAAACCGGCAGTAAATCGGTTATTAAATATATCCCTTACGAGGAGGCCTATGAATCCGGTTTTGAAGATATGCTCCGCCGGGTTCCGGATTTAACTAAAATCACCAAAGCCATCAATTACCGGCCGACTAAAAATATTGACCAGATTCTGGAGAGCGTCATTGATTACTTTAAAAAAAATGACGAGTAATTTAGAGACTATTTCAAATTTTCCGTATCCAACTGTCATTCAGACTGTGTCATAATGTCATTACGAGAAGTCCTGTCCCGCCTGGGCGGGACGGGACGACGAAGTAATCTCATTAAATAGAGATTGCCCGCAATGACAAAAAGATGATTATGACACAGCCTGAATGATGATTCTGAAAATTTGAAACAGTCTCGTAATTTGTCATTCATAATTAATAATTTATAATTTTAAAAAGAGATGATCTAGGGATTACACTGATCCAGCAGGGCGGGATTAGATTACACAGATTAAGATAGAAGATATTTAGACGATCGTATTTTCAATCTGTGTAATCGCAGTTTTAAAATCTGTGTAATCATTAATAGGAGAGGTTATTATGATAAAAGATGTCAAAATCAAGAAACTGAATCCGATTCCGGACGAACGCGGCCGGGTAATGGAAATTTTGCGAAACGATGATGAAATATTCCAAAAATTCGGACAGGTTTATATCACCACCGCCTACCCGGACGTGGTCAAGGCCTGGCATTATCATAAGATTCAATCAGATTCTTTTGCCGTCATTCACGGAACGATGAAAGTGGTGCTTTACGATAACCGGAAAGGTTCACCGACTAAAGGCGAAGTAAATGAATTTTTTATGGGCGAGCATAATCCGATCTTGGTTCGGATTCCGCCAATGGTTTACCACGGTTTTAAATGCATCAGCCCTGATGAAGCAATTATGCTGAATTGCCCCACCGAGCCATATCACCGTAAAAAACCGGATGAATACCGGCTTGACGCCCATACCAAAAAAATACCGTACGACTGGACACGGAAGGACGGCTAACCTACGATGCGCTTAGGCAAACTTGAAATATATCCGGTCTGTGACGGGTACTTCAAATTAGACGGCGGGGCAATGTTCGGAGTTGTCCCTAAACCGCTCTGGTCAAAACGGATGCCCGCCGACGAAAATAACCGCATCCAGATGGCCTTATTCTGCCTCTTAATCCAGACCGAAGGCAAAAATATTTTAGTTAATACCGGTATCGGACCGGACGAAAAATACCCGGAACGTTTCCGGCAGATTTATGACATCCGGCATCCGCCCACCCTTTTAACCAGTCTGGCCGAACATCATCTTAAACCAGAAGATATTAACCTGATTATCCTGACGCATCTCCATTTTGACCATGCCGGAGGAAATACTTCCTGTAAAACTACAAATACCGAATCACAAATCCCAAATCAAAATAATTGTATCCCCGCTTTCCCTAACGCTCCTTATCTCGTCCAGAAAACCGAATGGGAAGACGCAACCAATCCGACCGAACGCACCCGGGCCAGTTACCGACCGGAAAATATCCGGCCCTTAAAAGAACACGGCGTGTTACAACTGCTTGAAGGCAACTGCGAAATCGTACCGGGGGTAAAGGTTAAAATCACCGGCGGCCACACCCGAGGGCATCAGGTAATATTATTTGAAAGTGAAGGCAAGAAAGGAATTTTCTGGAGCGACCTCATTCCCACCACCGCTCATATTGACCTACCTTATATTATGGGTTATGACCTTTATCCGGAAGAAACGCTTAATGCAAAAAAGGAGTTAATTGAACAAGCCGTGGCCGAACGGTGGCTTTGTTTCTGGGAGCACGACCCGACCATCAACTGCGGTTATCTCATCCGACAAGATGACCGGGTTCAGGTCATACCGTATCAAGCGTAATTACAAAATAATGAAAAGAAAAGATTGGTATGAATAGGCCGGTAAAGTTTATAATGATTGGCCGAAGCAATCTTTGATACGGTAAAATGTTAAGTTGAAAAGCATATCCTGAGTTTACCGAAGGGTTGAAGTTTGACCCCTATGTCTTTGTTAAGTACAAGTCTGCACCACCCCCGATGTGAGGGGTTTATTAAGAAATTAGAGCAGTTATTTAACCGTATTTTTAGGCCGAGGACCGTTGGGCGTCCAGCCAAAGTCAGACCGGAAGGAAATTAGTATGTGTCCCCAGATTAACAGATTAATGTATAATGTATAATTCTTTTTTGGTTACATTACTATATCCCATGTAATAGGTTATGATTGGAAGAAAATCACTTACTGTTATCGCTTCACTAGTAGAGTTTGTAGGAATTACCATTCTTCCTTTTCTTCCGGCAGAAACCCGACAAATTTATTTTTTTGGCTGGCTATTATTTTCCATCTTATTTATTATTGCGCTCTTCGTAATCTGGAGACGCAATACCTATCTGTAATTGCTAAGTAGTCCCCGCACCACTTAAAACGCAACAATTTTGTATTGTATTTGTTAAGTAGTATCTGTACCACCTGTACCTGCGACGGACATCTGAACAATGGGAAAAGTAGATAGAATATAGTAAGAATTGACCAAATTCAGGTTCCAGCCAGGAAAGATATTACCATAAAAAGGGACCAGAGGCAAGTGAAAACTAATTTCTTGGTGATTAGATAGAGCAATTCCGCGATTGTCTTTGTTAAGTTACTTTTTGACCACAAAAATCGCCTCTAAAATTTTCTTGCCAAATCCTAACCGGTTGCTTGATTTTTTATTTTTACCCTGTATGATTTAGATAATGAGACCCAACCGAAAATCTTCCATTTTTAGTTTCGTATTTTTCTGCCTTTACCTCTACGTCCACGCCGCCTTTGGCGGCTGACGGATAATAATTTTGCTTCCTCTCACGAAATCCCCTCAAAAAATTCAAATTTTTCTTGTAAAACAGATTTTAATTGCTATAGTAATCAGCCGAAGGACTGATCCAGCCCACTCCCGTCACGGCGAGACGGGGCGGATAAAGTTTCCAGAGGAAATTTTATAGATGATTAATTTAGCCGTAATCGGCGCCGGTGACTGGGGCAAAAACCTGATTCGTAATTTCAGCCAGTTACCCGACGTCAATTTTTCCATCTGTTGCGACCTTGATGATAAAAGGTTGCAATATATCCGGACTCATTACCCGCAGTTAAAACTTACCAAAGACCCCCAAGATATTTTTAATGACGCTAAAATAGACGCCGTGGTAATTTGTTCCTCAGCCGTCAGCCATTACCAGTTGGCCCGGGCCGCTCTGGAATCAGGCAAGCACGTCTTTGTGGAAAAACCGTTAACTTTAAAAGTAAGTGATGCCGAACATCTGGTGAAATTAACGGATGAAAATAAAAAAGTTTTGATGGTGGGACATTTATTAAAATACCATCCGGCCGTAACAAAATTAAAAACGCTGATTGATTCCGGAGAAATCGGTGATATTTTTTATGTTTATTCCCAGCGGGTAAACCTGGGAAAAATCAGGCATGATGAAAACGCCCTCTGGTCTTTTGCCCCGCATGATTTGGCTATTATCCTGTATCTGCTGGGCGAAGAACCGGTTGAGGTGACCGCCCGGGGCGAAGCGTATCTTCAACCGAATATTGCCGATGTGGTTTTTGTCAACCTAACTTTCCCTGATAAAAAAATGGCGCACGTTCATCTCAGCTGGTTAGACCCGCATAAGGAAAGAAAACTAACCGTCGTCGGCTCTAAAAAAATGGTCGTCTTTGACGATATGGAATCTTCCGATAAAATAAAAATTTATGATAAAGGGGCCGACCGGGCCCCCGGTTATGAAACTTATGCCGAATATATTACTTTACGTTCCGGCGATGTGATTATCCCGGCCCTGAAACTGACCGAACCGTTAAAAAATGAATGTCTTCATTTCATTGATTGCATTAAAAATAACAAAACCCCATTAAGCGACGGCCGTGATGGGTTAAAAGTAGTGAAAATTTTAACCGCAGCCCAGCAATCGTTGGAACAGGGTGGAAAACCGGTGAGAATATCTAACCACTGATTACACTGATTTAAGCAAAAAAAATGACACTGGTTAAATCTGTGTAATCAATTACGGTAATTATTTAGCTGATTGAAAGTACGCTGTCATGCTGAACTTGTTTCAGCATCTCCTTTAGACCCCCGAAACAAGTTCGGGGCAGGCTCTGAAATAAATTCAGGGGGACAGCAAAAGACAGTCTTTCTCGTTTTACTTCATTCCGCTAAATAATTACCAATTATGAACTATGCCTAACATCATTCATCCTTCGGCTAAGATTGGAAACGGAACCCGATTAGGCGAACTGATTATTATTGAATCTGATGTTAAAATCGGGCAAAATTGCCAGATTGGACACCAGGTTATTATCCGCTCCGGCAGTATCATCGGAGATAATGTCCGAATTGATGAACACTCAGTTATCGGTAAAATGCCGATGAAAGCAGCTTTTTCGGCCATCGGAGGCGCCACTAATCCTTTACCGCCGGCAGAAATCGGGTCTAATGCCATTATCGGGGCCGGGGTGATAATTTATACCGGCGCAAAAATAGGCCCTTATGTATTGGTGGCTGACCTGGCGACGGTGCGCGAAGATGTTACCATCGGCGATTATACGATTATCGGCCGCGGGGTAACCGTTGAAAATAAAGTCAGCATCGGTTCAAAATGTAAAATAGAAACCGAGGCGTATATTTGTGCTTTATCCAGTATTGCGGACGGTTGTTTTGTGGCGCCGGAGGTAACTTTTACCAATGATAATTTTCTGGCCCGGACCAAAGAACGTTTCAAATATCATAAAGGCGTTACCATGCTCAAGGGTGCGCGCATCGGCGCCAATGCCACGATCCTACCGGGGGTAACCATTGGTGAAGACGGATTGGTGGCCGCCGGTTCCGTTGTTACTAAAGATGTTCCCAGTAAGATGATTGTTAAAGGAACCCCGGCCCGGCCCACCAAACCGGTTCCGCCGGAACAATGGCTGGAAAACCAATAAGTTTCACTCCCTTTTCCCCCGCCAAAAAAAATACGTTTTTTTTTATTTTTTTCTTGACTTTTTTAAAAAAAGTGTTTAAATACTGGTTTTCATATTTAGCCAGATCTATAATGAAATAGGAGGTTCATATGCCAACCGTTGCCGAGTTAACCGAAAATATTAAAGGTTTAAAAGATCCGGAAAAAAACGAGGTCTTATTGGAAGTTATCAGCCAGTCCAGCGTGTTATGGTTAAAAGATTTCGTCAAGTCATTTGAAGAAAAATTCGGTGTCACCGCCGCCATGCCGGTCGCCGCCGGAGCCGCTGCGGCTGCTGCACCGGCCGCCGTCCAGGAAGAAAAAACCACTTTTGATGTCATCCTTAAAGAAATTGGAGCCAACAAAATTCAGGTCATTAAAGTCGTTCGGGCCGTAACCAATCTCGGTTTGAAAGAAGCCAAAGATCTGGTTGATGGCGCGCCCAAACCAGTAAAAACAGGCATCCCTAAAGACGAAGCGGAAAAAATCAAAAAAGAACTGGAAGCCTCCGGCGCCAAAGTAGAACTGAAATAAAAATCCTGGCTCCAGTTTAATAACGATTACCGGACGGTCGAGACTTTATCTTTTATTTTAATGATAAACTTACCAATTTATTCCAACCAGCCTGTTCCGAACTCAATTCGGGACTTATATCCTTGTTTTTATTCTCTCGTAATCATGAACTATGCAATTCCGAAAAAGTTTTGCTACCTTACGGAATTGCTTACCCTGACCCCGACGCAGTCGGGGGAAGGGTCTCATTATTTATCCGGAACTGCATAAAAATTTTGGTTTACCTGTCGGCCGGTGTCCCGTTAAAGCGGGAGCGCCACCGTTGACAGACAAAAAGGAGATCTAATGGAAATCAGAAATTACCGTAAATCAATGATCAGTTCGTCTCCTCCGGACCTGGTTCAGATTCAACACGAAGCCTACGAGCGTTTTTTACAGAAAACTGTTCATCGGACCAAACGTAAAAATATAGGGCTGGAATCGTTATTCCGGGAAATCTTTCCAATTAAATCATACGATGGTTCATTGGTATTGGAATATCTTTGGTACGAAATCGGGCAGCCGCGTTATTCGGAAGAAGAATGCCGGGCGTTAAAAATCACCTACGGCGCTTCCCTGAAGGCCCGCTTAAGATTAAATCAACCGGAACTGTTGGAAGAAGATGTTTATCTGGGAGAAATACCGCTGATGATAGGCGGAGGCGAGTTTGTTATTAACGGCGTCGAACGGATTATCGTTAACCAATTACACCGTTCGCCCGGTATTGATTTTACGGAAATACTAATAGGAGATCGCAAATTGCATTCCGCCTGGATTATTCCCGAACGGGGCAGCTGGGTGGAAATCGCCACGACCAAACGAGATTCCCTGACGATTAAAATAGACCAGGGCAGTAAAATTCCGCTGACTATCTTTATGCGCGCGATGGATCCTAAACTTTCCACCACCGCCGATATCATTAGAATGTTTTACCCGACGGAAAAAATAAAAATTTCCGGACATCTTGACCCGGCCGTTTTAAGCGGCAAATATACGATGGAAGATATTAAAGACCCCCTTACCAAAAAAGTAATTCTGGAAGCGGGCAGTAAACTTTCTGAAAATACCGCTAAACTCATAATTGACAACCATAAAGAGATTGAAGTCCTGGGACAGGTGAACGACTGGCTTATTTTAAATACCCTGGCCGAGGATAGTACTCATTCGCACGAGGACGCTCTTTTGAAAATATACGGACGGTTACGGCCCGGAATGCCGCCTCAGATTGAACAGGCGAAAAAGGTTTTCTTTGAACGCTTTTTTGATAAACAGCGTTATCAGATGGGATTGGTCGGCCGGTTCAGGTTAAACCGGAAATTCGGATTAAATATTCCGGAAAGCGAACAAACTCTTTTACCCGGAGATATAATTAACGCCGTCAAATACGTTATTACCTTGCGAAAAGGCGAAGGCGGAATAGATGATATTGACCATCTGGGTAATCGCCGGGTGCGCACGATTGATGAATTGATTCTGGAAGAAATCCGCCGCGGTTTTCTCAGCTTAAAAAGAATTATTACCGAACGACTTAATCTCGGACAGGCCAGTAATGAAGCGGTTACGCCGCGGACTTTGGTTAATTCCAAACCGATTTCCAGCGCGATCAGTCATTTTTTTGAACAAGGTGAATTATCTCAGGTGGCTTCGCAGACCAATCCGCTGGATCAACTTACACATGAACGGCGGCTGAGCGCTCTGGGGCCGGGTGGGTTAAACCGTAAACGGGCCGGTTTTGAAGTGCGTGATGTCCACCCTTCACATTACGGCCGAATCTGCCCGATTGAAACACCGGAAGGCGCTAATATCGGACTGATTTCTTCTATGGCGATTTACAGTGCGCTGGATAAATATGGTTTTATCGTGACGCCTTATTATCCGGTAAAAAAAGGCCGCGTGGTTGAGGAGATGGTTTACCTGCGGGCCGATGAAGAAAAAGATAAAGTGCTTGTTCCGGCTGACGTGCTGGATACCGATGGAAAAATCAACCGGGATAAAATCCTGGCGCGCTGCAACGGCGAGTTTTTATTTGTCCCTCCAGATAAAGTTGATTATATCGATGTTTCACCGGACCAGATGGTCGGACTTTCGGCCGGACTGATTCCATTTCTGGAACATAACGATGCGAACCGCGCTTTGATGGGGTCTAATATGCAACGACAGGCCGTTCCGTTACTTTTGACAGAACCTCCGCTGATTATTACCGGATTAGAAAAACATGCGGCCGCTAATTCATCAATGGTGGTAAAAACTCAACAGGGAGGAATAGTCACCCGCGTTACGGCCGATCAGATTGAAATTCAATCCGATGATGATGAGGCTTCCCAGCAGGTAACCGTATATGATCTGAAAAAATTCACCGGTTTGAATGAAAGGACCTGTCATAATCAAAAACCGATTGTTAACGTTAACCAACGGGTAAAACGCGGCCAGATTATCGCCGACGGAGCCGCCACCGCCCAGGGAGAACTGGCCATGGGGCGAAATATCATGGTGGCTTTTATGACCTGGGAGGGATACAATTTTGAAGATGCTATGATTGTAAACGAAAGATTGCTGAAAGACGATATTTTCACTTCAATTCATATCGAAGAATTTGAAGTAGAAGCCCGGGAAACAAAACTGGGGCCGGAAGAATTCACTCGCGATATTCCCAATGTTTCCGAAAAAGCCCTTAAAAATCTTGATGAAAGCGGTATTATCAGGGTCGGAACCAAGGTGAAACCGGGGGATATCCTGGTTGGGAAAATTACTCCGAAAAGCAAGAGTGAATTAACACCGGAAGAAAAATTATTACACGCTATCTTCGGTAAAGCCGGAGAGGACGTTAAAAACGAATCGTTGGAAGTGCCGCCCGGGGTGGAAGGGATCATAATTGATGCCCAGCGTTTCAGCCGGCTGGTTTCTAAAAACGAAAAAGAAAAAACTCTATCTAATAAGAAAATTAAAAAAATTGACCGTGATATTAATGCCCGGATCACCGTGTTACTAGTCGAGCGGCTTAAAGAGATTGAAAAAATGGTGGGTAAACGGCTGGTGGAACGGCCCATCAGTTACGGACCGCGGGGTAGCGTTAAAGGACTTGATCATCTTAAAGAAAAACTTAACCTGGAACGCTTTGAGTTTGCCAGCCGGAAAGAAAAAGATGAGGCCCTCTTGGCCGACCGGGATTTAATCGGCGAATGCGAGAAACTGGAAAATGAAAAAGAGTTAACCATTAACCGTTTGATGCGCGGCGACGACCTGCCGACCGGTGTGCTTGAAATGGTTAAAATAATTATTGCGTCCAAACGGAGATTATCAGTCGGAGATAAACTGGCCGGACGCCATGGAAACAAAGGCGTCATTGCCAAGATTTTACCGTCCGGAGATATGCCTTTTCTGGCCGACGGAACACCAGTGGATATAATTCTTAATCCGCTGGGGGTGCCTTCCCGAATGAATGTGGGGCAGATTCTGGAAACGCATCTCGGTTGGGCGGCTAAAACATTGAATTTCCGGGCGCTGACCCCGGTTTTTAACGGCGCCAAGGAAGAAGAAATTACAAACGCCCTGAAAGAAGCCGGATTGCCGGCCGACGGTAAAACTACTCTTTATGACGGCCGAACCGGCCGTTCTTTTGACCAAAAAATAACTATCGGTTATACTTATATTATGAAATTACACCATCTGGTGGATGATAAAATTCATGCCCGGGCCACCGGTCCATATTCATTGATTACCCAGCAGCCGTTAGGCGGAAAAGCGCGTTATGGCGGCCAGCGCTTCGGTGAAATGGAAGTCTGGGCCCTGGAAGGATACGGCGCAGCTAATGTGCTCCAGGAAATGCTGACCGTTAAAAGCGATGACGTGGACGGCCGAACCAAAATCTATGAGTCAATGATTAAGGGAGATAATTTACTGGACCCGGGCACCCCGGTGTCTTTTGAAGTTTTAAATAATGAAATTAAAGGACTTTGCCTGAATATGAAACTGGAAAAAGAAAAGAAAACATTATAGGATCTAACCACAGATTACACTGATCCCGCCTAGGCGGGACTGATTACACAGATTAAGATTAAAATCCGTGTAATCGGGGGTTAAAAAATCAGTGTCATCAGTTGTACGAGGAGAACCAGATGCCAGACCTTTTTTATGATAAAATAAATGAGTTTAACATGATTTCCATTAAAATTGCTTCTCCGGAAGACATCAAATCCTGGTCTTACGGTGAAGTGAAAAAACCGGAAACCATTAATTACCGGACTTATCGGGCTGAACGGGATGGCCTTTTTTGCGAGCGGATTTTTGGCCCGGAAAAAGATTGGGAGTGTTTCTGCGGAAAATATAAGGGCATCAAATATAAAGGTATTATCTGCGACCGTTGCGGCGTGGAACTGACCCAATCGCGGGTCCGGCGTAAACGGATGGGACACATCAACCTGGCCGCACCGGTGGTGCATATCTGGTTCTTTAAAACTATTCCTTCAGCCATTGCGACCTTGCTTAATATAAAAACTGCAGTACTGGAAAAGGTGATTTTTTATCAGGATTATGTTGTCACTCAGATAAAGAGTAAAAAATGCCCGTTGGAAATAGGCCAGGTTTTGACGGAAGAACGGCTGGATGAGTTTAACAAACGGTATAAGGGTGAATTCCAAGCCGAAATAGGCGCGAAAGCCGTTAAGGTTCTCCTGCAAAATCTTGACCTTAAAGAATTATCCAAGGAATTAAAAAAAGCACTTAAGGAAACTTCTTCAGTCCAGAAACAAAAAGATATTATTAAACGCCTCCGGCTGGTGGAAATGTTTATCAATTCAGGTAATAAACCGGAATGGATGGTTCTGGAAACAATTCCGGTCATCCCACCGGATTTACGGCCGTTGGTGATGCTGGAAAGCGGGAATTTTGCCAGTTCCGATTTGAATGACCTTTATCGCCGTTTGATTAATCGTAATAATCGTCTCAAAAAATTAATGGAGTTGAATGCTCCGGAAGTTATTATCCGTAATGAAAAAAGAATGCTTCAGCAATCGGTTGATGCCCTTTTTGACAATGAACGATGCCGTCGTCCGGTATTAGGAGCCAATAGCCGGGCGTTAAAATCATTAAGCGATATGATTAAAGGCAAGCAGGGACGCTTCCGCGAGAATCTGCTGGGTAAGCGGGTTGATTATTCAGCTCGCTCGGTCATTGTCGTCGGGCCGGAGTTAAAACTTCATCAATGCGGTTTGCCCAAACGAATTGCGCTGGAACTTTATCAGCCGTTCATTATCCGCCGGCTTAAAGAATTGGGCCGGGCCGATACGATTAAAAGCGCTAAAAAAATGCTGGAACGCCGTGATGAAGGCATCTGGGACGTTCTGGATGAAGTAATTAAAGACCACCCGGTGCTTTTAAACCGTGCCCCCACCCTGCACCGGATGGGCATTCAGGCCTTTGAACCGATTCTGGTTGAAGGCAATGCTATTTCCGTTCATCCGCTGGTCTGCCCGGCTTTTAATGCCGATTTTGACGGCGACCAGATGGCCGTTCACCTGCCGCTTTCTTGGGATGCATTGGTTGAAACCAAAATGTTGCTAATGGCAACGCAGAATATTTTTTCGCCCTCCAACGGTAATCCGATTATCAGCGCTACCCAGGATATTATTTTAGGAATTCATTATTTAACTACCAGCCGCTTAAACGAGCCGGGTGAAAAAAAGTGTTTTGCCACCCAGGAAGAGGCCTTGCTGGCTTACGACCGCGGTAAAATAAGTTTGCATGCCTTAATTCAGATTAAACTTGATAAAAATGCAACCGTTCATGTTAAAAATGAGTCGGATAAACCGAAATTTGAACGTTATACCACCACCGTGGGCCGGGTTATGTTTAATCAGGTTCTTCCCCCTGAACTTGGTTTTTATAATTACGAAATTACTAAAAAAGAAATCGGGCGGATTATTACGACCTGTTATAAAAAATTGGGTAAAGAAGCCACCGTTAAATTACTTGATGATGTTAAAACACTCGGTTTCAAAGCCGTCACGATGTCGGGCCTGTCCATCGGTAAAGATGACCTGAGAATCCCGCCTGAAAAAGTAAAAATTATTAAAGATACCGAACATGACATCGAAAAGATTGAACGCAATTATCATCAGGGGGTTATTACATCCGGAGAGCGTTATAATCAAATTATTGACTGCTGGACAGCCACCCGGGAAAAAGTGGCTGAAGCGATGATTAAGGGTCTCAAAAATGATGTTCGTGAAGGCAAACCGTATCTTAATCCGGTTTATTTAATGGTTTTTTCCGGGGCGCGGGGCAGCATTGACCAGGTCCGCCAATTAGCCGGTATGCGCGGACTGATGGCTAAACCGTCCGGTCAGATTATTGAAACTCCGATTAAAGCCAATTTCCGGGAAGGGTTAACTGTTTTGGAATATTTCAGTTCTACCCACGGCGCCAGAAAAGGGTTGGCTGATACCGCCCTTAAAACGGCCGATGCCGGTTACCTGACCAGAAAATTAGTTGATGTGTCACAGAATGTTGTCGTAACAACGCAAGATTGCGGCACCTTGAATGGTGTTACAAAAGAAATTATTTATAAGGGCGAGAAAATTGAAGTGCCGTTGAATCAGAGTCTTTTCGGACGGGTGGCCCGTGATAATATTGTGAATATTGTTACCGATGAAATTGTCGTTAAGGAAAATGAATTAATTACCGAAGAAATTGCTTATAAAATTGAAAACTTGGGATCGACTAAAGTTCGGGTTCGTTCCGTTCTGACCTGCGAATTACATTTCGGAATCTGCGCTAAATGTTATGGAATGGATTTATCCACCGGTAAACTGGCGGAAGAAGGCCTGGCGGTCGGTATTATTGCCGCTCAATCAATCGGCGAACCGGGGACCCAGTTAACAATGAGAACATTCCATATCGGCGGAACTGCTTCCCGAACGATTGAAGAATCGCGCATTATATCCAAAAATACCGGAAACGTTAAGTTTAATAATATTAAAATAGCCCTGAATAAAAAAGGCGAAACCGTGGTGGTGAACCGAAACGGTGAATTGATCTTGCTGGATGAAAAAGAACGGGAATTGGAGCAGTATCTGATTGCGCCCGGTTCGGTTCTGCTGGTTCAGGAAGGAAAAACCGTTAAAGCCGGAACCGTTCTGGTTATCTGGGACCCGCATAATATACCAATCCTGGTCGAAAAAGGCGGAAAAGTACGCTATGAAGATATTATTAAAAACGCCACGATGAAAGAAGAAATTGACGTGCGAAGCGGAGTTAAACGCAAAGTAATTATTGAACATAAAGGCGATCTGCATCCTCAAATTGTTATTGAGGATGATAAAGGAACAATTCTCGGTGTTTACGCTATTCCGGAAAAAGCCCATATAGAAGTAAACGAGGGCGACCGGATTGAAGCCGGGACCTTATTGGCCAAAACACCTCGCGAATTGATGGGCACTCAGGATATCACCGGCGGATTACCGCGGGTAACCGAATTATTGGAAGCTCGCCAGCCAAAAGACCCGGCGATTGTGGCGGAAATAGACGGGATTATCACGCTGGGTGAGAAAAAAAGCGGGAAACGGACGATTATTGTCCGTAATGATGAAACCGGCATGGAACGTGAACATTTTGTTCCGCCCGGCAAACATTTAAGAGTTCATCGGGGCGACCGCGTTCGGGCCGGAGAACCATTGGTTGATGGTCCACGTATCCCCCATGATATCCTGAGAATCAGCGGTATTGAAGCACTTCAGGATTATCTCCTGCGCGAAGTACAAAACGTATATCGTTCGCAGAATGTTACCATTAATGACAAACATGTTGAAATTATTGTCTCCCAGATGTTGCGCAAAGTAAGAGTACAAACAGCCGGCGATACCGAATTATTGCCCGGTTACATTATTGATAAGTTTAAATTTCAGCAGATTAACCAGAAAATAATTAAAAAAGGCGACAAACCGGCTACGGCTAAGCCGTTACTGCTCGGGATTACCAAAGCCAGTTTACAATCCGACAGCTTTATTGCGGCGGCTTCCTTCCAGGAAACAACCAGGGTATTAACCGAAGCGGCCCTGGCCGGCCGGAAAGATATGCTCCAGGGAATAAAAGAAAACGTTATTCTGGGGCGGCTTATTCCTTGCGGAACAGGTTTCCCGAAACGGCAGCAGATGGAAATGAAAAAATCATCGGAAACTTCTATTTTGGGACAGGCGGCCGGCAAAGAAGAGTCTCAAGAAAAAACAGTGACGGTTTAACCACGCGCCGGAATAGAAGTTTTTTATTACGCCAAATATTTAAAGTTCAAGTAATTTCAAAACTTTTTATCGCCTCGTCAACGGTATTAAAAATTTCAAATATTTCCGAAAGTTTTAATACCTCCATAGTATTTTTAACTTGGGCAGAAAGATTCGCCAGTTTAACGTTATATCTCGTTGTTAATCCTACCAAACAGGAAACGCCCTGGCTGCCGATATAGTTAAGTTCTCCTAAATTAACCACGATCTTATTACCAGATTTCATGAATTTTTCAACCTGCTTCTGGAAATTATCGCTTTCTGTTCCGATAAAACGTCCTTTTAAAACGATAATAATTACCTCACCTTGTTTTTGGAAATTAACGGTTAGATTCATCTGCTTGGCTCCCTTCTAATGATTTTCGCGGAGACGGATTTTTCATTTCTTCTTTTTTTATATCAGCACAGGTTTTTTCCAGTAAATTCGCCAGAAAATCAGCAGGAGCGCTTTAAATAATTAAAACGTCGGCGTCTTTTTTTTCAATAAAAATGAAATTATTTTGAGTAGCCCAGACTCGAACGGAAGCCGGTTCTTTGATATTTAACCATTCACTGTTTTCCAGTTCAACCGATTCGGGATATTTTTTTTTAATTATTTTAGTATAGCCGGAAGCAAACTCCTGGGCATCTTTCAGGGAATCCCAGGTAGTAAACCAGAGCAGGAGCGTTGTTTTATCTGTTTGATGCTCCCAAACCGTAAATTGGTCGCCATCCCAGCCTTCAGCCAGTCGGTTCGTCTGCAACTGAGGCAAGAATTGCCTGAAAAGGATGCCGGTATTCAGTTCGCCCATAACATTTTTTAACACGAATTCCCAGCGGTCGGCGAGAGTGCTGGAAAAATCAGGCAGGGTAATTTTAGTCGGGTTGTCTCGTTTTCCCGGCAAATATTTTTCAGGATGCAAAACCTGTTCGGTTGAAGCAGGTAAATCAGTATAAAGATTATTAACTTTTTCCCAGCCTTCCGCGGCTTTTATTTTATGAATGAAAACCAATCCTTGAAGATAGGGAAAAAGGAGTCCTTCCCTGATATAAAGAGGCGCTTCGTTCATCAGGGTTGTTTTATCAATCGGGTTTGATTGGGTGAT
>ERZ1292633.2298-Hain-H41-02um-R1-2298-length-19639-cov-6_pt1 | contig 19639 bp, 5 predicted proteins | sample MGYA00564406_ERZ1292633 | MGnify/ENA primary metagenome ERZ1292633 (study PRJEB36523, sample SAMEA6512639) | groundwater metagenome | collected 2019-01-08 | study: AquaDiva: Metagenomics assemblies of 32 groundwater samples
GCTGACGACAACCGAAGTCGGAATGGACGATTATGACGGCGACGACGACGACGGTGTGGACACGACGATCCCGACCCGTCAGATCGGTTGGGAGCAGCTCCGCATGCTTCCCATCTCCCTGAGCCACGCCGTGATGCCGTGCAACTTGTCGCCGGGTACCGCGCGACTCACGGTGGTCGCGATGCAGAACGACCCGTCATGGCTCGCCCATAGCCTCCCAATGCCACCCCGGACGTTGAGCGCCTTGCGCGAGTCGAGCGGCAACGCCCCGGTCGCCGCTGCCACGCCGCACGACGATGAGACGTGGACCCCGAGCCTGGCGGAGGCATGCGACTACCTTGACGTCCGTGATGTGTTCACCGTGGTCCGCCTCGGCGCCGCCAGGTCCGATCAAGCGACGAACGAGGAGGAAGACAACGATTTGGCGTTCCAACCGGCAGCGGGCGGACGTTCTCAACCCGCATTCCCCTCCGTCGTCATCGCCATCGGTCAGGTTGCCCTCGGTCAACGTTGGGACGTGGACTTGTCACCGTTTGCTAACCGGCACGGGGTCTCAGAGTCACCACGTCTTGTGACGGAGCGTGCCGTTACTTGCCACGGGGAAGGGGCGGTACCGCTGCTATTTTCCATTGAGCTGCACGTCGAGCTTGCCACCATTATCATCCGTAGCCCGCACGCCGCCCTCATTGAGGCCCTTGTGGCCGCGGAGGACCTGTTCCCCCTCGTGGAGCGCATTGCCAGGAGCGTCTAGAAGCCAAAAGGCGGCGGCGGGGGGCGGGAGAAAAAGCCAATCGTACGGCACCTACCATCTCAGCCGATGAAGATCTCATTCAATCTCACCCCGAGCGATACCATTCCACTGATTCTTCCTTCCTTTAGCTCCTTCCGGTTCTTTCTCACCGCCAGCCCCCCTTTCCCATCCCTTCGCGTGGGCGCTTCACACAATCCCCTTTTAAAAAAAAACCCACCTATGCGATCGAGCAACGTCAACGTAACCGGCCAACAGGAGCTTGCCGCCGCGCCGGAGTTTGCCAACGTCCTTGGCCATAAACGGGGGGACCGGAAGTACAAGTACACGTACCAGCGGTTTCTCGGCCGCGGTGGCTACGGCCACGCCTTTCTCGTGGAGCGCACCGATGACGGGCAGCGGCTCGTGGCGAAGATCATCCCCATCCAAGGAGGCGCGAATGCGGTGGGCTCCAGTCAGGTGAAGATCGAACGCGAAATCGGCGCGCTCATCCAGGGCAGCGACCACTTCGGCGTCACCCGCTTGTTTGATCACCACCTCATCGACGGCCACGCCGTCTTGCTGATGGAGTACTGCGACGCCGGCGACTTGCACCGACAAATCACCATGAACAAGAATAGGGGCACCCTCATGGAGGAGAGCGTCATTCGCATGGTCCTCGCGCAGCTCGTCTTCGGCTTGCACCACTTGCACTTAAAGAAGCTGTTGCACCGCGACATTAAATCGTCCAATGTGCTTCTTTGCTCGACGGGCCTCATTAAGCTGTGTGACTTGGGCCTAGCAAAGATTGCCGAAAACGGAGGCGACAACACCGCCACCACCTTCTGCGGCACCCCCAACTACTTGGCCCCCGAGGTGTGGCAGCGCAAAAAGTACGGCGGCAAGACGGACGTGTATTCCCTCGGCGTCGTGCTCTATCACATGATGGCGCGGAAGCTCCCCTTCGCGTCGAAATCGATCGAGACGCTGCGCAACGAGGTGATCTCGAGCACCTACGAGCGCCTGACGACGATGAACCTGCCCTACTCCCCCGACTTGATCCGGCTGTCCGAGGAGATGATGAACGTCGACCCCAACATGCGCCCAGACACCTATCAGCTACTGCGAAACCCCATCATCGCCGCCATCGCTCACGGCCTCCCGGAGACGTTGGATCGGTCCGCGCAAATACCAAAGACCACTGCCGCGGAGGTGCTAGCTTGCCTTGCGGCCGACGGCGTCAGGTACGGCGATGCTGTTTACGCGCAGCAGGCGACGCTGCGTGACGATCCCTTGTGTCCCCCGCAGCAGCATCATCCGGAGCTTGACGAGAGGGCACCCGTCGCACCGGAGGAGGACGTCGCCTTCGCGGTCAATGCCGATCAGTGCGCCGACATCGACGGCAACGTTAATTATCCAGGGGGTGCGGCCGGCGGGTCAGCGGCCCAACCCGCGTCCCCCGATGGCCCGGCGCGCGAGGCCGTATGGACTTCTGTCGACGCCCAAGTAGCCGCGGCCGTGGTCGCACCGTCAGATGCGTTCTTCGACAGTTTGGTACTGAAGTTGTCAAGCAAGAAGATCCTCGACGCCGGCACTCAAACCATGGTGGACTCCTGGGCGCTGCGGCGGCTGGTGTTGAATCCGAACACATTGACCCTGTTTCAGGCCCAAACCACATCGTCACAAAACGACGCCGGGGGCTCTGAAAAGTCGGCGGCTCTCAATGTTGCGACCATCTGCACGGTGACCCCTGCCGTGCCGCTTGTGGTGACGCCCTCCGCTGCGCCCGCCGCATTTAACGACCTGCCGCATGACCAGCAGCAGGCGGCGGGTGGCACGCCGCCGCACCGCATCATCTTCCCCTTCACCATCGCGACGAACAGTGGAAAGACATTTGTTTGTGCCGCCGTGGCGCAGAGCCAGCAAAGCGAGTGGATGCACCGTCTGAAGACCGCCATGTCCTTCTCCCAGCAGCAGCAGCAGCTACATGCGGGCATGGGAGGGCTTAGTGCGATGGTTGCCGGAGGCGCTGCCTAGTGGACGCCCCCTCCGCTTTCGCCCAACGCTGCCGCCCCCTCCTCCTGCCACCCTCTTCCCCTCAGCCGTCCTCTCTGTCGTGTCGATGGGTAACGGTTCCCTCCTTCCTCCCCCCACTGGTTGTTGTTCGATGTAGCACACGCACGCCGTCAACGACGGCCGCGGCGATCTCACACGCACAGTCTGCCGAGCAACAGGGGCGGCAATACTGTCGATCCGTTTTGGTGGTGGGAGGCTTCCCCCCTTTTTTTTGTTCGCTCGAGCGATTTGAATGCCGTTCCCCCGATCGGTCAAAGTTTGCATGGCGGTGGGAGAGAGAGACCCTCCCCCCATTTTCCAAAATGAGGCACACCGGCCCACTTAACAATTCCCTCCGCCACTCGCGTATACTGTGAGCTCCCGTGCTTGCTTTTATTCCTACACTACGCAAACCTCATGCGCGCGTGGATGGCCATCACACGTTCTCGGGACGCTCATTTTTGCCGATCTATTCTGTTTCGGGGCCGCTGTGGGTTCTCGCGCGATCAACCAACCGGACCGACGCTGCCGTGTTGATGTGTCGGGACCCGCCTCTCTTCCTCGCTCGTCACGTGTGACGAGTGGCTCATCACACACCAACAGGAAGCAGCGTCACGAGAGAGAGATGCCAGCATCGAAACACTTCTCTTGTATTGCACACAGTAAGAATGACGAAGCAACCCCCGACCTCCGCGCCGACGATGAGGATAGATGGACGATGTCGTCATCGTCGTTGTGATGACCGCGGTGATCGCGGCCTCCTCCTGTCCATGGTTTCACTCGTCACCACGGCTTGCGTTTTTTTCCTGATCGCTGGCCATCTGGTGGTGGCAGAGAACCGAACATTTCGCCCCGTCACGGATCTTCTTGCGTCGGTGGGTGCCACACCGTGGCTGTTAGCTACTTCCGGCGACATGCAGTTGACGATGTCTCAACTAACTCCGTTGATCCGGAGCGCACTCCCCCCGGATGGCGGCGGAGGGGCAGCCGGGGCAACGTGGTCGCCACCCGTGCCGTCGACGCCGACGACCGTCGCTAGGAGCACCACCAATGGCTCGATGCTGTTGCAGGCGGCATGCGGAGCGTTCAGCAGCCGCGGCAACATGACGTGGCTCGTCTGGCAGTCACCGACGGCCGGCGTCGTCCACGTCGAGGGCGCCGCGTTGGAAGTCGTCCACGTCGAGGGCGCCGCGTTGGAAGTCGTACCGCCGTCGCAAACGGCGTCGTTCACGTCGGGGGTTTACGTCTTCGCCTCGGATCAGCAGTTTGCCGTTCTGTCGACATCGGCGACCACGGTGGTGTACTTTGCATTCGACGTCGCGGTCGACCCTCAAGGCCTGGTTGCGATCGGCGTCGCCGATGGCGTCGACGATCGGTGCACCTCGTCAACTGCCGTGACAGTGTCCATCACACTGCAGACGAGTGACATAGTGGCCGACGGCACCACCACGTTGCCGACGGTTCCGACCCGCTGCCCATGGAGAGCGACCCGCTGTAACACCAGCACCGGTTTACTGGTGTTTGACGCCGCCGCGGAGTTTTTGCTTCTTGAGAACGTGACGAGCCGCTGGTCATACCTCTCGTCGCCGCGCTGGGATTTTGATAATCTGACCCGGCTCACCCACCTTTTCGCGGAGGACAGCGCGGAAGGATGGAGGGACTCTTTGGCGTCCGGACCATGGCCGCAGGTGGCCAGGTTCCCTCCGTTGTCCGGTGTTGTTAGGGACTCCACGACGTCGACGCCATTGCACCTGCACCCTGGCTGTGGCCCTGCCTTCGCAATGGCGTGGCTCCGTTGGAGCGCTCCGACGTCCGGCCCTGTCTCCGTGTCTGCGAACGTCTCGCGCCGACGGGTCGAAACCGACCGTAAATGGCTCACCGTCCTTGTGATGCACAACCGCGCCGTAATGGACACCTTCGTGCTCGGTTCGTTTCCGCACGAGCAGCAGCACCGCTCGGAGTTGCTCCTCCGAGTGGTTGTCAACGACACGGTGGACGTCGTCATCGACGTTGGCCCCGACGGCAAGTGTGACTCCGATAACACCTTCGTGGCGCTCATGATCACCGTGCTGCCCACCGCCACCACCGTGACGGACGAACCGATGGGTACGAACGTGAGCACGGATGACACAGATGGAATCTTCGCTCTTCCGCTGACGGCTCTTTCTTGGCAGCCGCCAAAGGCGTCACGCAACACGACCGTGCGCGTTGGATACGGCTGGCGCAATATGCCGGACGTGTCGCTCATGGAGGACGACAGTTGGATGGCGCCATTGGCCGTTCCGTCGTCAACACGGTACGACCTCGGCAAGGAGTTTTCGCTTGCACAAAATCCGTCCCACACATGGTCTTACGGCTGGATGCCGGCGCGAAACTTCACCTCGTTTTCGTTGCTTGGGCTCGCGACCCTCGCGGGTGACACCGGCGTTGGGTGGTGGAAGGGAGGGCCGCAGCTCCAATATGGATATGCCAGCGGGTTCGTCTATCGCATGTTGCATACGGAAAGGTACCTTGGCTACGCCGTGCCGGGGAGCATCGTGATGGTTCCAGGGTGCAACACCACCTCTTGCGACAGGACAGTGGCCCGCTGGACGAGCCCAGGCCGTGGAGTCGCGACGGTCAATATTTCGACGATTCCTGCGATCAATGGGGGAGACTCGTTGGTTTACGTGGTCGTCGATGGGCGTCGTGAAATGTTTTCGTCCCCGTCCCCGGCTGTTTTTTCCGCGGCCGTTGACGTGATATCGGCCACCACGATCGACCTCATCGTGGACAGCGGACGGAATAGCGATTGCCGGGAGGATCATGTCATGGTGAGTTTCGTCGTGGAGCTGAACACAACGTCACCCCCAGTCGAATGCCCGCACCATGCGTGGTCGTGCGGCGTTGTCGACGGGGCACATCACAACGACAGCGATGATGGTGAGCGCTCCGCCGCCATGGCGCGGCGAGACGATAATGCGTCGTCAATGCGCGTACTGTTGGTGTACGACGCGACGAGCCAATTCGGCGTGGCGTCCAACCCGAACGGTCAGTGGTTTTATGGCTGGTCGCCTCCAGCGGACTTCACGCCGACGTCCGGGCCATTCCATTTGTTGCCGCGGGACCCCAATCAGTATTGGGATGCGTTCTACGAGCCGAACCGAGGCTTTGCCTTTAAAAACTTGTACGACACCAACGGCTTGCTACACAAGGGAGAGATCGGACTGCACCCGGGATGTGACGAATTTCACTTCACCCGTGCCGACACCGGAGTCGCGAAGCTACGATGGGTGTCGCCGTTGAAGGGCGCCGTTTTCGTCAACGCCTCCTTCGGCAGCGGCGACGGCGGCCGACCGCTCGCCACCATTTCGGTGTCTGGCGAGCTGACCATGCGGTACCAGCGCATTACACCCGGAAGCGGCTACGACACGACGTCTTTCATCGCGCAGGTGGAAAAGGGGACCGCGATAGACGCGGCCGTGAGCGTCGCCAGGCAGCGGTGTGACCAGATGGTGGTCCCGCTGTCCGTCAACATCGTCCTTGTCGTCGACGACGCCAGTTCGAACGCCTCCGCTTTGGCCATCAATGACCCCGGCAGCGTCGCGAGGAACAACCGGTCGTGGCGCTCGGCCACCATGCTGTCGACGTCGACGTTGGATGCACTACGCTTGGCCACGATGACGGCAACGCACACCAACAGCAACTCCACGTTGTTGTTTGACGCCGCGTTGGATTTCACGCTTGCCAGTAACCCCAGCGGCGTATGGTCTTTCGGATACCAACCCAACTTCCAATTCGGCGCGCCACTGACGCTCCTTCCGCAACGCAACGTCTGGAACGAGGCCGTCGTGTCGTGGCATGCTAACCTGACCGAGCATCAGTTGCCGCATGTGTCACTCAACGTCCACCTTGCCGACTACTACACCGTCAAGCCGTTCCAGCTGGGCGTCAACCCCAGCTGCGGCGATCGGCGCTTCATGGCCGTGTTACGCTGGACCGCGCCCTCGTTGGGTTGGGCTGACGTCGATGTCCGGGTGTTGGTCGGCCTTGCCCGGGTGATGACCGTCGTCATCACTCGAAATGGTGACGAAACGTTGTCCACGGCGACGGACGAAGGACCCACTGCCAATTTCTCGGCTGGAGGATTCGTTGTCACCAACGACACCATCGACGTGGCTGTCCTTTCTCCGTCAGACTGCCGCGATATGTTCACCCCGGTGAGTTTCCGCGTCGAATTCACTCCGCTGCCATCACCCTCAAACTCTAACACGACGGAGGGTGGGATACTAATCGCATCCGCACTGGCGGCGGGTCGGTGGCGGTGCCCGTACGCGGCTCTCGCGTGCAAACCTGCGTCGGCACCGGGGGCAGACGATGCTGCGTCGCGACGAGTCACCTTTGGAAGCGGCATCGGACTGTCGACCTTTCCCGCCATCGCCCGTTGTCCGTCACTGCCCATCGCGCGATATGACGCTTCACTACGGTTCTCGGCGCGTCGTAGCGAGTCGGACGCGACCTCACCTTGGACATACAGCTGGACGCCAACGACTAACTTCACGGACATGACGCAGCTGATGCAACGACCCCTTCGTCAGTTTTTAGTGGATTTTTCGTACATTGAATGGACCAATAAGCCAGATACCGACTTGAACCTCGGCGTCAACCTTGGTTCTACGCCGTTCTACGGCTGCCCGCCATTAGCCGTGGGATTCACGCCCGTCGTTGGTCGCTTCGTTTGGCTGACGTGGTCCGCGCCAGGCCCAGGACTGGCCATCGTCAACGCCACGTGGCTCCCCGCCGATGGGGGAATGTCAGCCATCACCTTTGACAGCGGCAGGGAAGTGCTGCATTTCGACTCCTCCACGGACCGAACCATTCGTGTCGCGGACGAACGCTTCGTGCAGCGAGGCACGACGATCGACTTTGTCGTCGGCATTACCTCAGGGCGAACGGGATGGACTCACTTGCTCTTGACCATTGACCTCGACACCAGGCCGGCTATGACGCCACCGCTGTCGTGCCCGTTCGACGCGTTTCAGTGCCCGGATGGCGTGGCGTTGTTCAGCGCCGACGCCGATTTTTCCTTCGTCCGCAATCCTAGCGGACTTTGGACGTATGGCGCAGGACAAGGGAAAGCGGCGCCTCCTCCGCCCATCAATGCATCGTCATCGGTATCAGCGGCGTGGGGTCAGTTTGCCGTTTTGAACGTCACGTTTCGAAACGCTGATTGGCTTGGGTGGACGCTGCCCTATTCTCGGGACGTTTGGGACCGCCCGGTCGCGTCACTATTCCGCACAGCGGGACCGCGCGCCGATCTCACGACAGCCGGAGGCAGTGCGCTGGTATTGCACATCGGCTGCGCGTCCCTTGAGCGTCCCGTGGTGCGCTGGACCGCCTCCGCCGACGGTATCGTCGCGGCGGCCGTCATGTTTTTCGCTGGAGACATGAGGATCGTCACCGGTCACGTGACGCTGCGTCTGTTCAACCAATCCATGAGCGTGACGGCCCTCGCGGAAATGGAGCCGTGGTCGTCGCGCTTCGTGGCAAGGCGTGGAGATACCCTCGAACTGTCCATCTACGTGCCCACCAATTGCCAGTACGCCGGTACCCCAACCACCGGCACGCTGCGACAGTTCGCTGTGAGTCCGCGATCAGGTGTCAACATCAGTAGCCGTAGCCGTGCGGACATCGGCGTATCCTGGCGGTATGACGCCGCGGAAGACTTCCGCTTGAGCACTGCGGTGCCGCTTGGCGGTGCGGACGACGGCCTCCTCATGCGCCGTGCGGGGTGGGCGTATGGTTTCGGGGCGGCTCCTCTCGCCGGCGGCAGTGCGGGCGACGCGGAGTGGGTCGAGCTGGATCGCCTCGTGTCCGCTGGCGTTGACGACGTCGCCTGGACAGCCGCGCCGACGTCGACGACAGCGGCGTCCACCGCGATTATTTCTCGTTTCTTTGGCGTTCACCGGCGCTTGTCGGACGCGGCTGCCCCCGGGCACGTGGTGCTGGGGGCATGCGCCGTCGATGACGCGTCGTCTTCGCGGCCGCGGCTGCGCTTTACTTTTCCAGCAAGCGGCCTCGTAGCGGTCGCGGGCCACGTTGAAGTGAAATCCACTGGCACGACGATGAACGTGGCGAACGCCCTCACACCCGGTGTGTTGATTATCCGGTCCGTTTCAGGCGTTTGGCAAACTCCCGAAGCTTTGAGTATCCCGGCGTCGCGTAACGTGTCTGTTCCGTCCGCCCGGTTATCAATCTCGCCTGTGCCTCCGACTGTGGTCGCCGTCGATCGGGCAGACTTCAAATTTCACTGGAGGGTCGCGGAGGGGGACGTAGCCGAGTGGGTGTCTCAAAAATGGGTGCCGCCCGCACCACCCCCGACCTCTCAAGGCAACCAGACAACAGATTCGCCAAGCAACAATTGCAGCAACGTGACCGTCATGGCGACCATCACGTACATCAACGCAACCCGATCGACGAGTCAAAGTGGCAGCCGCCGGACCGTGACACGCACCGCCTCGTCAGCCGTCGAAATCGACGATGCGTCCCGGATACCTCCTCCAGTCCCTTTATTGGATCCCTCACTCCGCGCGTCCAGCGACGAGCCCACGATCACAGCTTCGACCGCCGTCAACACCACGGTTCCCGCCGCAACCAACGTTGCCTCCTCGACAGCCAGCAGCTCGCAGCTTCCAGGGACGCCCACGGCACCGAGTGCCTCGCCGACCACGGGCCCAAACGTGTCGAACGGTTCGTCGACGACGCCGTTCCGCACGACGCCGCCGACGGCGTGGGTCGACGACCCTCTCGTCGCCAACGCTGCGGCCACGAGTGGTGCGCTCAGCAGCGAGGCGGTGGCCACGTATCAGTCAGCGGGCGTGGCGAGCGCGATCACGGTGGCAATGGCCGGACCCGGGGACGCGATGCAGCTGGCGCGGTCCACGGCGGCACTGCAAATTATGTATCAGTGCCAAATGGGCGGCAATGGTGACGGAGGAGGAGGAGGCGGCGCGCCATCGTTCGCGTCGGTGTCCCTTGCCATGCGCCCGCTGTCGTTCCCAGACACGGCGATACCTTGGCTGCGCATCGAGGGGCTGTCTCGCGGCATTCGTTCCGACACTACCGGCGGCGTCCCAGCCGGGGCAACATCCACACCCTCTTGGATTAGTATTGACAGTCAGCTCGGCGCCGTCGTCGCCAACGTCGTCGCCTTCGCAGGCGGTGTCGGATTGCTCCTTTGCGTTGCCACCGCTGCTGTCGCCGGAGGCGTGTTGACTCGGCCTGCTTGGGCCTCAGACATGACGGCCTCCGACACAGCACTTTCCCCGCCTATGGCCGCGATCGCGTTGATCCGCCTCCCCAGTTTGATGGCGTTAGCGGCCTCGCTGCTGGCAAAAGGCACGTCCCTTGCGGCCGCGCGCCTATGGACAGCTGTGAGCCTCGGCGAGTCGATCGACGCGGTGGGGCCTGTAGCGGTCGTCGCGGTGACTGGAACCGCGGCCGCTCTGGGTATGCTCGCGGCATTGTGGCTTCGGCTGCGGCACGTGTCGCAAGCCGTTGCCGATGGCCACGTGATCTTTGCGCCGATCGGTGGCGTAACGTCGAAGAGCCAACAGAGCAGTCGTGGCATCGACCAATCGGGACCGGTGATGCCGGTGCCGCCGGCGCTCGCCCTTTGCTGCGTGGGGTCACACTCCTGGTTTCCCCGAACCAACGGCAGTAGCGACGAGGAACGCAACGGCGTCTACCGACTGCATGTGGACGGCAAGATTTTTATTCGTTATCGAGGTGGTTGCGCAGTGAATCGCAAATCATCTGGATGTCAACAACAACATGCGGGAGACTGGGCCACGCCGGCGAATGCGATGCCGTGGACGGCGTTCACGCCGTTATTTGAACTCGCGACCACGGTACTGATGGGCGTATGCGAAGGCGTCGCGTGGCGTTTTTGTCGCCCGGCGAGCATTGGAGCGGCCGTCGTGGCCGCGGTGTCATTGCTATGGCTGTTGGCACTGCGACCGTACACCGTTGGCGTGCGTAACGTTCTCGCGATTCTGGGAGCAGGGTGCACCTTGTCCGTTGCCCTCCTGTGCGTGGTTAGTTGGGGAACGACCACGGCACCAGACACCACGCTCTTCGCTGCGGCGATGTATCCGATGTACGGGGCGTCGGCGATCAGCATGATCGGCCTGTCGCTGTCGGTGATGCGCTTCGTTTGGTTCCGGATAGGCAAGCGGCGAATTGTTCCCATCGTATCCGGCGAAGAGCTCGTCGCCCCTTTGTTGACGCCGGGCCCGGTGCAGCCGCTCCTGCAGGCGCCTGCCTTATGTGACGGATGCGAGGACTTGGCTGCGTCCCCTGCTCCCCTCCTTCTCGCGGCCCGTACCAATCCGCTGCGCAGGTCGTGACCCAACCCCCGAGCCAAAACCGCGTCGGTATTGCCCTCCTCTCTTCTCCTTCCTGCCCCGCGGCCTTCTCTCTCCCACGTCGGTGCGATGGGAAAAACGATACCGTTCAGTTCTTATTGCGGTAGCCAGCGATTGGACGGTGCCAACGATATCGACCAAGGTCCCCTACCGCCAACAATGCACGCTTTTGATTAAAAGGGTGGTTGCCATGGACGAACAGCACGATTTGTTTGATGACTTGTTCGAAAAAAATGACGTCGAGTCGGAGGCTCCCGGGCCGCATAGTCCTGCTATGGGCGATGCCGACGATGCTGTTGCTCTTCTCGTCGCCCCTCGCGTTTGCAGCGGTCACAACGTTTGATGCTGCGCAGGGCTTCCCGGAGACGGCGAATCCATCGGCCGCGTGGCGCCTGGGAACGTCCGCCGATATGGACTTTCGCACGGCGTCGGTTTGGACAATGCCGGTGAAATCCGCGTCATCTGCGGGAGGGAGCGACGAGGTGACCTGGCGTTCGCTCGACGACGTCACGGGAGCCGCGACGATCGGACGACGGCTCAACGAACCGATCGTGATGCGGGCGGCGTGCAACGGGTCCGTCCGTGGGAACATGTCGTGGCTGGTGTGGACCGCCTCAGGTGTAACAGGAGCCGGAGGCTACGCGCGGATCCAGGGCAGCTTCATCGAAGCGTTGGAGGGACGGGACGCCGACAGCACTTCGACGGTGTATCTGATTCTCATGACGGAAGGGCGCAGGCAACAATTGTTCACGGCGGCGTCGTCAGGAAGTGTTGTTCGCACGTTCGCGTTTGATGCCAACGTCACGGCGGGCAGTACCGACGAGGTAGCCATTGTGGTGGGAGTTGGCACGGACCACCGCTGCACGAGCGCGACGCGCGTGAACGTCACCATTGCGTTCGAGGATGATCCTGCTGCAGCCGTTGCCAGGGGGTGCGCGTGGGACGCGCCGCGGTGCGCGACCACAACGCTCGCCGACGTCGGAACCACTTTCTCCGGCGCCGGGGCGTCGTCGACATTTCCAACATTCGACCTCTCTCGTGACTGGAGCGTTGTATCCAACCCCACGACATTCGGGCCGTCCCTCAAGGGCAACGCGCCGGCCGCCGCGCGGTGGTCCGCTGGTTGGTCCAGACGATTCGATTTTCACAACGTGACGCTGCTTAACGTTCCTCTAGCCGTTCAGCGTGACGAGGGGTGGACATCTGCCGCGTGCTCTTTCGGACAAGTGGTGCGACGGTTTCCCAGTGACACTGACGCCGGAGACAACAGCAACGTCTCCCTCGTGCTTCACCCATGCTGCGGCACCGATGTCGTTCCATGCGGCATGACGTGGATTCAATGGTGGGCGCCGCGCGGCGGGACGGTTCGCGTGTCGATGAACTGGCGACGTCCGGCGGATGACGGCACCGGGACAGTCTACGTATTTCAGGACCAGCGGGATGCGTTGTTCGCGAAAGCGCTGAGTCGCGGCGACAACTCATTGCAACTGAGCGTCGTGACACACGTGCAGCCGCAGTCGTCGATCGACGTCGTGATCGACGTTGGCACCGACACCGTGTGCTATTACGACGGCGTCATCGGCAACATCGTCGTCGAGGTCATCGATCAGCGATCGGGTGAGGAGGAGGAATTGGATAGCGGCCCCGACGCAGTAGCCTGGATGACGACTGCCGCTTCCGCGCGTGACGGCTGGGCCGCTCCTGTGTTTGGCTACGCTCCTTGTCCGAACCACGCCCGTCGCTGCGACGTCGCAATGCTTCAGTCGGCGCCTTGGCCGTTTTTGCCCAGTGACAGTCTCACGGAGTCCAACCCGTCCGGGTCATCCGACCTTCAGCTCCTTCCCCCCGATGAGGGTGCGGTGCAGTTTGTGAAGCCGCAAGCCGATGATCTGGTGGCGCTTCCGGCGACGGCACTCTTCTTTGACTTTGCGAAGGAGTTTTCAATCGCATCAAACCCAACTCGGTCGTGGTCGTACGGATGGCTGCCAGCATGGAATCATTCCGACTTTCACTTGCTGACGGCTGTGGGCCAAATAGAAAACTTTGACGCATGGGGTGACGCGGCACGTCCAAACTCCGCCCGGGTGCTCCGAACGCTATCCTTGGCCTCCTACTTTTCACCACTGGTAGCCGGCGACTGCATTGTCCTGCCAGGAGAAAACGGCGATCGCGGGGTCGTTCGCTGGACGGCGCCATCCGCCGGCATCGTGCGGGGCACCGTGCGAGCGTGGCATGGGAGCACTCGCCGTAAGGATCCAACGGTATTGATGACCGTCAATGCTGAGGGGCAGCTCTTTCGTCGGGTGCCCCCATTCCAACACTCCTACGAAGCCGCCGTCTCCATCGGCAGTACGCTCGATGTCATTGTTGACTGGGGAAACGACGGCAATAACGCCGACGACCACACGGGGATCACCCACAATATCACACTGTTCTTGTTGCGCCCCAACACAACAGACGGGGCGTCGTCATTATCCTCGATCGATCCCGACCGGTCCACCGTGGCGGGGCCATCGTTGCTGTGTGGCTGTCCGCACGGTGCATCGGCGTGTGAGATTGTTGAGCGTCGGGGGCCGACGACCGCTGTGGGAGGGTCGAACGCTTCCTCTACAAAGGTGCTGTTGCTGCACTACGACGCGGTGCCGTCGTTTTCGACGCTTCAGAATCCCAACGGGGCATGGTCGTACGGCTCATCGCCGTCCGATCGTTTCGCGTCGGAGTCGTTTTTGCTCTACGACCGTTACCGTACGACGGACGTCGATGCCTGGGGCAGTCTCGTGCGAGGAAGCGTCTTCATGCCGCTGTCTAGTCCCATCGCGCGAACGCTGCCCGGTGAACTCGCGCTCATCACGGGATGCCCAGCGGCAGGAGGGTCCAACGTGTCGGAGGCGCCCCGGCTGCGCTGGGTGGCGCCCGCGGCTGGTTGGGTCGAGGTCAACGGCACGACGCACGCGGGGGACATCGTTTTCACGTTGGCGACGGTGGTCGTCAGCAGGGATCCATACGGCACGCGGTTCCAGCGGCTCACGCTTCCAACTGCGAGTGCGGCAGGAACGTTCCACTTCGCGATTCACGTCACGGCGAACGACACGATTGACCTCATCGTGTCTCAAGCTGCGAAACCCGTAACATCGTGTGTATCCACCGCGACTGTGGTGACCATGTCGGTGACACTCGCGATGGATGATCCTGGGGGCATCGGGGCTGCGGCGTTTTCCAGTCGTGGACTGTGGGGGGCCATCGACCAGGGGAACGTCACGCGGAGCACGCAACGTTTGTGGGTGCAGGATGCGACACCAACATACGGGAATGGCTCCGCCACGAAGCCACGTCCCGGGCTACGCTCTCTGGGTTCCGACCGTTTCGCTGGCCTGAGCGCGCGCAGCCCCGCCGCCGTGGCGTGTCCCTTCGACGCCATTCGCTGCTTCAACGGCACCGCCGAGTATGACGCGGCGGATGACTTTTCGCTGGTGGCGAATCCGAACGGCCCTTGGTCCTACGGCCATCTCCCTGCGTTCGACTACAAGGCCACTTTGACGCTGCATCGTGACACGTCCACGGCTGACGTGTCGGCCCAGTGGTACACCATCGCGTCGGCCGAGGCCAGCCCATCGGTGGCTTTCAATCCAAGCACGAAGGATTCCTTTCTTGACGCGGGCCCGCAACGGTTAGGCATGTCGTCTCGTTGCATCAAAGTCAACACCAGTACTGTCATGTCAACGATCCGCTGGACGAGCCCGGGAAACGGCACGGCGCGGATAACGGGCTCGGTGGGGGACCACGCCGGGAGTCAGTCGGTCTTCGCGGTGGTGCTCAACGGCGAGGAACCGCTTTGGATGGCGAGCAACGCCGTCGCGAGTGTGTCCCTGACCCCGCGCAACGTCACGCTACTCGGCGACGTCGCCGCCAATGACACGATCGACGTCGTGCTGATACCGCGCGACAACTGTGTATTCACGTTCACGCCGGTCGAACTTCACATCACGCTACGCCCGCTGTCGCCGCCAGGGTCCTTCACATCCCTTTGCCCTTTTCGTGCGCACCAGTGCCGCGGCCCCAACAGTAGTGCGATCATCCGCGACGAGCGAACCTTCCTCAGTACGCGACGGCAGCGACAAGAGGGGAGGGTGGATGGCGGCGTCAGCGGTGGTGCCAGCATGGCTCCGCTCCCCTCCCTCCCCACCGTCGCCGTGTATCATTCCGGACGCGATTACAATTTCATTGGCGATGCCTCCACCGGAACGAGTGCTCCCTCCAACGCAAATCCGTGGTCTTATGGCTGGACTCCGGCAAGGCCGATGGTGCTGTCGCTCCAACGCGAGGGCGCGATCGACTTCTTCCGCAATTTTTCCCGCTCCCACCCTCCATGGGTGATGCTTCATTGGTATTCCAACCGCGGAATGGTCATTATGCTGAATTTAAACCGCGTCGCCGATTTTGGCACCCGTCCTTTTCAAGTATCGCTCAGGCCAATCTGCGCCGACCCCCCAGAGGCGGCCGTGATGCGGTGGACCGCGCTCGGGAACGGCATCGTGACCGTCACGGGCGCATGGCTGCCCGGTCAAGGGTCGGGAAACAATGCGGTGATCATTTTCAACAACACGTACTTGATGCGCTACGTGGGACTCACCAGCGCTGGCATCGCTGTGTTTAACTACACGCGCTGGGTCAGTGCGGGATCGACCATCGACTTTCGCCTGGGGCCTCCTTCCGGCACTTGTGCCGTCGATGACCTGGCGACTGAGCTGGAGGTCACCATCGAGCTCGAATACTCAGACAGGTCACGGTGTCCCTTCGATGCACCACGCTGCCCCGACGGGGTGGCGGAGTACTCGTTGCAGCGTGACTTCAGCGTGACCAAGAATCCAATCGATGGCTGGGCCTTTCTTGTGGGGTCACCGGGGCCACCCGATGAGTCAACGAGCGTCGACTCGACGGGGCTCCTCAACGTGACGTTTCACGAAGAGGCGACCCTCACGCTCGGATGGACCGGTGTCGGGCCGAAGTTGGCATTTCCCCTCGTGGTGGTGAAAGGCGGCGAGTCGATGTCGGCGCCGTGGCTGCCGCTGGAGCACAACATCGACGCACCCGTCGTGATGCACATGTCGTGCGCACTGCACCGACCCGTGGTGAAGTGGACGGCACCAGCCCGGGCGATGCTACGAGCATTCGTCGCGTTTCTTGACGGTGATCCCGCTCCCGTGCGAGGTCACGTACGGTTCATCTCCAGACCTCCTCCCACTGCGGGGGGCGGCAACACCACCCCGCCGAGCGACGACACCTCATCGTCCGCCGTCGTCACCGTCGTGCATCTGAATGCGACTGACGATTGGCATTTCCGGAGTGCGGTACGGCAGGGTGACGCCGTCGAAGCCAGCATCACGGCCTCAGCGTGCTCCAACACGGCCACGCCCTTGGTCATGTTGATGCGAGCCTTTGACTCAAATTTCTGGCATGATGAGTCACGGCGAGCACCAACCGTCGCAGGAGACGACTCGAACCACCACCTCAAAAATTACGATTTGAAATTGGATTTCCCGTTGAGCGTCGTGGACTCATCGGCGGCGGTTCAACCCACGTCACTCTCGGCTTGGTCGTTCCTCCTCCTCGACGGAGCCGGAGAAAGCCGTCGGCAGTGGCACTCCAGTGAGGACGAAGGCGGCTGGGTCGTCTCAAAGGGCGCCCTCCGCGCATCGGCAACTCGTTTCTTCGGGCTGACTCGTCGCGTTTCGGATGGCGTCGGTCCCGGTGAGGTTCTCGTCAGCGTCTGCATGGACCGTACCGCAAGCGGCGCCGCAGCCACCTCGTTACCCGCCGCGAATGTAACCTTCACCGCCCCTGTCGGTGGGATGGCTTCGATCACTGGTCGCTTTTCGTGGCTAAAATCGGCTGTCCTTGGCGGCAACGGCAGTGCGCCGAGTAGTAGTAGTAGTAGTGGTAGTCTGGTGAACCTTTCTGCTGTCTCGATCACACTGTTTCCGTCGTCGTCGTCGTCCCGGTGGTTCTGTTTGACGGCAGCCACTTAACGGCGGCAGTCCGTGAATCGACCGTCACGTTGCCACAGCCGCTGTCCAGAAGAACGCCGTTGCCGCCGAGGACAGCCGCGCCCTCGTCGACCGTGGTCACCGTCCCATTTTCATATCGGCGAACAATCGCAGCAGGCGACCGGGTCTCGTTTAGCATCGTGAACACTGACCGGGGGTTAGCCGCTGGGAAAGGGTGGGGCTGCCTGAACACCACAGTGGATGTCGTCGTCCAGTATTGGCCGCCTTCGCAGACTCAATCCCGCAGCCAAGCCGAACAGTTTACGCCGAGGAGCAAAACGCGCAGCGTTTCGAGCCACGCCGCCATGTCGACCGGCACATCTGCGGCCGTCGCCACCTCAACGCCGACTTCCGTAGCGCCTCGGTCGACGGCACCCGCGGACTCGGCGCGATCGGGGCCTGATGCTTCGATGCCGGCCGTCGCGAGCAATGCGGCCACTCTCAGCGCCAACGAGACAACAACACGGGCTCCGCCACCGACTGCGAGCCTTGGTACCACCGCGGCTGCCACCGCCCCGGCGAACGTCACCAACACCACGTCCGATGGGTCCTCCTCCTTTCACGCCGGCGACGTCGACACGGCCGCCCAAGTTGCATCGCGCCAGGCCGCGAGTGCCATGACGGCGGTGACGGGTGCGATCTCGGGTCCCGGCGACGCCCTCCAGCTGGGCCGGTCGACGTCTGCGATCAACATAATGCTATTGTGCGGCGCGAGCGAGGAGGGGCGGCCTCCTTGGTCCGCATTGCGTCTTGCGCTGCCTTCGCCGACTTTTCCCGAAAGTGCCATGCCGTGGCTGCTGGCACCAGGCTTATCGAAAGGAGTTAGCGCCGATGCCCCTTCTCGCGTGGCACCGGGTGCCTGGGTCTCGATCGATGCCCAGCTCGGCGCCATTATTGCGAACGCGGTGGCTATCTCCGTGGGTGGGACGATCCTATTCGCCATTGGGTGGGCCCTCTCACGCATGAACGTGGCGCGACCGAAATCGGTTGTGTTACTTGATGCTGCGGCTGACCGGCATGAGGTGACCTCCGCGTCGCGCGAGGAGACTGCCGCGGCGGACGCGCCGCCGCTGCCGTTGCACCCTTCCGCCACCGACGTGGCGCTGCGGACGGTGAAATGGCCGTCCCTCGTGGCCTACGGGTCCATGATTCTTGCCAGGGGCACCGCCCTGGTCGTCGCCAGACTGTGGTCTCTCATCGCATGGCCCGATGGCGTGCTCGATGCATCCGGAACGGTGGCGGCGTTTGCGGTGAGTGGAACGACGTTGGTCGTCGCCACCGTTGCCTTCGTCGTTTGGCGGCTCCGAATAGTCGCGCGCGACGTCGGCCACGTGGCATACACCGGCGTCTCAGGTCTTGCCGGCCCAGACGGGCTCGTTACCGCCCCCTCGACGGCCGTGAAATTGGCGTTTCTCGGAACCTCGGGCTGGTTCGCCCAGACGCCGATAGGTCGCGCGCGTCTCGAGCTGGATGGAAAGATATTTTCTCGTTTTCGAGGAGGAGCGGGAACGCATGCCTACGAGTCCACGACGAGCGCAATAAGATGCGGTGACATGGAAGCGCACGGAGGGGACACCAGGACCCCCCGACCCCTCCCAGTCTTCGTCAGCTGGCCTCTGGCGACGCCGATGGTCGATGTGGGCTCGACGGTGGCAATGTCGATATGCGAAGGCCTCGCATGGCGTTACTGCCGCGGTGCGGCCGTCGTGTCGTTTATCATCTCGGCACTGGTTGCCCTTTGGTGGGTCGCCGTGCGCCCGATGACAGTCCCTGCGCGCAACGCCCTGCAAATCGCATCGTCTCTGTGTAGCGCCGCCATTTCTCTAACGGCACTGCTGAACGTGTCACCTTTTCGATTCCAGAGCGGCACCGGGCCGTCGTCGCTGTATTCGGCGGCCGCACGCCTCATGTTGATCGCCAGCGGGCTGGGCATGTGCAGCACGCTCCTCTCCGTCAGTCGTTTGGTCTGGCGGTTGACCCGCCGGCAACGCGTGGTCCCATTGACCACCCCACCGGCCGCGGATCCGACGATGGACGCCCCTGCCGCCGCTGCCGCGATCGACGTGCCGCTCCTCGCGCATCCGACGGCGAGTCCCTCCGCAGCCCGCAACCCTTTGGCTGCTCACGCCGCCTCTACCAGCTGCCGACAACGCCTGCTGTGACGGGAATGCGACTGGACTCTCAGCGCATTTTACTATGGTCCAAGTTGTGCGCAAACGCGAAGAAAATCAATGTTTATCTCACCGGGAACGACGGCACGGAGGTGTCATCCGGGTTGATCAATGCCGCCCCCTCGGGACTGTCAATGTCCCCCCTTCCTTCCCCTGCACACCGGTTATTTTGTGGGTTCAGCGGGGAATTCAAAGGTATCGTAGGAAAAGTGCATCGCCATCGGTGGCGGAACTGTG
>ERZ1292633.2299-Hain-H41-02um-R1-2299-length-19632-cov-6_pt1 | contig 19632 bp, 18 predicted proteins | sample MGYA00564406_ERZ1292633 | MGnify/ENA primary metagenome ERZ1292633 (study PRJEB36523, sample SAMEA6512639) | groundwater metagenome | collected 2019-01-08 | study: AquaDiva: Metagenomics assemblies of 32 groundwater samples
AAATGAAGAAGCCCCGACCAACGAGAGCGGGGCTCTTCGGTCGGGGCTAACTTGTTACCAATCACTGCCATGATCTTTTCGAGTGGAGTGCCGGCGAAGGACTTCTGTGGCTTTGGCAAGCTTTTCCTTCCGTTTCTGTTTTGCGCGACGTTGAAGTCGGATTTTCTTCTCGGCCATAGTTTCAAGAATATGGTGCTTGATCCGGTTTTCAACAACCGCATCTTCCTTAAATTTGACTGATTCCCCGCCGCTCTGACGCACATTAGAACGACGTACTGCTCCGTTAACTATTGCCATGATGGAACCTCCTCTTGTCTGAATGAGAAGCTACATCATGATTTGCGTTATTGCAAGCCGACATCCACGCTTTGTGCCGACCGGTACATGTCATTGATAGTGCACCATCCACGATAAGGGACGACCGCACCTTATTGTGGATACCTGAATATTATTCAGAATATGCAGAGTGTCTCGGGATATACTGAACGCATGGAAGAGATACGGGAACTGGAAAGAAGTGAGTGGCCGGCGCAACTGCTGGAGATACCCCAACCGCCGAAGCGGCTGTGGGTGCGGGGAGCGTTGCCGCCTGCGGGACACAAACTGCTCACAGTCGTGGGCTCGCGCGCGATGACGCGCTACGGGCAGGAAGCGTGCGAGAAATTGATTATCGGACTTGCGGGCTACCCTGTCTCTATCGTCAGCGGCCTCGCGCTCGGCGTGGACACGTGCGCGCACAAGGCGGCGCTCGCCGCTGGCCTTCATACACTGGTTGTGCCGGGTTCGGGACTCGACGATGATGTGCTCTATCCGAGGAGCAATCGCGCCTTTGCGAAAGAAATTTTGAAAGCGGGCGGAGGACTCATTTCCGAATATTCGCCTGAGACTATGTCGCGCGTACACTTCTTCCCCGAACGAAATCGCCTGATGGTGGGCATTGCCGATGCCGTGCTCGTCGTTGAAGCAGGCCCGAAGTCCGGCACGCTTATCACTGCGCGCCTCGCGAGCGAATACAATCGCGACTTGCTCTGCATTCCCCACCGCATCGGCGACCCGCACGCCTTCGGCCCGCATCTCTTCATCCGTCTTGGCGCCGCGCTCGTCTCCGACCCCCTCCACATCCTTGAAGCGCTCCACATACCGCCGCGCGAAGGCGCTTCAACGGGCGTTGCTCCGAGCGACCTTGAAGATGCAGAGCTTGTTATCTGGGATATGCTGGAGGAGCCGAAGACTCGCGACGAGATTCTTCGCGCCGCCTCCGGCGGCGCGGGCGAAATCTTAACAGCTCTCGTCGCCCTCGAGCTCCGCGGTCTCGTCAAAGAAGAATTCGGCGCGTGGCACAAAGTATAGTTCGACTACGCTCACCATAAATGAAAATCTATTCTTGGAATATGCTGTTCCGCAATAAGGAACAAGACCGCGCGTTTGAATTTATCGCCAAGAGCGACTTTGATATATTCTGTCTGCAAGAAGTCCCCGAAGCATTTCTGAAACGACTGCAAACACTCCCCTATTTCATCGATTCTCATTTTGACTTTATGGCGTACCGTTCTGATGTGGAGCGGCTCTTCAGACGCGGTACTGAACGCAACTTCGTCGTCACACTCTCCAAACATCCAATAACAGCACAAGGTGAAATACCTTTCCCCGACTACTGGCATCTGCTCCCCTTGCGCTCCCGTATTTTCGTCACCCTCATGTGGCCATTCTATTTTTCTAAAATTCAAAATCGCGGAGGTCTCTATGCTGATACAACGATAAACGGAACATCAGTGCGCGTCTTCAATCTTCATCTCATACTTGCGCACCCAGCGTGGCGCTTGAGAGAATTTGAAATGGCAATGGCTGAGCGCGATCCTTCCCGCCCGACGATTGTCTGTGGAGATTTCAACACGATTGAAAAACCGCATACAGCATTCTTGAATTGGATTCTTGGAGGAAGTATAAACGATGCTCTTCTCCATAAGCGCGAACGGACCAACATTGAGGAGCGTTTTGTTGAACATGAACTCGCCAATCCTCTCAATGGTACTGTCACGCACCAGCTCTCGCGCTCACAGCTGGACCACATCCTCGTCTCGCATTCGTTTACTATCAAAAACGCAGAAGTTCTCTCCGACCGCATCGGCTCCGACCATCATCCGATACGAGTGGAGATTGAGTGATACGCACTTGACCATATATAGGTATGCGCGCTATGAGTTAGAGCGTGAGCAAAAAATTACTTATCGTAGAATCGCCGACCAAAGCGCGCACCATCGGGCAGTATCTGGGCAAGGACTATACCGTCCTCGCTTCGGTCGGGCATGTGCGCGATTTGCCGAAATCGAACAAGGACGCCGTTGATATTGAAGGCGGCTTCGTACCGCGCTATGTCGTTCCCGCCGATAAGCGAGAAGTCATCGAGAAGATAGAGCGCGCCGCAGGAAAAGCCGATGAGGTCTACCTCGCGACCGACCCCGACCGCGAGGGCGAGGCGATTGCCTGGCATATTAAGGAGGTCGCAGGGCTGAAAAATCCTAAGCGCGTCGTCTTCCACGAAATAACGAAGAAGGCCATCGAAGAGGCGCTGGCGCATCCGCGCGCCATTGACGAGAATTTGCGCCGCGCGCAAGAAGCGCGGCGCGTCCTTGACCGCATCGTGGGCTATGACCTCTCCGGTCTGATTTGGAAAAAAGTGCGGTATGGCTTATCCGCAGGCCGCGTGCAGTCGCCGGCGCTCCGCATCCTCGCCGAGCGCGAGCGCGAGATACAGGCATTCATACCCGTTACCTATTTCGTACTCAACGCGCTTTTTCAAACAAGGTCGAACCTTAGCCCGAATTCTCAAAGTTCGACCTTGAATACAACCTGCACCGAGCAACCGGCGACAAAAGAAGAGGCGGAGCGGATTGTGAACGCTGGTAGGGGCGCGAAGTGGAGCGTCGCCGATGTGGGAGAAAAATCCGAGGAACGCAATCCGCGTCCGCCCTTCACCACTTCCACGCTCCAACAGACTGCTTCAACGCGACTCGGCTTCGCTCCCTCGCGCACGATGCGCGCGGCGCAAAAACTCTATGAAGCCGGCCATATCACCTATATGCGCACCGACTCGGTAAATCTCGCGAAAGAAGCGGTCGTAAAGATGGCGGGCGTTGTGGAGAAACAATTCGGCAAAGACTATCTTCAGGTGCGTGTCTATAAGACAACGAGCAAGAACGCGCAGGAAGCGCACGAGGCCATTCGCCCGACCGACCCTTCGCACGCACGCGCAGGCGCCACGCCGGACGAAATACAACTCTATGAACTTATTCGCACCCGCGCGCTCGCCTCGCAGATGTCCGCGGCAAAGATTATGCGCACGAATATCGCGGCAAAAGCGTACCCGCCTTCGTCTGACTCCGGCGAGGCAAGCATTCCGCTCTTTACCGCAAACGGTTCACGCATGCTCTTCCCCGGCTGGCTCGCGTTGGACACGGCGGCACGCGGCGAGGACGTGGAACTGCCTCATCTCGCCATCGGCGACGCACTCACGCTCCTCTCACTCTCTCATGAAGAAAAACAGACCGAACCGCCGAATCGTTACACCGAGGCGGGCCTCATCAAGGAGCTTGAGAAGCGCGGCATCGGCCGCCCCTCAACCTACGCTTCTATTATGAAGACCATCCAAGACCGCGGATATGTCGATAAGCTCGGGCGCGCGCTGAAGCCGACGGCGACCGGCATGGTCGTCTCGGGCTGGCTTGAAGAAAATTTTCCGACCTATGTGAGCGATACGTTTACCGCAGAAATGGAAAATGAGCTCGATGAGATTGCTCGAGGCGAGCGCGGTTATACCGAGACGCTCAAGGCATTTTATGGTCCGTTTGAGAAGGAGGTACGGGCGGGAGATAAACTCCCGAAGGCAACATCGCTTGGCGATGCAGGAGCAGAATTCCCGTGCTCACTCTGCGGGAGCGGAATGGAAAATAAGCTCGGACGCGGCGGCATCTTTATGAGTTGTAAAAAATATCCAGACTGTCTCGGCGCACGTATGGAGGACGGTACGGAGCTCAAAAACGACGAGCCAATCGGCAACGACCCAAAGACGGGCGCGCCAATTTATGTAAAAACCGGACGCTTCGGGCCGTACGTAGAAATGGAGCTTCCAGTATCCAGTATCCAGCATCCAACTACCAAGCGTGGGAAAGGCCGCCCCAAGAAATTAACAAAACGAGCAAGTGTTCCAACTGGCACAGATTTATCCAGAGTGACGCTCGTCGACGCGCTCAAATATCTCTCGCTCCCGCGCGAGCTAGGAGTACACCCCTCCACCGGCAAATCGGTGTTCTCTTCAACCGGACGCTTCGGCCCCTATGTCGGCAGTGACGGGGAGTTCCGCTCTCTCAAAGTCGCCGTGGGTGATCCGTACACCATCACGCTCGATGAGGCGCTCACGCTCCTTGCCGCTCCTAAGCAACCGCCGAAGGGCGTCGAAATAGTAAAAGAGCTCGGCAAACATCCGCGCACCAGCAAGTCGCTTGTGCTCTATAAATCAAAGCAGGGACTCTTCCTCAAAAAAGGCTTACGTCGCATCTACCTCCCCGACTCTGTCTCGCCCGACTCCCTCACTCCCCTCTCCGCCGCCGAATACCTAAAATAAAACACAGGTGTATAGTAGTCTCTTATGACGACCGTCAAGGAGATTATTGGCGAGATGGCGGGAGCGACGCCCGAGGACATCGCCTTCGTCGAGAAGGCGTACGAATGCTCAAAGTCGGCGCACGAGGGCAAGAAACGCTACTCGGGCGAACCGTATTTCGTACACCCCGCCGCGACCGCCAAGACACTCGCGGAATATGGCATGGACGCGACGACCATCGCCGCCGGGCTCTTGCACGATGCGGTTGAAGACGGTTGTATTTCGCGCGCGGAAGTAGAGAAGGAGTTCGGGAAAGAATTGCTCTTCATTGTTGACGGCGTGACCAAGCTCGGCACGCATAAGTATCACGGCGCGGAGCGCCACGCCGAATCGCTCCGCCGATTGCTCGTCGCCACCGCAAGCGACATCCGCGTGCTAATCGTGAAGCTCGCCGACCGCAAGCACAATATGCAGACCCTGGAATACGTGCCCGAGCACAAGCGCCGCCGCATCGCGCTCGAGACCCTGGAGATCTACGCTCCCATCGCCGACCGCCTTGGGATGGGAAAGATGAAGAGCGCGCTCGAGGACCTTGCCTTCCCGTTCGTGGACCCCGATGCCGCGGCGCACGCCGCCGAAGTGCGTAAGATGAAGACGCAAGAGACCGAAGATGGGCTTGCGAAGGTGCAGAAAGAGCTTCTCTCCGAACTCAAGAAAAAGGGCTTCGCGACGCTTCGGAGCGATATTCGGATGAAAGGGCTCTGGAGCTTGCATCAGAAGCTGAAGCGGAAGAACGATGACATCAGTTTGATACACGACATCGCCGCCCTGCGATTCATCGTGCCCACTATTGAGGATTGCTACACGACGCTCGGCACCATACACGCCATTTATAAGCCATTGCCGGGCGAGTTCAAGGATTATATCGCCTTCCCGAAACCCAACGGCTACCAATCGCTCCATACGACGGTCGTCACGCCCGAGGCGGGCATCGTCGAGATACAGATACGCACCGAGGAGATGCATCGGCGCGCGATGTTCGGTATCGCCTCGCATATGTCCTATAAGCAATTGGGAAAAAACATCGAGAAGCTAAAAAAAGACGTGCAAAAAAGCCGGTTCTCGGCGCTCTCCTTTTCCTGGGTTCGTTCGCTCATTCCCTCGCTGATGAAAATATCGAAGAAGGAGGGCGAGGCGAAAGGGGTCGCGAGCGTCCCGCCCTGGCTCGCCGAACTCGCCGAAGCACATACGAATATCGCCGGCTCCGAAGAATTCGTCGAGGGGCTGAAGGAGGACTTCTTCTCGCATCGCGTGTTCGTCTTCACCCCCAAAGGCGATGTCATCGACTTGCCTGCGGAATCAACGCCTATTGACTTCGCCTATGCGATACACAGCGACCTCGGCGACCATGTCCAGGGCGCGAAGGTGAATGGCAAACTCGTCTCCTTTGATACGACGCTCGGCAACGGCGAGGTCGTCGAGATACTGCGACGCGACTCCGCGCATCCTTCGCCGAAATGGCTTGACATCGCGCGCACCTCGCTCGCGCGGCGGCACATCCGCTCGGCGCTCGGTATGACCGAACCGACAAAACCATCCCGACGTCGTCACCTACATTCACATCACGCCAGCAAGAACAAAAGTTAAACCGTGAAGCCGCTAACCGAATAGAGTTCATCGTCGGAAGATTCTTCGGGCGCGGCGGGCGGAATGGGGTCACCTGAGAGCTGAGTGGTGTTGGGGAAAACACGCGAAGAAGTCAAAACTCCTCCGTCTGCCTGCTCGGCGACGAGCACGGCAACCAATTGCTGAAGGTCGTCGGGCGAAAAGAAATCAATGCGGAGACAACCGCCTTCGGCATTGGTCTCGATGATGACGCGCGTGCCCAAGGTCTCGGTCAGCGATTTCTCTATCTCAACCATCTCGGGCGATTTGCGATTTTTCTTGTGCACGCGCTCCTGCGCGATAGAACGCGCGATTTGTTCGGCGGTGCGGACCGATAGTCGTTTCAGAGTAATTTCTTTAAAGAGCGTCTCGCGCTCCAGGGGACGGTCGTTGAGCGACATAAGCGGCCGCGCATGACCCTCGCTGATTTCTCTGCCCACAATGGCGCTCTGCATATGCTCGGGTAAGGAAAGAAGACGGAGCGAGTTGGAGACATATTCGCGGCTCTTGCCTATCTTGGCCGCGCACTCGGCGTGCGAGATGCCGAATTCATCAATAAGCTTCTGAAGCGCCTTCGCCCGGTCAATCGCATTGAGGTCTTCCCGTTGCAGATTCTCAATGATGGCGAGTTCAAGCTTTGTGAGATTGTTATCGCCCTGGCGGATGACCACCGGTATCTGTGTGAGGCCCGCGAGACGACTCGCGCGCAGACGGCGCTCGCCCGCGATGAGCTCATACACGCTCTCCAAACCACCCTCCGGCTTCTCAACATCGGTGCGGCTGACGACCAAAGGCTGGAGCACGCCGTATTGGCGAATGCTCTCGGCGAGTGAAGCAAGACCCGTCTCGCTAAACTCCTTGCGTGGCTGGTATGGGTTCGGCAGTATTCGTTCGACATCAATCCAGAAGACCGAATCATATTTTGTCGGCACGTACGCCGCATCGTCTTTCATACAAAATATTTTAGCATATGTTATCGTGCATTCCAGCGCTGGAGTGGCGGAACCGGTATACGCGCAGGTCTCAAAAACCTGTCTCGCAAGAGTTGTGGGTTCGACTCCCACCTCCAGCACTTTTTATAACTTTCCCACTAGATTGAGACCGGGTTCAAGGGTGTCGTCGCCCGGTTCCCACGAGGCCGGGCAGACCTGGCCTTTGTGTGTCTCCACATACTGCGCCGCCTGCAATTTACGCAATGTTTCGGCACCCTTGCGGCCGATGGAGTTATCGTTTATCTCCATCGAGCGGAGCATGCCGGCCGGGTCAATAATGAAGGTGCCGCGGAGCGCGAGACCCTCATCCGGCGTGAGCACCGCTTCGCCTCCTTCAATCAAAACGCCAAAAGCGGAAGCGAGTTTGCCGGACGGGTCGGCCGCCATTGGATATGTAATTTCTTTAATCGCCGGCGAAGCGTCGTGCCATGCCTTGTGCGTAAAAACGGTGTCGGTTGAAACCGAAACAATCTCCGCGTTGAGCGCCTGGAACTTCGGATACAGTCTCGCAAGCTCTTCAAGCTCTGTCGGGCAAATGAAGGTGAAGTCGGCGGGATAAAAAACAATCACGCCCCACTTCCCGCGCAGTTTTGACAAACTCATCGTCTTGATGGCGCCCTGCTGGTAGACCTCGAACTCGAAATCAGGCACCGCTTCTCCCACCTTTACCTGCGAAGTGTAGTCGCGCACCGAGTCGTGGAACTCTCCGCAATGCTCGCAATAGTTGCTCTTGGTTTCTTTCATACAAATACAGGGTTAAGTTGTAAGCAATAAGGTTCAAGGGTAATCTTACACCTTATGCCTTACCCCTTACAACTGCTTTTCATCGCGGGACCGACCGCTTCGGGCAAATCTTCCCGCGCGGTTGAGGAGGCTCTAGCACGTAATGGCGAGATAATTTCCGTGGATTCGCGGCAAGTGTATCGCGGATTGGATATCGGCACCGAGAAGATATCAAAAGAAGAGATGCACGGCGTCCCTCACTACCTTATCGATATCCGCGACCCGAGTGAGACATACTCTGCGGGCGACTTTGTCGCGGATGCGACACGACTCATTGCAGAAATAACCGCGCGCGGGAAGCTGCCCATCCTTGTCGGCGGAACGCATTTCTACTTTGATGCCCTTCTCTCTGGTCTCCCGACCGGAATTGATGCGAATCCCGCGCTTCGTGAAGAACTTGAGGCACTCCCCTCTGAGGAACTATTCGCGCGAATTAGAGAACGGGACCCGAGGCGCGCGGCAGAACTTGACCCGCAGAACCGCCGGCGGCTCATCCGCGCGCTGGAAATCATTGAAGCAAAAGGGAAAGTTCCCGCGAGGTGTCACCTCACGGAAAAATATGAGGTTGAGTGGATTATTCTTGACCCGTCGAAGGACATTCTCCGCAAGCGCCTTGATGAACGTGAAAAAACAAAGTTTCCACGTGGATTAATTGAGGAAGTTCGTCGTGTGCGCGAGAAAGTCGGCGACGCCAGACTCAACGAGCTCGGGCTTGAATACAAAATTGTCGGTGAATACTTGCGGGGGGAGCGCGATGAGGCGTCGCTTCTCCCCACCCTCTCGGCAAAGCTCTGGCAGTACGCCCGCCGCCAAAAAGCGTGGCTCCGCAAGCTAGAAAGCGAGCGAACTATTGCGGCAACACCGTCGCTCCAGGGCAGAAACTGAATCCGAGATTCTTACCGGCATATATTTTATTCACCGATACTGGGACACTGAGTGTGTAGTTCAGCTTGCATAGATCGTCCGGGGTCAACCCCAAATGTTGTTCCAGATAGAGTTCCACCTGTGTGCGGGTTTCGCCGATAGGTTCTTGTAAAAGTTCGATAGTGAAGAATTGTGTCGCCGCTATATACATAATGAGATACGGCGGAGTGCTCGTGCCAACAGTCGCTTGGCTTACTGGATATCCGAGACTGTAATAACCTGCATTCACGGGATCACGATACGTGTCAGGGGACGTTAAGAAATTTTCGGCTAGGAGAGTACCTCCACTAATGGAAGACAAGTTCAATATTGGCTGAGAAGTTTCACCAGAAGTTACGGTCGGAGCAGAGTTCTGAGCAACGGGAAGACTGACCACACCCGACTGCACATTGCTCCCCGTGGAGCCTGCACTAAAAAAGAATTTCCAAAGGAATCCTACTCCCACAAGAAGCACAAGCGCCGCGATAGTAATAATGATTTTTTTCATATGGGTGCTCGGAGGTCATACTGTTGTGCGCAGGCTACTGCATTCGGGTTCCAGTATGTACCGTCGGGATTCCGACCGGTCCAAGGCTGATAACCGCGCTGACTGTAGAGTAGCAAGGCCGTTTGCATATTGCATTGGGCATCATTGCAGGAACTCGACGTACTGCATGGGCTTCGATGCAAGCCGGGAATCGACCAATTCCCTGGTCGTGTTGTGATCTGGAACGTGCCACACGCACCTGTGTTGCTGTTGGGAGTACTTGGATTCCCAGAGCTTTCGGTCATCGCTATACAAGACATGGTAGTCACTTGCGCACTACTCAGTGTCATATTGAGCGCCTGCGCTGCTTGTCGAATCGCACCGATACTGCACGCAGTGTTACCGTCCGCACACGGTCCGCGAGCTCTGCCTACTTGGGGTACTCCGACAGTCACTCCCGATGGTGCTGTCGCTTGACTAAGCCTTTGAAGTGCACCTTCCTGAATCAAACAAAACGGCTCGCCGCCCGAAGTGACAAGGTTCGACCACGTTCCCAATACCCCACCGCCGGTAGGATTCGGGGTGTTTGCGTTGTAGAGCACCGCCATAATCGCGTCCACAATGAGCCAACCCGCGAGCGCGATGACGATGCCGACAACTGTATTGGTAAGAATTTTTTTCGCCTCGCTTATGCCGCTCGCATTCACCGGATTCACCACATAAAGAAAGCCGGCATAGGCAATCATGAGTGGCGCGACAAAGACAATTGCGATTGTGATGGAGAAGCTGATAATGTTGTTAATAACAATCATCACCGCTCCCCAACCAAGTGCGCATCGTGGGTTCAGTACGTTCGGATCTATGATGGGTCCAAAAAACGGTATCGCCGCATGCGCGGCAAGAGGTAGCGCAAGAGAACCCGCAACGAGCAGGAGCGCGAATAAAGGTACGCGAGAACGCATAGCTACATCATACCGCGCTCCAAGCAACACGAGCATCGCTTTCCCCACTGCTTCTAGTCTGATATCGTTCTCATACGGGCCTATAGTTTAGCGGTAAAACAGCGGTCTCCAAAACCGCCGTCCCAGGTTCGAGTCCTGGTGGGCCCGCATCTATTGACAGGATTTGCATAGTGTGATATACAAGGAAACAGGACGGGCGCAGTTTAGGCTCGTTGTGCCCTTTCATTCTACCTGACCCAAGGAGGGATTATGCCATCTGTCAAAGTCTTTACGACCAGTTTCGACGGCGATCGCCGCGATGACGAGCAAAAGGCTAACGCCATTGCCGAAAACGTCAACGCAGCACTGAAGGAGAACCCTGACGCTAGCGTTCAGTGGTTGCAATCGAGCAACTCAAGTGCCTCATCAACAGGCAGTTCCTTCCTCGGTGCAGAGCACACGGCCGTCAAACACACAACGCTGACGGCAATCGTTTCAATTCCAGGATAACTGCTTCACCCCGCTTTACGACAATCCCGTCGCAAGGCGGGTTTTGTTTTTATATAACGATATTATGCGTCTCAAACATCTACTTCCACTTCAGTATCGTCTCCTCAATGGTGTTCCATCCCAGGCTTTGTCCTACAAAATAGACGCCTTGTGGATAACCTTGCCGAGCCGTCGCTATGGTGTATACTGAATCCTACCAGACCTGAACGGCATCCTTCGCGGGTGCCGTTCGCTGTTATATAGGTCAAATTTCCTATTTCTCCTCAAACTCTAGGTAGGTACGTAGATACTCAAAATCTAGAAACTGACTGCCTGCGAAACGTTTGATTTCTTTTGCAGTCCGTGGTCCACGCGCGAGAACTAAGACTTCTTTGCTGTTTTGTCGGAGATATTTCAGTGCTGGCAGAAAATCGCCGTCGCCTGAGAGCATAATTGCACGATCAAAAGAATCTTTTTCGGTCGTCATGGCCAATGTCATATCTACATCGCAATTCGCTTTGCGTATCGGGTTATCATTGGCATCATAGTACGTTTTAACAGGCTTCAGTATCAGTGTGTAGCCGAAACTTTCCAGTTTTTGATAAAAGCAAACACGATTGTAGTGGCGCGAGATAAGTTTAAGATCTGCTTCATTCATCTGGTCGCCTTCTACTTTGATGAGATTGGCGAGATATTTCTTCACATCTCCAACGGGAACCGTATTGTTAGTGAGATAGTCGAACGGAAAACGATGTATCTCGACACCACCAAAGTAATACATTTTAGACACACCGTATTTTCGTCCCAGATATTGATAGAGTTTTTTATAGTCGATACTCCAACCGAGTGACTCCTTGCCCCCGTAAAAGAGGTTCGAGGCATCAATAAAGGCAGAAGTTCTCATGCGTTGTATTGTACCAATCATTTTTTATACAGCAATGTTGTGCGTCTCAAACACCCCCTTCCACTTCAGAATGGTTCGTTCGATTGTGTTCCAGTCAATTCTCTTTAAGCCCGCCAATTTAGAAATTGTATACCGCTATGAGGCTTGTCGCGAGATGTGCTGGTAAATCGAAAGGAATGCGAAAAGAAGACTCGCGCAGAGCGGCCCGAAAAAAACTCCAACCGGTCCAAAGAATGCAAGACCGCCAAACACCGAGAGGAACACCACAAGAGGATGGAGCTGCATTCCCCTCCCTACCAGTCGAGGCCCCAAGAAATTGTCGATTAAACCGACTGCAATAACGCTCCACACCAAGAGTCCTATTGCCGGTGTCGTCGCGCCGATGATGAATAGATATAAGACTCCCGGCACAAGAATAAGCGAGGTACCGATACCGGGGATGAGGGCAGAAAACGCGGCTGCCACTCCCCACAGAACGCTATTCGGCACGCCGAAAAACATGAATCCGATTCCCGTGAGCACGCCTTGTACGAGCGCGATTATGAAGCTTCCTCGGATGATTGAGCGTATAGCGAGTGTGAGCCGCGTGAACACGACCTCATCGTCGGCATCCGCAAGCGGACTCGCCTCTATAATCGCTCGCTTGAGCGTGGCGCCGTCGCGAAGCAGATAATAGAGCGCAATCAAGAATATGAAGAGGCTCATAATAAATCGAGCGGCTCCGCCGAATACTCCGCCGAGATTCTGAATGAGCCACTGAAGACCGCTTTTTATATACTGGTCAATGGAGAGAGAAAGGTCTGCGGTGGACAGCGCGAGGCTCGGCACATATCGTGCCGCGACGTCGTTTACGTACTGAAACACTGTGTCGAGATACATTTTTCCGCTGCCGTCTGAAAGAGAGACATACAGGTGCTGTGCATCGCCCGCTATCTGCACGGTGATGAATGTGAGCGGCCCCAGAACGCACACTACCACAACCATCATTGTTACGAATGCCGCGAGTCCCGGCGAGCCGCTCATACGACGAAGAACGCCTCGATGGAGAGGGTGGAGCACCGTGGCGAATATTGCCGCGAGCACCAAAGCAATGAGGAACGGACGAAAGATAAAGAAGGCCACCACGGAAGAAACGGCAATCAAGGCAATGAGGAAATAAGATTGCAGTATCTTCGCATTCATATGGTTTACATTATCTCTTCGTCTCTTTGAAGAGGACGCGCTTACGGAGTGTCGGGTCAAATTTTGTGACTTCAATTTTACGTTCGACGGTCTTCTTATTCTTACGCGTCCAGATGATGTGGTTGGACTTCGTAGACTTCAGCCGGAGCAGGCGGTCTTGTGACATATTGAAAACTTACCAGAAGATGAACACTTACGCAACGACAGCTTCTCTTGCGCCCCTCGACTTCGCTCGGGATGAACGCTTCTTGGTCACCTCAAAATGCGGCTCGTCGTTCTTGATAGAGATTGTCACGGTTCCACCCTCCATCAATCCTTGCGCAACCATCAAAGACGCGAGTGGGGTGAGTATTTTGTCTTGTATCGTACGGCGGAGCGGACGCGCGCCATACTGCGGGTTGTATCCTTTGTCCGCAAGCCACGTGCGCACTTCCGGCTCTATTGCGAGCGCGATGCGCTTCTGCGAAAGGCGCTTCATCACGTCTTCAACTTGCGTATCAACGATTTTGGCGAGCGCCTCCTTCGCGAGCACATCGAAGATGACAATGTCATCGAGCCGATTGAGGAACTCGGGACGAAAGTGCTCCTTCAACGCATCCATGACGCGTGCTTTCGTTTCCTCGTAACGGGTCGCATCAGTCGCGTCCGCAATGCCGAAGCCGATATGCGCAAGCTTATCAATGAACTCCCCGCCAATGTTACTGGTAAGCACTATAATGGTATTCTTGAAATTGACCTTGCGTCCCTTAGAGTCGGTCAAGTGCCCGGAGTCGAGTACTTGGAGCAAAATATTAAACACTTCCGGATGCGCCTTCTCTATCTCGTCGAAGAGCACCACCGCGTACGGACGATGCCGGATGCGTTCAGTGAGCGTTCCTGCCTCCTCGTAACCGACATAGCCCGGCGGCGCGCCGATGAGCTTCGCGACCGAATGTCTCTCCATAAATTCGCTCATATCCACGCGCACCAAGGCGTCAGTGTCATTAAACATAAACTCCGCGAGCTTTTTCGAAAGTTCGGTCTTCCCCACACCCGTTGGACCGAGGAAGAGGAACGAGCCTATCGGGCGATTCGGGTCGCTGATGCCCACCCGGGAGCGCTTCACGGCATCCGTGACCTTCTTGACCGCGATATCTTGGCCGATGATGCTTGCCTTGAGTGACTCTTCCATACGGGCAAGTTTCGCCGCCTCTTCTTCAAGCATGCGAGAGACGGGAATGCCGGTCCAACGAGAAACAACACCGGCAATATCTTGTTCGGCGACTTCTTCATTCAACACGCGCCGCGACTTCTGGAGTGTCTTCAGGCGCTTCAACTTCGTTTCCAAGTCCTTCTGCAGATGAGGTATTTTGCCGTAGCGAATTTCCGCGACCGTGCCGAGGTCGGCAGCAGTCTCAGCATTGTCCGCTTGTATCTTCAGCGATTCCAACTCGGTTTTGGCGGCACGAATGCCGATGAGCACTTCTTTCTCGTTCTTCCATTTGAGTTCGAGCTCGCTCGTTTTCTCCTTCAAGTCCGCGACGTCCTTATCAATGACCTTGATGCGTTCCTTAATCTCTTTTCCACCGGAGGCGGAACCGCCTTCGGTTGAGGCGAGGTCCTTCTGTAATGCTTGTTTTTCGATCTCAAGACGGCGAATTTTGCGATCGGTCTCTTCAAGAAGCGGCGGCTTATTCTCCAGAGCGATGCGGAGCCCCGATGCGGCCTCGTCAATGAGGTCGATGGCCTTGTCCGGCAAGAATCGGTCGCTGATATAACGCGAAGAGAGTTCAACGGCGGCGACGATGGCACCGTCGGTGATGCGCACGCCGTGGAAGAGTTCATACTTATCGCGCAGTCCGCGAAGAATGGCGACGCCGTCTTCGACTGAAGGCTCTTGTACAAAAACGGATTGAAAGCGGCGCGTGAGCGCAGCGTCTTTTTCTATATATTTTTGATATTCCTTCAGCGTCGTCGCACCGATGACGCGGAGCTCGCCGCGTGAGAGCGCGGGCTTCAACATATTCGACGCGTCCAAGGAGCCCTCGGCGCCGCCAGCGCCCACGAGCGTGTGGAGCTCGTCCACGAAGAGAATGACCTTCCCTTCCGCGCGTTCAACTTCTTTCATCACATTCTTCATTCGCTCTTCAAATTCGCCGCGATACTTCGTGCCGGCAATGATAAGCCCAAGGTCAAGCGAAAGAAGTTCCTTGCCCTTCAGAGACTCGGGGACTTCGCCAGTCGCCATGCGTGCGGCGAGCCCTTCGGCGATAGCGGTCTTCCCCACGCCCGCTTCGCCGATGAGGACCGGATTGTTCTTGGTGCGACGCGCGAGAATCTGAATGACCCGATTGATCTCACTGTCGCGGCCGATGACCGGGTCGAGTTTATTTTCGGCGGCGAGCTTAGTGAGATTACGCGCGTACTTCGCGAGCGCGCGGAAGCGTTTCGGTTCCGCTCCCTGACCGTCCTTTGAGGAGCTCTTAAGCTCTTTGAGGATAGCGAGCGCCGCATCGCGTCCTATTGAGAAACGCGCGAGAATGTCATTCGCTGGACCGGGATGTTCAAGGACTGCGAGGAAGAGATGTTCGGTGCCGACGAACGTATCGTTCATCCTCGCCGCTATCTTCCCAGACGCTTCGAGCGCTTGTGCGAGGTCCGGCGTGAGATAGATTTGATACGAGGGTGAGAGCACTGAAGCGCTCTCAGGCGCTTCCAAGTGCTCAAGCACGGCATCGGCGAGCATGATGGTATCAACCTCCATGCGATCGAGCATTGAGAATACGAGCGACTCCTCCTGGAGCACGAGCGCGGCGAGCAAATGGAGCGGCGAGACATGATTCTGTCCGCGCTCTATCGCGAGCTCGTGCGCGCGCCGCACGGCTTCTTTTGCTCTGGTAGTGAAATTATTGAATGGGGGCATACAGACTATGCATATGATCACCGAGGCACTGTTGCAGTCGTCGAGGTCGCGGTAAGAAGCGCGGTTATCGTATCTGCGCTGATAAGGAAACCCGGCGTCGCTCCGGCATCGATGCCGATAAGATTGCCTGAAAGATCGACAACGGCGCTCCCTGCTCCTATGTCCGGCAATGTGGTATGAATGCCGTTCTTGTTTACGCGCGCGACAATACCGGTCGCAGCAGAACCGTCAACACTTATAGCGAGGGCTGTTTGTCCAAGTTTTAGATCGCTCGCCGCGACCAATACCGGCGAAGTCATCTTTGGCAGTACGGCATTATCCGCGAAGCCGTAAATCGAAATGCCATTTCCTTCATGCGCGAGCGATGCGGCAATGTACGAACCATTTTGAAATTCAATGAGTACTTCTTTCGGAAGAGCATCACGCGCGGCGGTTGCAATGGCGCGTGATTTAGAAAGATAGGTGCCAACGGTAATAGCAGGTGTCGAAGTGCCGGTCTCCGCAGCATACAAAAGGACCGCACGAGCTGCATTCACTCCGAGCGCGGCGGTAACGAGATCTTGATTCGAAGGCGCGGGTGCTTGAATAATCGCTGCGGGCGCTGCGGTCGCGATCGTCTCAATGGTGCGCTCGACGACGCGATTCACCGTTTGGGTAACAAAGGGCGGCGCCTTATCGAGTAGCGAGACCGTCAGGATACCAGTCGCGATCGAGGTCACGAAGTTCACAAGGATCGTAAGCAGTATGAGCTGAGATTTGGAGAGTTCCTCTATGTTCATATGACTATAATGCTACCCTTGATTGCTCTTGTCAACAAATGCAACAGCCTTCGTAAGAGCTTTCGCAAAGCGGGCTAATTCGCCCGAATGGATGTCCGGTCCCCAGGAGACGCGAAGGGTCGCATGGGCGCGTTCTTTGTCGCCAGTCAGAGCAAAAACGACACGCGAACCCGTCCGCGAATCCGTCTCGCAGGCGCTCCGCGTGGAAACGGCGAAGCCCTCTTCATCGAGGAGCGCGACGAGATAGTCGGTGTCGCGCCCCGGAAGCGAAATATTAAGAATATGCGGAGCTTGATGTTTGCCTTCGTTAACAAGCAAGTTTGGAATTGTGCTTATCGCTTTAATGAGTTCTGAACGCGCACGCTCCGCAAGCGCGCAAAATGCCTCGCGATTAAGCGCGGCGGCGCGGAGCACCGCCGCGAAACGCTTCGCCAATTCCGGCGCCTCGCTCCCGCTCCGTAGCCCTCGTTCCTGACCGCCACCCTTATAGAGAGGGGCAATGGGAATCGTACGGTGCGCGATGAGTGCGCCGATGCCGCGAACGGCACCGACCTTCGACCCATCGAGTGTGAGCAGGTCTGCACTGAAATGTGCGCGCGTCATCTTCTCAGTCAACGATGCCTGACTCGCGTCCACATGCAAAAAACAAGGTTCAACCTTGTAACAAGGTTGAACCTTGTTTTTTTCGTGCAACACATGCGCCACTTCGCGCGTGTTCCAGATAATTCCCGTCTCTCCGCAGACGGCGTCCATTGATACGAACATCGTCTCGGGTCGAAGCATCTTTGCAAGTGCCTCAATATCAACTCTCGTATCGCGTATGGGTAATGCTTCAACTTTGACCCCGCGCTCGCTGGCCAGCTTCATATTCTCTACCACCGAAGCATGCGCGCTCGGCAGATAGAGAACATGGTCTCCTCTTTTAGTGACGCCAAGAATCGCAAGCGCATTACTCTCCGTCGCCCCGCTTGTAAATATCACGTCGTCCGTTTGCACTTCCAGAAGCCGTGCGATGTCTGTCCGCGCGTCCTCAAGCATCTGCTTCGCCTGCCTCCCCTCCTCGTGCGGCGACGACGGATTCCCCGCTGCCCCTGCGGCATAATCAAGATAGGTTCTTTTCTTCTTCCAAAACATACGCCAAGTTTACACAATAAATTGCATTCAGGCTATTTTTGTGATGAAATAGAGTCACTATGGCGCGGGTAGCACGACCGCCCGTCATCGCGGTGATGGGCCATATAGACCATGGAAAGTCATCGCTTTTGGATTACATCCGGAAGGCGAGTGTTGTCGCGGGCGAAGCGGGCGGTATTACTCAGCACGTCGCCGCGTATATCGCGCTCCACAATGACCGTCCTGTCACCTTCTTGGATACTCCCGGTCATGAAGCGTTTAAGGCGCTGCGCACGCGAGGCGCGGCGGCAGCAGACATCGCTATCCTCGTCGTCGCAGCTGACGAGGGTGTGATGCCACAAACGCTTGACGCGCTTGCTGCCATTAAAGAAGCGAATATCCCGTTCATTGTCGCGCTCACGAAGATTGATAAGAACAACGCGGACATTGAGCATACAAAGAATTCCCTTCTTGAACACGGGATATTCCTCGAGGGATTGGGGGGCGACATCGCGTATGCACTTGTTTCTTCGAAGACTGGCGAGGGCATATCGGAGCTTCTCGACCTCGTTATTCTCGCTTCTGATCTTGCAGAATTGACTGCTGACAGCGATGCGAGCGCAACGGGTTTCGTACTTGAATCCACGCAGGACCCGAAGCGCGGTGCCTCCGCGACACTCATCGTGAAGGACGGCACGCTGACGCTTGGACGCCTGCCTGCCGGTAGGCAGGGTTTCGTCGTCGCAGGCGATGCCTATGCGCCGATACGCTTCATTGAAGACTTCCGCGGCAAGCGCGTCGAGAGTGTGGGGCCCTCGGAACCGGCGCGCATTTCTGGATTCAGTACGTTGCCGGCGGCCGGTTCACTTTTCAGTATTGCAAAGAATAAAAAAGAAGCGGAACAACATGTGAGGAAACACGCGGCAGCCCCGACGCTTACGGTTGGGGCCCCGACCCCGGAGGGCGTCGGGGAACTTCCACTTATTGTGAAGGCGGACGTCGTTGGCTCGGTTGATGCAATTCTTCATGAACTTGCAAAAAGTACTAACGACCGCGCCACTATACGCGTTATCGCATCGAGTGTCGGTAGTGTCTCGGAAACCGATGTGAAGACCGCACACGCTTCGGGCGGGACCATTATTGCATTCAATGTGTCAACTGATGCTGTTGCACGCGACATCGCGCAACGCGACGTCGTTCCCATTCTTTCTTTTTCTATTATTTATGAACTCTCTGAGAAAGTCGCAAAGCTCCTTGCGGAGCGCGTGCCGAGCATCGCGACCGAAAAAGAACTCGGGCGCGCAATGGTGCTCAAGACATTCTCTAGGGGCGCGAAGAAGCAGGTGCTCGGCGCGCGCTATGTATCAGGCGTCCTCACGGTCGGCAATCGAGTGAAGATAGTCCGAAAAGATGTCGAGATCGCCCGTGGCAGTATTGGAAATCTCCAGCAAGCGCGCGCGGACGTGAAGGAGATTAAGACCGAGGGCGACTTCGGCGCTGAGATAGAGTGCCGCGAGAACGCAGCGTACGGAGATGAACTCGTCGCGTTCGTCGTTACTACTGAATCATGAAGCCTGTCGAGAAAACACACGCGCCTCGGCAACAGAATAATCGTGCCGCAGAGATTGTCGCGCGCGAGGCGGCGCAGTTCATCGCGCGCGAGGCCGGCAGTGAGTCGCTCATCACCGTCATCCGCGCACAATCAGTCGCGCATGGCGACCGCATGATGGTCTTCGTGAGTGTCTTCCCTATTGAAAAGGCGCACGCCGCTCTCTCTTTCCTCGAGCGCCAGCGCGAAGCATTCTCGAATTATTTGAAACAACATGCGCATCTGCGCCTCCCGCGTGTTGACTTCTTGCTCGACAATGGCATCGACACTCCTACTACATAAC
>ERZ1292633.2301-Hain-H41-02um-R1-2301-length-19623-cov-5_pt1 | contig 19623 bp, 16 predicted proteins | sample MGYA00564406_ERZ1292633 | MGnify/ENA primary metagenome ERZ1292633 (study PRJEB36523, sample SAMEA6512639) | groundwater metagenome | collected 2019-01-08 | study: AquaDiva: Metagenomics assemblies of 32 groundwater samples
GTCGGCGCCCGGCAGCGCCTCGGCGATGCGCCCGAAGCGGGCGTCGATCAGCGCCTCGGACAGCGCGATGTCGCAGGCGACCTTGTAGTTGCTGCGGCTGTTGGTGATGCCGCGGCCGAGGATGGACCCGTCTTCGCCGAGCACGACGGCCTTGGTGGTCGTGGAGCCGAGGTCGATGCCGACGGAACAGTTCACGCGCTCACCCTGGCGCGCTTCTGGTCGAGCATCTGGAAATAGGACTCGAGGCGGTTCTTCAGGTTCGCGGCCGAGAAGTAGCGCGGATCCACCAAGTCGCTCTCGATGAAGCCGCCCGGCCGGCCGGTGCGGTTTTCGATCTCGCGCAACATCGCGAGCTGCCCGGCCGAGAACGAGTTGCAGCTCTTGATCGAGTGGATCAGCACGCCGTCGGCCTCGTACTCTTCGACGTAGCGGCAGATGAGATCGACGCGCGAGGGCAGATTGAGATTGGTGTAGCAGCCCAGGCAGTAGTCGGCCAGGGTTTCGAGCGGGTGCTCCGGGTCGTGCCGGAAACCGGTGTCGTAGACGCCGCCGACCTTCGAGTAGGTAGAGGCGACGGCGACTGCGCCCTCGTCGGCGAACATGCGCCAGAACTCGTGGAAGTGCGTCCAGTTCGGCGGCCCCTCGATCACCAGTCGGAAGCGCTCGTCGGCGAGCTGGCCGTCGGGCGTTACCGGGCCCAGACCCAGACGGATCCGCTCCTCCACCTCCTGGCGCAGCTCGCGGTAGTAGTCGCAGGCATCCTCGGTGCCGCGGAAGGCGGAGAAGATCGGGCCGACGTAGTAGACCGCGCCGAAGTACGAATCGATCGGCGTCGGGCGGTGGCGCGCCGACTGCAGCACGGCAACGAGGTCATCTTCGGCCTTGGCCGAGCGCGCCAGCATCTCGGCGAGTCTGGCTTCGTCGTACTTGCGCCCCGAGATCCGCTCGAGCTCCGGAATCACCTTGTCGCGCAATTGGGCGATCACGTAGTTGCGCATCGGCGGAGTGATCCGTCCGTCCGCCTGATAGGGGACGTGCAACATCGCCACCGGTGCCTTGTACTCCTGGCGCAGGATCTCGAACCACTTGAGGAAGGTGAAGCAGCCGGTGTAGGAGAGCAGCAGCAGGTCGGGATCGGGCAGCCGCTCGCCGGTCGGCCCGATGTTGCCCGACTTCATCATGCCGTAGTCGGCCTTGACGTAGGTGCAGACATCCTCGCTCTGGCCCGCCTTCTCGGCGATGGCGATGTACTCCTTGGTCTTGCCGCGCATCGCCGACTGCAGAGCGTTGATCTCCGGGAGCACGGGCAGCAGGCCGAAGCTGCGAATGAGCTCGGTCAGGTTGCCGGGCACGAAGGTGTAGACGCTCTTTTCGCCGGTTTCGGGCGCCCGCGCCAGTCGCGTGTAGTGCTCGGAGATCATCCTCTTCTGGCGCAGCTGACTGGCATCCTTGAGCGCCGCCGCGCCGGAGGAGGCGCCGCTCGCCGGGGTCCGTAGCGCTGTCGCGTTCGTCTCAAGGGTCATTGGCCGCTCCAGAGCTTGATCGAATCGGCGAACGTTCCGGCCTGCTCCCGGATGACCTGGAACTGGCCGGTGTTCTCGGCGTACTTGAAGGCGGTCCACGGCACGCCGATCGATTCCACCGCCCCGGTGGCCATCGGCTGGTCCAGGAGCGCCGGGTCGCAGAAGCTCGGGGCACAGAACAGGACGCCCTCGGCGCGGCAACCGCGCGTGCGCGCCACCATCGCCGCGCACTTGTCGTTGGCGACGCAGTAGCGTGTCGGCGAGTCGATGGCGTCGACGAGAAACGCCTGCACGAGGTTGGCGAGCGGATCGCCAGCGAGCGGGATGTCCGAACGCAGGAAGCGGTGGATCTGCACGAAATCGTCGTCGACGATGTAACAGCCCGAGCGTTCGAGAGTCTTGATCAGACCGAGCGGCGGCTGCTCGCAGAACGAGCCGACCAGCAGCACGCGCGCCTGGTCCATCGGCCGGCGCTCGCTGTCCTCCTCGACCGCTTCACGGTAGTCCGCCAGCAGCTTGTCGAACGCCTCGACCGGGATCACCAGGCCAGCGCGCTGGATCAGGTAAAGCTCCCAAGTCGGCACCTTCCAGGGCTCGCGCTCGCGCAGCGCATGGAGCTCGCGCACCAGGGCGCGATTGCGGTTGTAAGCGTCGAGCGCCGCCCGTAGCGCATCCGGATCGTACGCTCGCGCGCCGCGCGTTTCGAGGTCGGCGGCGAGCGCCTCGAGCTCCTGGCGCAAGAAGAGGCCGCCGATCTCGGGATCGAAGTTCTGCGGCACGTCGAGGTAGCGGATCAATTTGTCGGGAAAGCGCAGCTGCCAGACCCCGGAGAGGTTGCGGATGACGTCGCAGATGGCGGGAAAGAGCAGGCCGTCGAGCACATCGAGCTGGCCGCCCAACCCGAGCTCGACCGTCGAGCGCGGCAGGTGGCAGATGTACGACTGGTAGTAGGCGTCGCCGCGGATGATTTCGACATCCTCGCCGCCCCCCATCAGTCCGACCGGCAGCACACCCTGCGCCCAGAGCAGCTCGCGCGGCGCCCAGATCGGCAGGTAGCCGACGGCGAGCCCGCCCGTCGCCGCCTTCCACTCGTGCACCGAGCCGAGCGCCGGGTCACGATAGAGCCGCTCGGCGCGGTCGAGGATCTCCTGGATGCGCGGCGTCATGCGACCTCCGAACCGGCTCTACCCGGCAGCTCGACCTCGAGCTGCGTGAACTCGCCCGCGGCGAAACCGTGGGCGCGGAAGAACGACAGCACCGGCACGTCGTGGCGCCGCACCATGGTGCGCACGCGCGCCAGCCCGCCGACCCGGAAGCGGCGGCACGCCTCGTGGAGCAACAGCGAGGCGACGCCCTCACGCCGGGCATCCGGGTCGACGCCGACGGCGAAGATCCAGCCGCACGGCTCGGAGCCGAACTCGAAGGCGCGCTCCTCGCCGAGCAGGAAGCCAACCAGCTCGCCGTCCCGCTCGGCGCCCAGAGCGACGCGCAGGCGCGTCCGATCGCGGTCGAGGAAGGCGACACGAATCCGTTGCCAGTACTCCGGCACGGCGATGCCGCGGTGCCGGGCATCGATGGCGACGACGCGCTCGAGATCCGATGCCTGCAGGCGCCGAACGCGCGCCCCGGTCGCCACCGCCGTCGCGCTCATCGGGGAGAGACCTCGGGGCGTAGCGGCGCGATCAGCGACTCGGTGAGCTCCTCGCTCCACGGCTCGCCCTCGGCCAGGCGCCGGCGGAGAGCGAGGAAGTCGAGCTCCCGGCGGTCGCGCGCCCCTTCGTGGAAAGCCCGGAAGCCGGCGCGCCCCTCGGTCATCATGTTGAGCGCCAGCCAGGCGCGATTCGACTCCTTGTTCCGGTTCCAATGTTCGAGCTTGTGCTTGCGCACGCTCTCGAGCGTCTTCGCGAGACACCCGGGCATGGTGTGCGCGAGCTTCCACACCAGCTCGTCGACCGCGGCATCGAGGCGCGAGAGATCGATCGTGCCCCGGACGAGCAGCGCCTTGCCGGCCGCGAGGGCTTCACCGGTCTTCCGTTCACCGAGGACGACGCGCCCCTCGTCGTCGAGCCAGTGGTCGGTAACAACCAGCGGGTTCGGCAGCCAGCGCCCGTCAACCGAGAGGGCCGGCACGATTCGCGTCAGCAGCCCGAGCCGCTGCGCGGTGTGGGCGCTCCAGCTCTCGCACAGGGTGCAGCTCTCCATCGCCGCTTCGATGCCGACGAAGAGCGGCAGGAAGTCGGTCGAGCCGCCGTCGGGCGCCGAGCCGTGGCGTGGTCCCGCCTGGCCGAAGAGCGCCAGATCCTGCGCGATCGAGAAATCGCACGCCATGCCGATCTCCTGGCCTCCAGCGACGCGCAAGCCGTTGACGCGACAGACGACCGGCTTGTCGCAGGTGAGGATGGCGGTGACCATGTCGTTGAACAGGCGCATGTACTGCCGGTACTCCTCGGGCCGTCCGGCGTAGTAAGTGGCGTACTCCCCGGTGTTGCCGCCCGAGCAGAAGGCGCGCGTGCCGCCGCCGGTGAAGACCACCGCGACAGCGGAGCGATCGTTGGAGGCGCGCCGGAAGCCGAGGATCACCGCCTTGACCATCGCGGTGGTGTAGGAGTTGAGCTGCTGCGGATTGTCGAGCGTGATGCGGACGACGAACAGCCCCTTGCAGACTTCCGCATGCGGCGAGGTGAGCGGCAGTCGTTCGTAGCGCACCCCCGGACATTCGGCGGGCGGCGTCAGATCGTGATCGTGGAACGAGAAGGGCATCTCAACTCTCCGGGACGAGGACGATTCGGCGGACATGAGAACGCTCGTGCAGGGCCGCGAAAACCTCGTTGATCGTGGCGAGCGGCCGCTCCTCGATGAACGGCGGGATGGCGACACGGCCGGCGAGCACCAGCTCGAGCACCGCCGGGTAAAGCTCGGGCAGGCAGGCCCAGTTGCCTTGCGCGGTGGCGTCGAACGCCATCAGATTCGCCAGCCGAAGCTCGATCTTGGCGGGGCTGTAGCCGACGACTCCCAGGTAGCCGCCATGGCCCAACAGTCCCCAGGCCGTCTGCTGACCGGCCGGCGTGCCGGAGGTCTCGAAGACGAACTGGCGGAAGCTCGGAATCGAACGCTCGGCGGCGAATCTCTGGACCGCCGACTTGATCGCCTTGAACTCGAGCTCGCGCGCATCGAGGCCGAGCGCGGCGCCGTGGGCGCGGATCTGCTCGAGGCGCGCCGCGTCGACGTCGATGGCGATGACCTCCGCCCCCAGCGCCGCCGCGATCTGGACGCCGAAGCCGCCGATGCCGCCGGCGCCGACGAAGAGCGCCAGATCGCCGTGGCCGAGCCCGCTCCGGCGAATGGCCTGGAACGGCGTCGAAACCGCGTCGGCGACCACCGACAGCGCGGCGAGCGGCAGAGCGCATGGGTTCAGCTTCGGATCTTTCAGATCGGGCACCGGGCAGAGGCCGCGGGCCGGAACGCGCAGATGGGAGGCGAAGCCGCCATGCACATCGTTGCCCGGGAAGATCTGCCGCGGACAGATCTGGCCACGCCCGGCGCGACAGGCGGCGCAATCGCCGCACGGGATCACCGCCGGCACGATCACCGCCCGACCGAACCAGTCCGCCGCGCCGGCGCCGGCTTCGACGACCGTTCCCGCGACCTCGTGCCCGAGGGTCAGCGGCAGCGAATGGCGGGTCGGCACGCCGCCGTAGAAAAAACCCAGGTCGGTATGACAGACGCCGCAGCCGGCGACCGCGACGATCACCTCTTCGGCGCCGGCGCTCTCCTCTCGCCGCTCGAACCGCATCGGCGCTCCGGCTTCATGAACGGTCCAACCCGACAGGTGCATAGTCCCTCGCCCTTCAATTCGGACATGCGATTCCTATATCAACGAAATCGCGGCCGAACCACCCCGCAGGGCGGGGAAGCTGACTACTTTGCCGTCACGCCGAGCTCCTTGAGCGCGGCGTGGGCGGCGGCGAGGCGGGCGACGGGAACGCGAAAGGGACTGCAGGAGACGTAGTCGAGGCCGGTCCGGTGACAGAAGGCGATCGACTTGGGGTCGCCGCCGTGCTCGCCGCAGATGCCGATCTCCATTCCGGGCCGGGTGGCGCGGCCGAGCTCGACCGCCATCGCCATGAGCTTTCCGACCCCCGCTTCGTCGATCGAGGCGAACGGGTTCTCCGACAGGATGCCGCGATCGATGTACTCGACCAGGAAGCCTTTTTCGGCGTCGTCGCGTGAGATCGCGAACGTCGTCTGCGTCAGGTCGTTGGTGCCGAAAGAGAAGAACTGCGCGAAGCGCGCCAGCTCGTCGGCGGTCAGCGCGGCGCGCGGCACCTCGATCATGGTGCCGAACTTGTAGTCGATGCGGCGCCCCCGCTCCGCCATCACCTTCTCGGCCTCCGCCTCCAGGACTCCCTGCTGCACTTCGAGCTCGCGCCAGTGCCCGGCGAGCGGAATCATCACCTCGGGGTGCACGTCGAGACCGTCAACGGCGCAGTCGCAGGCCGCCTCGAAGATCGCCCGCACCTGCATTCGCGTGAGCGCCGCGAGGTGGATGCCGAGCCGCACCCCGCGCAGGCCGAGCATCGGGTTCGACTCGTGGAGCTTCTCGATCGCCGAAAGAACCTTCCGCCGCTCGTCGAGACGTTCCGGATCGCGCCCCGAATCCGCGAGCTCGTCGACCTCCATCGCCACTTCGACGTGCGAGGGCAGGAACTCGTGGAGCGGCGGGTCGATCAGACGCACGATCACCGGCAGACCCGCCATGGCGCGAAAGAGACCGTCGAAGTCGCGGCGCTGAAAGGGAAGCAGCTTCGTCAGGCAGTCGTCGACCACGGTCGGATCGTCCTTGCCGAGGATCATCCGCTGCACGATCGGCAGGCGCTCAGGTTCGAAAAACATGTGCTCGGTGCGGCAGAGGCCGATCCCCTGCGCGCCATACTCCCGCGCCCGCCTGGCGTCGACCGGGTAGTCGGCGTTCGCCCAGACCTGGAGGCGGCGCATGCCGTCCGCCCACGAAAGAAGCTTCAGCAAATGGGGGTCTCGAATGTCCGGAACCGTGGTGGCGACTTCGCCTGAGAAGACCTCGCCGCTCGTGCCGTCGATCGAGATCCACTCACCCTCGCGGAGCGTGAGCTCGCCGACCCGAATCGTGCGCGCCTCGGCGTCGATCTCGAGCTCCGCGACGCCCACCACCGCCGGCTTCCCGAACTGGCGCGCGACCAGCGCGGCATGACTGGTGCGCCCGCCCCGGCTGGTGAGGATTCCCTCCGCGGCGAGCATGCCGTGCACGTCATCCGGCTTGGTCTCGGACCGCACCATGATCACCGCCCGCTTCTCCCTCGCCCACCGCACCGCCGTGTCGGCGTCGAGCGCGACGACGCCGACCGCGGCGCCAGGAGAGACGTTCAAGCCTCTGGCGATCCGCTGACCAGCGGCGACCGCCTCCCTCACCGAGCCCTTTTCAAGCTGCGGATGAAGAAAGAAATCGACCTGGTCGGGCGAAACCCGCAGCACCGCCTGCTCGCGCGATATCAGGCCTTCGTCGACGAAATCGACCGCGATCCGCACGGCGGCCTGCGCGGTGCGCTTGGCGTCGCGCGTCTGCAGCATCCACAACTTGCCGTTCTCGATGGTGAACTCGACATCCTGCATCTCGCGATAGTGGCTCTCGAGCTTCTCCGCGATCGCCTGAAACTCGGCGTACGCCGCCGGCATGGCGAGCTCGAGCTCTGAGATCGGCAGCGTCTGCCGGATGCCGGCCACGACGTCCTCTCCCTGGGCGTTGAACAGAAAGTCCCCTTCGATCCCCGGCTCACCGGTGGCGCCGCTGCGGGTCATCGCGACTCCGGTGGCCGAGCCGCCGCCAAGATTGCCGAAGACCATGGTGCAGATGTTGACCGCCGTGCCGAGGTCGTGGGGGATCTTCGCGGCGTTCCGGTAATCGACCGCGCGCCTGCCGTTCCAGCTCCGGAAGACCGCCTCGGTCGCCAGGCGAATCTGCTCGCGCGGGTCTCGCGGGAACTCGCGCCCGGTCGCCTTGGAGTAGAGCTCTTTGAACTTTTCGGTCACCCGCCGCCAGTCGTTGGCTCCGAGCTCGGCTTCAAGCTCGACTCCGGCCAGGACTCTTGCCTCGCTCAGCTCGACTTCGAACGGTTCGTCCGCGATCTCCATCACCACCGATCCGAACATCTGAATCAGCCGGCGGTAGCTGTCGTAAGCGAAGCGCGGATCGCCGGTGAGCTTCGCCATCCCTTCGGCGACCTCGTCGTTCATGCCGAGATTGAGAACGGTGTCCATCATGCCGGGCATCGAGAATTTTGCTCCCGACCGGCAGGAGACGAGGAGTGGACGCGCTGGATCGCCGAACCGCTTCCCGGTGGCGCGCTCCAGTACCTCGAGCGCGGCGACCAGCTCTTCCCAGAGCCCGTCCGGGAGACGATCGCCGGCGGCGAGGTAGCCGTTACAAGCCTCGGTCGTGACGGTGAACCCGGGCGGCACCGGCAAGCCGATGCGGGTCATGTCGGCGAGATTGGCGCCCTTGCCACCGAGCAGCGCCCGCGCGCCGTCCCAGCCGCCTGCCGCCCTCTCCGCCTCCGCCAGCTCGTCGAACGCGTAGACCCGCCGCTCGGCCATCCCTGCCTCCTCGAGATCGCGCGCAGTCTACCTTCGCCTCCAGCGGCGCGAAGCCACTCCGCAGGGTGGGAAGAAATGGACGGAGCCGGTCAGGCCTTCGGCGAGGAAACTACTCGCTCGACCACGACTTGCGACAGGTCGGCGAGCCGCAGAACCTGGCGGTGGATCGACTGCAGGAGGGCGAGGCGGTTGCGCTTGAGGCCCTCGTCGGGGTCCATCACCAGGACATCGACGAAGAAGCGGTCGAGCGCCTGAGCGAGCGCCGCCACGCGCCGCAAACCACGCTCGAAGTCGCGCGCCAGAACCGCGGCGTCGACGTCCGCGGCGAGCGTGCCCGCCGCCACGTCGAGCTCACGCTCGGCTGGCAGCGTCAGCTTCGTCGCATCGAGCTCGAACGACTCGAGACCGCGAGTGATGTTGGCGATCCGCTTGGCCGCCTGCGCCACCGATACGAAGGCCACCTCGCCACGCACCGCCCTTACGGCGACAGCTCGCGCGGCGGTGCCGCGCAGGTCGAGCGCCGCCCCTTCAGCGCCCATCGCCGCCGCGATCTCGTCGTAGGCAAGCCCGCGCTCGCCGAGCACGAACGCCAGCCGGTCGCGCAGAAAATCTGAAAGCAGCGCCAGTGCCCGCGCGCGCGAGCGACCGCTGGTGCCGCCAGCCATCGTCGTCGAGGAAACCTTCACTCCTGACCGAATCTTCTCGGCGAGGAGGTCCGAAGCCTTGCCAAGCGCCAGCGAGAGATCGATTTCGACCGCGCCCTCCAGAACGATCCGCACCACGCCCAGCGCCGCACGGCGCAGGCCGAACGGATCCTTGGAACCCGACGGGAGAAGTCCGAGGCCGAAGAAGCCGACCAGGGTGTCGATACGGTCGGCGAGTGCCACCGTTTGCGCCACGGCGCCGCGCGGGATCGCATCCCCCGCCGACGCCGGAAGGTACTGGTCGTAGAGCGCCATCCAGACCGCATCCGGCCGACCCTCGGCGCGGGCGTAGATGCCGCCAACGATCCCCTGGAGCGAGGTGAACTCCTTGACCATGTCGGTCGTCAGATCGACCTTGAGGAGCCGCGCGGCCTCCTCGACCGCCCGGAGCTCCGCGAGGCCCGCGGCTCGCCCGATCGCGCCGGCGAGCACGACGAGCCGCTCGGTCTTCTCGGCGTAGCTGCCGAGCTTGTCTTGAACGGTGAGACTGCCGAGCGAACGCGCGCGCTCGGCGAGCGGCGTCGCGCGATCCTTCTCGAAAAAGAAGCGGGCGTCCGCCAGGCGCGCCGCCACCACCCACTCGTTTCCGGCGCGCACGCGTCCGGCTGGATCGTCGGGACGGTCCATGACGGTGAGGAAGACCGGCAGCAGGACGCCCTCCTTCTCCACCGTGAGCGCACTCTGGTGATCGCGCAAGGTGGTCGCCAGCACTTCGCGCGGCAGCGCCGTGAGCTCGGGCGCGAAGCCGCCCTCCATGACTCCCGGGACCTCGCAGATCGCGGCCAACTTGTCGAGGAGAGCCGCGTCTTCGACGAGCGTTCCGCCCAGAAGCGCCGCGTGTTCCGACATTCGCTGGTGAAGAATCCGCTTTCTCTCCCCCGGAAAGACGACGATGTGGCGCCGCGCGAGCGCGGCGAGGTAGTCGTCCACCCCCATCACCGAAAAGCTTTACGGTGAAAGGGTCGGATGGCCGATCGTCTCGTCGCCCGACGAGACGCCGAAGAGGTCGAAGGGGATGACCTTGCCGTCGAAGAGCGCAATGACGCTGTGAACCGGTCGAACCCAGGGTCCGAGCCCGCTTCCCCAACGCATGGTCTTGGACCAGGTCAAGTTGGTCAGGATGCGCGGCAGAAGCTCGGCCAGAACCTCGACGGATTCGCGCCCACGGATCTCTCTCGTCGCGGCCAGGTACTCGCCGCCGCTCTTTCCACCGAAGGAAGCCGTGGTTGCCGGGAAGAAGTCGCCGAGCACCTTCAGGATGCGCCCCTTCTGAGCCTCGACCAGCTTGAGCTCCGACTCGGGCACGCCGCATTTCTTCGCGAACGCGGCGACGGCGGGGGTGGGCTTGCCGCTGGCGTCGAGGGCGTTCTTGAGCGGCGGGCCGAGGACCTCCTCCGAGCGGTCGCGCTCCTGCGCGGGCAAGCCTTTCAGGATCAGCACCAGCCGGCGCGGCGTGAAGGCGCCGTCGAGCGACGACGGGGCGAGGCCGCGCGCCATCAACTCTTCGAACAGGCGGGTGCCGAGCTCCTGGGTGGCGCCGGGCAGCATGCGCGCCGGGATCTCCTCGACGCGAACTTCGAGCAGGAGCTCGCCGGACGTCGACTCAACCACGAGCCACCTCCGCGCCGATGCCGGTGGCGGTTTCGGGCTTCGCGAGCATCGGAAAGCCGAGACGCTCGCGGCTGGCAAGGTATTCCTTGGCGCAAGCGATGGCGAGGTCGCGAATCCTTTTCATCAGGCTGACGCGCTCGGTGACCGAGACGGCGCCACGCGCGTCGAGCAGGTTGAACAGGTGCGAGCATTTGAGGGCGCACTCGTAGGCTGGAAGCACGATCCCGGCGCCGAGGCAACGCTTCGACTCCTGCTCGTAGCCGTCGAGCTGGCGGCGCAGAAAGTCGACATCGGCGATCTCGAAGTTGTAGCGCGAGAACTCGTGCTCGTCCTGCCACCGCACATGGCCGTAGGTGACGCCGTCCGGCACCCACTGAATGTCGTAAATCGACTTCTCGAGGGCGAGAAACATGGTGATGCGCTCGAGCCCGTAGGTGATCTCGCACGAAATCGGCGCGAGCTCGAGACCCCCGGCCTGCTGGAAGTAGGTGAACTGGGTGATCTCCATGCCGTCGAGCATCACCTGCCAGCCGACCCCCCAGGCGCCGAGCGTCGGCGCCTCCCAGTTGTCCTCCTCGAAGCGCAGGTCGTGCACCTTGAGGTCAACGCCCATCGCTTCCAGGCTCTTCACATAAAGCGCCTGGACACCGAGCGGAGACGGCTTCAGGACGACCTGAAACTGGTTGTGCTTGTAGAGGCGGAACGGGTTGTCGCCGTAGCGCCCGTCGGCGGGCCGGCGCGATGGCTGGACGTAGGCCACCCGCCACGGCTCCGGTCCCAGAACGCGCAGAAAGGTGTCCGGATGCATCGTCCCGGCGCCGACCTCGAGATCGTACGGTTGCTGAAGCACGCAGCCCTGCGCCGCCCAGTACTCCGAGAGCGCTAGAATCAGTTGCTGAAAGCTCTTCATCTTCTCCCCTTCAAGTTCGGCTCTGAGACGCGCCGAGCGTTTGTTCCATCACGGTCAAGCTGCGGATCTCGTGCTGCAGGAAGTGGCGTCGCACCCTCGCCACCACCTCCGCGACGTCCGACAGGGTCTCTCGGGTCGGAGGGCGCTCGGCCATGGACGACAGGTTCTCCCGCCCGATGCGGCGCCAGAAGTCGAGTGCCGACGGAGCGATCTGGAACGCACCCGGACCGCGCCCGGCACAGCCACGGCACAGGAGTGCTTCGCCGCTCGGCGGCAGCGCCGCGCCGGCGGCATCGAACCCCTTGCCGCACTGTGGACAGTCCGTCGGCGCCGGAAAAATGCCCGCGAGCCGCAACAGCCAGCTCTCGTAGTAGCGCGTCACGAGTTCTCGGTCGGCGCCTCTTTCGAGCGCTTGAAGCGTCGCGTCGAGAAGACGAAATGCCACCTCGGCGGGCTCGTTCTCCTGCGCGAACAGCGCCATCTGCTCGGCGATGGACGCTCCCAACAAGATGCCCTCGAGATCGACCGCAAGCGTTTTCGCAGGCCGGAGGAGCTCGACGGAGCTGATCCGGACGAGGTCGCGACCCTCCTTCTCGACCCACCCAATGCGCGCTTTCGCCAACGGCTGCAGCTCGCCGGCGAATCGACTGTAGCGGCGCTTCGCGCCCCGCGCGACTCCACGCCGCTTGCCGTCTTCGCGCGTCAGGAACTCCACGACGCGGTCGGCCTCCTGGAGGTCGGTCACCGACAGGAGGATCGCTTCTGCCTGCTTCAACTTCACCCGCGAAGCCTATCGCGGGCCAAAGGCGCTCATCCCGGAGCGTGCTCGAGGAGCGCTGCCGCAAGCGAGAAGAAGACGACGATACCGGTGATGTCATGCACCGCCTGAAGGACCGGTCCCGAGGCGACGGCCGGATCGAACCCCAGCCGCGCCAGGGCAGCCGGCAGCAGCGCGCCCATCGACGCGGCGAGGAGCATCGAGAGGAGCAGCGACAGTCCGACCACCAGCCCGAGTCGCGGGCTCCCTTCGAGGATCCAGGCGACCGCGCCGACGAGAACGCCGCAGGCGACACCCAGGAGGGTCGCGGCCTTCGCCTGTCGCGCCAGGAACTCGATCAACCGACTCGCCCCGCCGAGCTCTCCCGAAGCCAGTCCGCGCACCGCCAGCGTCGTGCTCTGGTGACCGATCGAGCCCCCGAGACCCATGATCAGCGGTACGAACGCCAGCAGATAGAGCGCCCCGCTCATCCGGAGCTGATAAAGCTCGAGGAGAACCCCGGTGGCCAGGAGCCCCACGCCCGAGAGCAGCAGCGACGGCAGCCGGAGCCCCGCCACCCGCCAGGAGCGCTCCTCGTAGAGGATCTCTCCCTCCGAGGTCCCCGCCATCTTGAACAGGTCTTCGGTCGCCTCTTCCTTGACCACGTCGATGATGTCGTCCACGGTCACGATGCCAGCCAGCCGATTCTGATCGTCCACCACCGGTACGGCGAGCAGGTCGTAGCGCGCGGCGAGCGCCGCGACCTCCTCCTGGTCGGTCTCGACGTTGACCTTGAGGACCGACCGCTGCATGATCTCGCCGAGCGTCTGCGCGGGCCGTGACAGCAATAGCTGCCGCAACGACGTCACGCCCACCAGGTGACCGTCGCGATCCACGACGTAGAGATAGAAGATCATGTCCAGATCGCGCTTCTGTTGAATGGCACCGATCGCCGTCTGCACGGTCTCGGATTCAGGCAGCGCGAAGAGCTCCGTGTCCATGATGCGCCCGGCGGAACCTTCGCGAAAGCCGAGGTGCGACTCGACCGCGGCCAGGCCGCCCAGGTCCGCGAGCTCAAGAACGCGATCGTGAAGCGCCGCGGGCAACGCCTCCAACACGTACACCGCGTCGTCAACCGGAATCCGCTGCAGCAGGTCGGCGGTCTTCTCGGGAGGGAGCCGCTCGAGAAGATCGAGACGTTGCCCGGGAGCCATCTCCGAGAGCAACTCGCCGGCGGCGTCGGGAAAGTCGGCGGCGAGAATTTCGAAGAGCTCGAGCTGACGCGAAGCTTCGAGATCGGCCAGCAGGACGGCGGCGTCTCCGGGACGCAGCCTGCCGAGAAGCCGGGAGAGGTCCGCTCGAGCCCCCCGCGAAAGGAAGCGCTCGATCGTTTCCGCCAGCCGGTCGTGCCGTCGCTCGGGCTCCTGCGCCGGGAGTTGCTCCACTACGCCGGAATCTAGCACGCGCCATTCCACGACCCACCTCGCGAACGCGTTACACTTCGACGCGATGACGAAGCCGCTCGCCCTCCTGGTCGACGACGAGTCGGGGATTCTCGAGACTCTCGCTGGCGTGCTTTCGGACAACGGCTTCTTGGCGATCACCACGCCGAGCGGCCTCGAGGCGGTCCGCATCTACCGCGAGCGCCGCCCCGACGTCGTCTTCCTCGACGTCTGGCTCCCCGACCGCGACGGCCTCGAGACACTCCAGGCCTTGCGCGAGCTCGACCCGGAGGCGACGGTCGTGATGATCTCCGGGCATGGCACCACCGCCACCGCCGTGCGCTCGATCAAGATGGGTGCGTTCGAGTACCTCGAGAAACCCCTGTCCTACGAACAGGTCCTCGCCGCGGCCCGGGGCGCCGTCAAGAGCCGGCGCTCACGACAGGGCGGGATGAGCGACTCGGGTCTTCGGCAGCGACCGGCCGACGTCGGAATGGCCGCGCGCACTCCGCCTCCGCCGCTGCGCAATCTGCGCCGTTCGGACGCGCCGCAGCGGACGCTCCGCCAGAACACCGTGCTCTACGGCATGGGCCTGCACTCCGGCGGCCGGACCGGGCTCGTGCTGCAGCCTCTGCCGCCGGGATCCGGCATTCACTTCCACTCCATGCCTTCAGGCGACTCCATTCCGGCCCGCGTCGAGGCAGTCGGCGACACCGAGTATGCGACGACCCTCGGCGGCAACGGCGCGCAGATCAAGACCGTCGAACACCTGCTCTCGGCGCTGCACGCCGCCGGGGTGACGAACCTGTTGATCAAGGTCCACGGCGAGGTCCCGGTGCTCGACGGTTCCGCCATCGAGTTCTGCCGCACTTTCGAGGCGATCGGCGTCGAGGAGCAGGATGAGCGCCGGCTCGATTTCGTCGTCGATCGAACCTACGAGTTGGGACAGGGCGAGAAGCGACTCTCCATCGAGCCGTTCGACGGCCTCGCCGTTTCCTACCTCCTCCGCTACCCGCCGCCCATCGGCACGCAGCAGTACGACTTCGAGCTTTCCGACTTCGCGGCTTACGAGCGCGAGATCGCGCCGGCCCGGACGTTCGGTTTCATGCGCGACTTGAAGATGATGAACGAGCTCGGCCTGGGCTCCGGCGGCAGGTTGGACAATTTCATTCTGGTCGGCGAGGACAACGTCCTCAACACCGAGCTCCGTTTCCCTGACGAGTTCGTGCGCCACAAGATCCTCGACATCATCGGCGACCTCTACCTGCTGGGTTATCCGCTCCGCGGCCGGGTCACCGCCCGACTCACCGGACATCGCGACAACATCGCCATGGTCCGCAAGCTCGTCGCCGAGAACTCGCCGACGAGCTGAGCATCAATCGTCGTCGGGCAGGTCCGCGACGCTCTTGAGCTCGTCAGGAAAACGTGTCGAGTAGATGTCGCGGGCGAGCTCGCGGACGACGAGCGGGTTCTCGCGCCAGTTCGGCTCGCAGCGGATCTGCAGGTCGAGGTAGATCCGGCGGCCCAGGAACTCCTCGAGGTCGAGACGGGCCGCGGTGCCGACCTTCTTCAGCATCTCGCCGCGATGGCCGATCATGATCCCTTTCTGCGATTCCCGCTCGACCAGGATCGCAGCGTGGATCTTGAGGATCTTGCCCTCGCCAGCATCGTCCCAGCGTTCGAGCAGCACGGCGGTCGAGAACGGCAACTCGTTCCGAGTTTCGATCAGCACCTTCTCGCGGATCCTCTCCGCGGCAAGAAAGCGTTCGGGGTGGATCGTCAGGAGCTCGGAGTCGTAAAGTGGATCGCCCTCGGGCAGCAGTTTCCAGATCTCCTCGAGTACGCGCTCGCAGCCGTCGCCGGTCGCGGCGGAAAGCGGAATGAGGGCGGCGAATGCATCGCCCTCGGCATAGCGCGCGAGCATCGGCAGCAGTCTTGCCTTCGCCACCAGGTCGATCTTGTTGAGGATCAGGATCTTCGGCTGTTTCGTCTGGATCACCAGGTCAAGAAGGAATCGGTCTCCTTTACCGAACGCTTCCGCCGCGTCCACGAGAAGGCAGACCACGTCAGCCTCGGCCATCGCGTCCATGGCCTCGCGCACCATCTCACGGTTCAGGCGATGCATCGGCCGGTGCATCCCAGGAGTATCGAAGAAAACGATCTGACCCTCCGGCCGGGTCAGAATGCCGACCATGCGGTTGCGGGTCGTCTGTGGCTTGTCGGAAACGATCGACAGCCGCTCGGCGAGGATTTGATTCAAAAGCGTCGACTTGCCCGCGTTCGGCCGGCCGATCAGCGCGACGGTGCCCGCCTTAAGCATCGCCGCCGGATCCCTGGGCGCCGCGGCGCACGCGAACGGAGAGGACGCGCCGCTCGTCGGCCTTTTCGACTTCGAACTCGAGCCCGGCACGCGAAACCCGCTCGCCCGAGGAAGGCACCCGACCGAGCGTCCCGGTGAGCAATCCCCCGACGGTTTCGACGCCCTCCTCCTCCGTGACGACGCCAAAGAACTCGTCGAGCGTGTCGACCGATGCCCGACCATCGAGGAGCAGACTCCCGTCCTCGAGCAGTCGATTCTCCGGCAGCTCGTCGTCATGTTCGTCGGAGATTTCGCCCACGATCTCCTCGATCAGGTCCTCGATCGTGACCAGTCCGTCGGTGGCGCCGAACTCGTTGAGAATGATCGCCATCTGTTGTCGCCGGGCCTGGAGCTCCTTCAGGAGCTCGCCCAGGAGCTTGGTCTCCGGAACGAAGAACGGTGGTTTTGAAATCGCCTGCACGGTCGGTGGTTCGGGGCTCCGTGACGCCGAGAAGAGATCGCGCAGGTGGACCACGCCGACGATCTGATCGATCGAATCGCGGAAGAGCGGCAGGCGCGAATAGCCGGATGACACGAAACGCGCCGCGAGCTGGTCGAGCGTGTCGTCGATCCGCCCGCAGATCATGTCGACCCGCGGCGTCATGACGCTGCGCACCTGCGTGTCGCCGAAGTCGACGACTCCCCAGACGAGGTCGCGGTCTTCGGGCTCGAGGATCCCCTCCTGCGTTCCGACGTCGATGAAGGCTTCGACCTCCTCCTCCGAGGCCTCTTCCTCCGAATCCTCGGGAGCGGCCTCGGACTCTTTGGGCAGAAGGGGCGACACCAGATGGACCGCGGGAGAAACGACAATCTCAGTCAGGCGGTAGAACCAGGACAGTCGGTCGAGTGCCTCCTCGGCGCTCCGCACCAGCAGACGGCGGCTTCCGATCTCGGCCACCGCGATCAGTCCGGTCACGAAGAGGACCGCCAGGAGGTACGGATGCGAGAGCCGGGCCGACTCCGCGACGAGCGCCAGGATCAGGCAAAGCGCCAACGGCAGGACCTTGGAGAAAAGATTCAACAGGAAACGGAAGACCGCGAAGCGCCGTCGATCCTCCCAGAGCGAGCGCAGACGGCCACCCGCACCCTCCACCCAGTGACGCAGGCGGATCGGCCCGGCGCGCTCCACGATGGCGGTCGCGACCGCCAGCAGAGGCACCAGGATCGAGAGGATCAGGGCGACCCAGAGCCATCGCGGCGCCGTCGCCGGATCGATCATCGATCGAGCCATTTGCGGCGCAGCTTGCGCTCGAGCCGGTCCATCTCGCCGGCGTCTGACTCGTGGTCGTGACCGAGACAGTGCAGCAGCCCATGGAGCAGGAGCAGCCGGACCTCGCGATCGAGGCCGTGCCCTCTTTCGGCGGCTTGCCGCCGCGCGGTCTCGACCGACACCACGATGTCCCCGAGATGGCGTCCCTCGGGCGTCGCATCACCGGGGAAGGAGAGCACGTCCGTGGACTTGTCCTTGCCGCGGAACTCGCGGTTCAGCCGGCGCATCTCGCGGTCGCCGGTCAGGCGAACGCCTAGCGAGTCCTGGTGCGGCGCCAGCTGGTTCGCTACCAGGCTCACCCAGGCGCGGAGCGCGCCAACTCCGAGCCCACGGGAGCGGGTCGCGCCGCGCAGCGCGACCTCCAGAGTCAGGCTTCCTCCTCGCCCCGGCGCGAGTAGCGGTCGTACGCGGCGACGATTTTCTGGACCAGCGGATGACGGACGACGTCGCGCTCGTCGAACGCCACGAACTTGATCCCCTCGACTCCGGAGAGCACCTCGATCGCCTCGCGCAGACCCGAAACGGTGGAGCGCGGCAGGTCGACCTGAGTGACATCGCCAGTGATCACCGCCTTTGAATTATTGCCGATGCGGGTGAGGAACATCTTCATCTGCTCGGTGGTGGTGTTCTGCGCCTCGTCGAGGATGACGAAAGCGTCGTTGAGCGTGCGGCCGCGCATGAAGGCGAGGGGCGCGACCTCGATCATGCCGCGCTCGAGCATGCGGGCCACCTTTTCGTAGCCCAGCATGTCGTAGAGCGCGTCGTAGAGCGGGCGCAGGTAGGGATTCACCTTCTCGGCGAGGTCGCCGGGAAGGAAGCCGAGCTTCTCGCCGGCCTCGACCGCGGGGCGCGCCAGCACCAGGCGCTTGACGCGCTTCTCGACCAGCGCCGCGGCCGCCATCGCCACCGCGAGATAGGTCTTGCCCGTTCCCGCGGGACCGACGGAGATGACCATGTCGAAGTCGGTCATCGCCTTGACGTAGGCCTGCTGATTGAGGCTGCGTGGCGAGACCATCCGGCGGGTGCCGGGCACCCCGCCCTCGGACGAAAAGAACTCGACCAGCGACGCTTCAGGGCTCTCGCGCAACACCCGGATCGCCGTGGTCACGTCCTCGGCGCGCAAGCGATAGCCGCGCTCGATCAGGCGCGAGAGCTCCTCCAGCAGCCGAGTTGCCGCGCGCGCCGCCTCGGGCTCGCCCTGCACCGAGACGGAGCTGCCGCGGGCCGACAGCTCGACGCCGAAGGCGGCTTCGATCCGGCGCAGGTTTTCGTCGCGGGTACCGAAGAGGAGGGAGATCCCCTCCTCGGCGAGAGTCAGGTCGGGCATTTCTGAGGGGTTGACACGGACAAGTCGTTGGCGATCCTAGCAGGGCGCAATGATCGGTGCAGGAGTCGTCGATCCCGAAGATGACGCGCTACGCGGGGCCGGCATTTGAGCGCCGGCCGACGTCTCAGGCCCGCGTGTACTCGTAAAAGCCTCGACCGCTCTTCTTGCCCAGCCGGCCGGCCTGGACCATCTGTTTGAGGAGCGGCGGCGGCGCGAAACGCTTCTCGCGGTACTCCTCGAACATGATGTTGGCGATGAAGTAGGTGGTGTCGAGGCCGACGAAGTCGAGCAGCGCGAAGGGACCCATCGGATAGCCGCAGCCGAGCTTCATCGCCTCGTCGATGTCCTGGACAGACCCCACCCCTTCTTCGAGGGCGCGAATCGCGTCGAGAATGTAGGGCACGAGCAGGCGATTGACGATGAACCCGGAGTTGTCCTTGCACGCCACCGGCGTTTTGCCGATCGTCTTGCAGAAGTCCTGAACCGTGGCGAGAACGCCGTCGTCGGTGAGCAGCGTGCGGACCACCTCGACCAGCTTCATCACCGGCACCGGATTGAAGAAGTGGAGCCCGACGAAACGCTCCGGCCGCGACGTCGCCATGGCGAGCTGGGTGATGGTGAGCGAGGAGGTGTTCGAGGCGAAGATCGTCGACCGCTTCACCGACTTGTCGAGCTCGGCGTAGGTTCTCTTCTTCTCTTCCAGATTCTCGACGATCGCCTCGACTACGAGGTCGCAGTCCGCCAGCGCTTCGAAGCTGGTGGTGCCGTGAATTCTTGAGACGGCGGCATCGCGCCCCTCGGCGGCGAGCTTGCCCCTCTCCACCGCCTTGCCCAGCGAGGCCTGGATGCGGGCCAGCCCTTTGTCGAGAAGCGCCTGGTTGACTTCGCGCACCACCGTCTCGAGGCCGGCTTTCGCCGCCACTTCGACGATCCCTGAACCCATCAGACCGCAGCCCAGCACACCCACTTTGCGAATCGACATCGTCCTCGAAGCCTCCTGGTATCGAATCCCGTCTCAAGTTTCTGGCTCGCTGCCGCCCAACTCCACGATTTAACGCTCGCCCTCGCCCAGCCTGCGAATCCCCAGCGCCAG
>ERZ1292633.2302-Hain-H41-02um-R1-2302-length-19616-cov-7_pt1 | contig 19616 bp, 17 predicted proteins | sample MGYA00564406_ERZ1292633 | MGnify/ENA primary metagenome ERZ1292633 (study PRJEB36523, sample SAMEA6512639) | groundwater metagenome | collected 2019-01-08 | study: AquaDiva: Metagenomics assemblies of 32 groundwater samples
AGCTTGGACCAGAACTCGTCACGAGCGATATTCCAAACGTGTCCGAAGAAAAGCTAAAGAACTTGGACGCCGAAGGAATCATTCGCGTGGGTGCCGAAGTGAAGTCGGGCGATATCCTGGTTGGAAAGATCACGCCAAAGGGTGAAACCGAACTCTCTGCCGAAGAAAAGTTGCTGCGCGCCATTTTCGGTGACAAAGCTCGCGATGTTCGCGATTCGTCGCTCTACTTGGAGCACGGCCGCAAAGGAAAAGTGGTGGACATCAAGATCTTCAGCCGTGAAGCCGGTGATAACTTGTCGCCAGGCGTCATTACGTCGATTCAGGTAACCATCGCTGACCTCCGCAAATTGCAGGTAGGTGATAAAGTCGCTGGTCGTCACGGAAACAAAGGTGTCATCTCGAAAGTCGTGCCAGTGGCCGACATGCCGTTCACCCAAGAGGGTCAGCCGGTCGACATTCTCCTGACTCCACTTGGTGTGGTGTCCCGTATGAACCTGGGTCAGATTCTGGAAGTTCACCTTGGTCTTGCCGCATCAACCCTCGGCTACAAAGTCGCAGTGCCAGTGCTCGCCGGCGTGAAGGACCAGGACATCAAGGATGAGCTCAAGAAAGCTGGATATCCCGAAGACGGACAGGTTCGTTTGTTCGATGGTCGTACTGGTGATGCCTTCGACCACAAAGTAACGGTGGGCATCATGTACATGATCAAGTTGAACCACATGGTGGAAGACAAAATGCACCAGCGTTCTATTGGTCCGTACTCGCTCATCACCCAGCAGCCGCTTGGTGGAAAGGCACAATTTGGTGGTCAGCGTTTTGGTGAAATGGAAGTGTGGGCGTTGGAAGCATACGGAGCTGCGCACACCTTGCAGGAAATTCTCACCATTAAATCCGACGACGTGCCAGGCCGTGCCAAGGCATACGAAGCGATCATTAAGGGTGAGACGATTACCAAGGTCAACATTCCAGAATCGTTCAACGTGCTCGTGCGCGAATTGAAGGGTCTTGGCTTGGATGTCGAACTCCTCAAAAACGGCAAGAGGCTCGAGGTTGGTGAAGAACGTAACGCGCGTCGCGCCTAATTGCCCCACATATGGCCATGAAATTCGATACGCTGAAGTCGAGTGACTTCGACTCTATTCGCCTCAAGGTTGCCTCGCCAGACGTGGTGCGTGGCTGGTCGTACGGCGAAGTGAGCAAACCAGAAACCATCAACTACCGCACCCAGAAGCCAGAAAAGCAGGGCTTGTTTGCGGAAGAAATTTTTGGACCGTCCAAGGACTGGGAATGTTACTGTGGAAAATACAAAAAGATCCGGTACAAGGGCATCGTGTGTGACAAATGTAACGTCGAAGTGACGCAAGCCTCGGTGCGCCGTGAGCGCATGGGTCACATTGAGCTTGCTTCGCCAGTGACGCACATTTGGTTCTTGCGCGGCGTGCCATCCAAAATCGGTACCATGCTCGACATGGGTGTGCAGGCCTTAGAAAAGGTGGTGTATTTCGCAAGCTTCATTATTACGGATGTAAACGAAGAGGCTCGCGTGCAAACCATCGAACAGGTAAAGGAGGAGTACCGCGCCAAGAAGAAGATGATCGAAGGCGAGACGAAGCGTGATATCCAACGCGCCGAAGAAAAGCATGCGGACGACAAGAAGGCGTTGAAATCGGAAGTCGGTCACATCGAATCAGCTGCGGCTGCCAAGTTGGAGGAACTAGAACAGGACTTCATTCAGGTTGATAAAGACTTGAAGGAGCTCACCCCACTGCGCGTCATCTCCGAAGCGACGTATCACGACTGGTCCATGCGCTATGGCCACATCTTTGATGCTGGCATTGGTGCCGAAGCGATCATGAAGTTGTTGGAGCGCATCAACGTCACCGAAACCATCGTGAAACTCGCCGAGGAGCTTGCGTCGACATCGTCTGCCGCCAAGTACGAACGCATCATGCGTCGCTTGAAGCTCTTTAAGAGCTTGGAAAAGAACACCTTAGCACCACAATGGATGGTTCTTCGCGTGTTGCCAGTGATCCCACCAGACTTGCGTCCAATGGTACCGCTCGATGGTGGACGTTTTGCGACGAGTGACTTGAACGACTTGTATCGCCGCGTGATTAACCGCAACAACCGTTTGCGTCGTTTATACGCACTCAATGCACCAGAAGTCATTACGCGCAACGAAAAGCGCATGTTGCAGGAAGCGGTCGACGCCTTGATCGACAACAGTGCTCGTCAAAGCAAGACCGTGATTGCTGCCACCGGTAAGAAGCGCCAGCTGAAGTCGTTGGCCGACATTTTGAAGGGAAAACAGGGTCGTTTCCGTCAGAACTTGCTTGGAAAGCGTATCGATTACTCTGGTCGTTCGGTCATCGTTGTTGGTCCACACCTGAAATTGCACCAGTGCGGTATCCCAAAGAAAATGGCACTCGAATTGTTCCGCCCATTTGTGGTGAGCAAGCTGATTGCTCGCGAATACGTCCACAACATTCGCAGCGCGAACCGTTTCTTGGAAAGTGATCGTCCGGAAGTTTGGGACATTTTGGAAGAAGTGGTTGCGGACTCGTACGTGCTGTTGAACCGCGCGCCAACCCTGCACCGTTTGGGTATTCAAGCCTTCCGCCCAACGCTTATTGAAGGAAAAGCTATTCAGATTCACCCACTCGTGTGTGATGCATACAACGCAGACTTCGACGGTGACCAAATGGCTGTGCACGTGCCGTTGACGACCGAAGCAAAGCGCGAAGCAGAAGAGCTCATGCTCTCCATTCGTAACTTGCTGAAGCCATCGTTCGGTGGACCAGTGGCCACGCCAGGAAAAGACATCGCATGGGCATGTTTCTATCTGACGAGTACTGATACGGAACCGGACGAGAAGACGATGAAGTCGTTTGCGGACGACGACGAAGTACTCTACGCCGTGAATGCGGGCAAGATTCGTGCCCAGGACTGGGTGCGCGTTCGTCGCAATGGCGAAAAGCTCATCACGACGCCAGGACGCATCATCGTCAACCAGCAATTCCCAGAACGCATCGGATTCCAGAACGAAATTCTTGGCAAAAAGCAGTTGGCGAACATTATTCGCGACATCTTGGAATATCACGGTCAGGAATTCACTGCCGGCATCTTGGACAACCTGAAGGATCTTGGTTTCAAGTACGCTACACTCTCGGGCTACTCATGGGCCATGGCCGGATTGCCAACCCTGAAGGAAAAGCCAGAGTTGATTGCCGAAGGTGACCGCCGCGTGCGCGAAGTGGAAGACTATTACGCCCAAGGTTTGCTCACCCAAAGTGAACGACACACCCAGATCATCAAAATCTGGACCGAAATCAAGGATCGCATCGCGGACATTAGTAAGGATTCCTTGCCGCACGAAAGTTCGGCCTACACGATGATCGAATCTGGTGCTCGTGGTGCCTGGGGTCAGCTCACGCAGATGATCGGTATGATCGGTTTAAAGAGCTCGCCATCGGGTGACATTATCGAACTTCCGGTAAAATCTTCCTTTAAAGAAGGTGTTTCTGTTCTGGAATTCTTCATCTCGAGTCACGGTACGCGTAAGGGCTTGACCGATACCGCACTTCGTACGGCAAACGCTGGATACCTTACCCGTCGTTTGGTGGACGTCGCCCAGGACGTCGTGGTTCGTGATCTCGACTGTGGCGACGACAAGGGCGTGCTTCTGACCAAGGAAGAATCCGACGAAATCGGCGAGCCGCTGTTGGTGCGTATTCTCGGTCGTGTCGCACTTTCCGACATCAAGGTTCCCGGTGAAAAGAAAGCTTTAGTAAAGACAGGGGAGTTGATCACCGAAAATCATATTCGTGCGATCAAGAAGACAAAGACCGAACTCCTCGAAGCACATGTGCGCTCCGTGATGACATGTCGCGTTCGTCGCGGCGTTTGTCAGCAATGTTACGGATACGACCTTGCCCACAACAAGATGGTGAAGCCGGGTGTGGCGGTTGGTATTATGGCTGCGCAGTCCATTGGTGAACCAGGAACGCAGTTGACGATGCGTACGTTCCACACCGGTGGTGTGGCAGGAAAAGACATCACGCAAGGATTGCCGCGTGTGGAAGAACTTTTCGAAGCTCGTTTGCCAAAGCGAAAGGCCATCATGGCCGAAGTCGGCGGAAAGGTGGAAATTGAAAAGGCAACGCGCACTGTCGTTCAAGCTGGTACCGGAAAGAGTATTATCGACACTATGCCAGGGCAGAAAATCGTGAAGGTGCGTCATCGCGCCGTCGATGAAAAGACGTTCATGCTTGGTCGCGGTGGAAAGGTGAAGGTAGAAGAAGGCGACAAGCTTCGCGAAGGTGACATCATCGGAACCAAGATGGATGGTGAAAAGGTGGTTTCCGACGTTGCTGGTGTCGTGAAGACTGTCGGCAAGACATCGATTAGTGTGGTGCACGAAGGTGAAAAGGTTCGTGAATACATCATTCCACAGGGCTACACCATGTTCGTCAAAGATGGCGACGAGGTACAGCCGGGGGATGCCTTCACCGACGGTCACTTAGATCTGCAAGCACTCTTCAAAGCCAAGGGTCGCGATGCTGTGCAGCGCTATCTGTCGAAGGAAATCCAGTTCATCTACTCTTCACAGGGTCAGAAGCTCAACAACAAGCACATCGAAGTTATCGTGCGCCAGATGTTCAGCCGCGTGCGCGTCACCGATCCGTGTGAAACGGATTTGTTGCCTGGCGAAACCATCGAACGCGCAACATTGTTGGACGAACAAGACGTGGCGATTGCCAAGGGCGGTAAAATTGCCGAGTTCGAAGAACTACTCCTTGGTGTAACGAAGGTGTCGCTCTCCACGGAAAGCTGGCTGTCGTCCGCATCCTTCCAGGAAACGGCTCGCGTCCTTATCAACGCAGCATGTACTGGAAAGATCGACGAATTGCAGGGCCTCAAGGAGAACGTCATCATCGGCCGTCTTATTCCAGCGGGTACGGGCTTCGGCATCGATGGCATCTTGCCAGACATGTTGACGCCGCTTGCGGAGATCAACGCACTGGAAGAGAAACCACTCACCGTTCTGGATGCTGAAATCAAGGTTGAAGGACCAGGCATGGGCAAGGAAATGGCAGGTGAATCCGAAGCGGCGGCAGAGTAATCACTTTCGTAAAGAAAACACGGGGCTCACGCCTCGTGTTTTCTTTTTGAGGGGGTTGTTTATTTGTGAGGTATCATGGTGAGCAAACAAGGAGGTATGCACTACGTTAATGCGATCAAAGGGGCAGGAGTTGGGTTTGTGGTGCTCACGGCACTCGCAACCTGGGTACCTATTCCTACACTACCAATTCGTCTCGACAGTATTTTAACGATCAGCACGTTTTTGTTTGCGATTCTCGCCGGTTTCTATACATCACGATTAGGAAATCGGTATGACAGCATCCGTCAGCTGGTGGCCGTCGAAGATGCGACAATTTTGAGTTTTTATCAGACTGCGAAGATTTTTGGTCCGGTGTTTGTGAAAAAAGTTCGCAGTGCAATCGATCATTACTACATCGCTTCGTACGACCACACGCTTTCGGATTACGCATATAAACAGTCTGCGCCGTACTACTTTAAACTGTGGGACGTGATCACGGCATTGCCCGATAAAGAACCTTCATCGGCATATGAGGCGCTTATCACTCAACTGACGGAGATTGAGAAATCACGAAATACGAGTGCGGCAACCGCGAAGGAGAGGTTGGGGTGGGGCGAATGGGCGATTCTTCTTATTCTCGCCGGCATTATTCTTTCGAGTCTGTTCTTGATGCGCGAACCGGTTTTGTACTCGTGGATTGTGACGATTCTTTTTGGCACTGCACTCATCCTTGTCATGCTTATTATTCGAGATCTCCAGAACTTGATGTTTGGCGGGAGCTCACTGCTTGAAGAATCGGGTCAGGAAGTGCTCGAATTTATGGGCTTACCACGGTACTACCACGAACATTTTCTCAAATTAGGAATTTCGGTCGTCCCACTGTCGGTCAAAACGTATCGTATGGGTACCCACAAGCGTGGCGCGTCGACGTTTAAGATTAAGACGGTGAAACGGTAGGTCTTCTGGTGCCGATTCATGCTACGATGCGAGCGATATGTCTCGCATTCTTGGCATCGATCCTGGGTACGCACGGCTGGGGTATGCCGTGATTGATGTTGTACGCGGGAAACCGGTGGCGGTGACGTATGGGGTGATTACGACGCCGGCAAAGACGAAAACGGCGGATAGACTTCAAGAGATCGCAAGTGACCTTAGGGGTGTGATCGCGAAACATGGTCCCGAGAAACTCATCATCGAAGAGTTATTTTTTGCCAAAAGTACGACCACGGCGCTGAAGGTTGCCGAGGTGCGGGGAGTTGTTTTCCTTTTAGCTGCCGAAGCCGGCATGACGGCCGTGGAGGTGAAGCCAAATGAAGTAAAATTGGCGCTGACGGGGTATGGTAAAGCGGATAAGCGGCAGATGCAGGATATTGTGAAGGTGGTCTTCGGCCTGCAGAAAGCTCCCAAGATCGACGACGCCGCTGACGCCCTCGCTATCGCCTGGACCGGGGCGACGAAGAGGTAACTCTCCGTCATTGCGAGGAGACGGTAATCCGTCGACGAAGCAATCTTCTCGAGAAGATTGCTTCGGCCACGAGGATCGTTGGCCTCGCAATGACATTATCTCTATGACCTCCAACATCCCCAAACCCCTCTTCGACCTTGCAACCGCCATCCAACAAAACGGCGGCCGTGCGCTTTTGGTTGGGGGATGCGTTCGCGATACGTTGTTTGGTATTGTTCCAAAAGACTTTGATGTTGAAGTGTACGGACTGTCGGTTGAAGTACTAAAGGACGTCGCGTCGAAGTTCGGCGAAGTGATTGAGGTTGGTCGCGCGTTTGGGATTTTGAAGTTGAGGATAGACCCCCTCCAGCTCCCCCTTGGTAAGGGGGAGGGACTCAGGCTCAGTCGCGTTCCCCCTCCTTACCAAGGAGGGGCTAGGGGAGGTCTCGAGATCGACCTCGGTATCCCGCGTTCTGATTCAAAAGTTGCTTCTGGTCACAAAGGATTTTCGATCGACATTGATCCGTCGATGAAGCCTGCTGATGCTGCGCGGCGGCGCGACTTTACGGTAAATGCCATCATGGTGGACCCGTTGACCAATGAGGTGATCGATCCGTACGGGGGAGTTGCTGATCTTGAGCAGAGAGTTCTGAGAGTCGTCGATCACGATCTTTTTGGCGACGATCCGCTTCGTGTTCTTCGTGGATTGCAGTTCGCGGCACGTTTTAACCTCGTTCCCGATCCGGAATCGATGGAGACAATGCGACGATCGGTCTCAAGCTTGAGGGAGCTTTCACCGGAGCGATTGCGTGATGAATGGCGAAAACTTCTTGTCCTCGCCGAAAAACCATCGATCGGACTTCAGCTGGGATTCGATCTTGGGGTGTTCGATGTTCTGCATCCGGAGTTGCCGCCACTGAAATCAACACCACAGAATCCTGAATGGCATCCCGAGGGTGACGTTTGGATTCACACGAATATGGTCGTTGACGAAGCAGCCGTGCTTGTTCGTCGAGAGATGTGCGACGAGGAAACAACTTTCATGATCGTGCTTGCAGCGTTGTGCCACGATCTTGGAAAACCTGCTGTGACGAAAGAGATCGACGGTAAAATTCGTTCGATTGCTCACGAAGAAGCGGGGGAGGTTCCGAGTCGGTCGTTTTTGAAGACTGTCGGTATTTCGTCGCTCGTGACGGAGAAGATTGTAGGAATCGTGAAGGATCATTTGAAACCCACAAAGTATTACCTCGACGATCACAAACCGGGTCAATCGATTACCGATGGTGCGATTCGTAAGCTCGCCGCTCGAATTGCGCCGGCGACGATGAATGAACTGTTGCTTGTTGCTGAGGCCGACTACTTCGGGCGTGGATTATGGCGTCACGGGGAAGCCCGAGAATATCCCGAACGTCCATGGCTTCTTGATCGTGCAGCAAAGCTCGATGTCCTGACCGGACCAGCGCCACACGTCCTCACCGGCGCTGAACTCATCGATCTCGGCGTCGATCCCGGGCCGAATATGGGCGACATGATCAAAGAAGCGAACCGTTTGCGGGATGAAGAGGGGATGATGAAAGAAGAGATTGTGACGCGATTGATTGAAAAGAAATAAGGGTTTTCCTCTTTAAGCACCATCCCGAGCGAATGCGAGGGACCTCCAAATGACGACAGAAGGCCTCCGGTAGTCATTAGGGGGCCCTTCGGCGTTCGCCTCAGGGTGGGGGATACGGGAGTGGGGAGAATCTGTTGCTACGAAATCTTCGTCACAACCCCCGTATCCGCGTTCACTGAAACAAGATCGCCATTCTGAAATATTTGAGTGGCGATTTTAGTTCCCGTGATGCAGGGTTTTTGCAGCTCGCGAGCGGCGATAGCGGCGTGACAGGTGATGCCGCCTTCATCAGTGATGATGGCGCTGGCAATGGTCATCGCGGGGAGCCACGTCACATTCGTCATCGTCGCAACGAGAACGTCACCAACGTTAACATTTTTACAATCGTCGGCACTTCGTACAATGACCACTCTACCTTGCGCTTGACCGGGATGCGCAACGGTTCCCTTGATTTCATGATTCGATGTGGTGGCAGCATCCTCGGGATTCTTCCAATCCTGCTCGTAACAGTATTCCGAGAAAGAACGGTAGAACATCTCGTTGTCTCGCCAGATAAATCCCTTCGTCCGTTTTGCAATCTCCTCGCGGTTGGGAAGGCGATAGCTGACGAAGAGGTTTTGGATGTCGGCAAGGGCCATCACCCGAGCCCACGCAGGATCGTAACCTAAGTCTTGCAGACGATTCGCGACGAGTTGTCGGACGATGGCGTCGACGTCGTACAAAATTCCTTCCGACTTTTGACGAGACTCCCACGCTTCTGGTCGCGCCGTCACAAAAGCATCGCTGACGACGAAAATATAGAAGGACATGATGCGCCCAACGAGACTGGAAAGTTCTGTCATCGTCCATGGGGCAATCGGCATCGTGCGAAGCTCTTCGATATCCTTCAGAAACTGATCATTGCACGCCAAACATTGTGTGTCATCAGCGATGAGTTTGGGTGTAATCTCCGTTTTGAGGCGCTGGAAGTCGTTTTGTAGGTGATAAAAATGGACGCGTTCTTGGTCGAAAACAAAGGTAATGGGCAAATCCCAAACGTGATACCCCTTTCGCCACGCTTCCACACTAAATGCACACAGATCGCGTTTGACCGTTGCTTTGAGCTCGATCATAGTTGGGTCATCTTATATGCCACATGTACGCGAGTTTCCCCTGCGAAACAAGCGTCCTGTCCACCTTTTGTTTTATGGACCTTTCGAAGCTGTATCAAACCCAGATTTCATTTACGGAGTGGTTGCAGAGGATCAATCACAAAGATGCCGAGGCGCATCGCAAGGAAGATAACGAAAAGCGGGAACGTTTGGCGGTTTTGAATGACGTTTTTGGTCTACCCTTTGACCGACCGACGCAGTTCTCGGCGACGGAGGTCGCAGAACGGTCAGAGGGATTTGTGAAGTTTTTGAATGAACACGGTGATGAACTGTGTGCGTTTCGTTTAATGCCGTTCGATCATGCACTTCCAAAGTTGCGAACGCGTGGAGCATCGGTTCGTGACACGCTCGTGTGGTTTGAGGAGCAGAAGATCGACCCGACGCAATACAAAGTGGACGTTGTTCCGCATACCGATGCACAGGTTTGGGTAACAATTTTTGTCGTCAACGAAAAAGGTGCTTTTGGACAGATCGCTCATTGTCGACATAGTCAGCTGACACAAGGATTCTACGAAAATGACAACGTACCAATGACCTTCGTATACGATTTTTCGCAGTGGCAGATTGTTCCGGAGGTTGAAGGCGCGCGACAACATCTCGAGATACTCATGAATCACCTTCGTGTTTCCGATCCTGCTGCTCGCGAAGTGCTCCAGTGCGATCTTGGCGCAACATTTGCTGGTGAGCACCTTTGCGGCTATTTTGAGACAACCACATCGGATGAGTTTGGTGTGTGGTTCGTTGATTACAACCGTATCCTCGGCGCTTCATATTCAGGCACATCCGTCATCCTGAGTGATAATGAGGGATCTTCCGCAGGTATTCTGCGCGGTCAGATTGGTTCCAAGGGAAAGGCGACGGGTCGGGCACGAGTTATTCGTGTTGCAGACCTTGCGGGGGCGGATATCGAAGAGGGCGATATCATCGTCACCGACATGACGACGCCAGATTTTTTACCGATGATGCAAAAATCCGGGGGAGTAGTGACGGCGTGGGGAGGAATTTTGAGCCATGCCGCGATTGTGTGTCGCGAACTTGGGAAACCGTGTTTAACAAATGCGAAAGGAGTTTTGGATAGTATTCAAGATGGATCGATAATTGAAGTTGATGCTGAAAAGGGAGCAATTAATCTGCTCTAAAACGACATCAGCTCGACCACCGCGGTCGAGCTGATCGTGGACGTCGTTCTCAGAACGGCGAGGGAACGGCGCACCGCAGGTACGTTCGGTGACTAAAAAAGAGGGTAAGAAAAGCTGGAAAATACAAAAGCCACCTCGTCCGAGGTGGCTTTTGTGGAGCGGGTAGCGGGAGTCGAACCCGCATCCCCAGTTTGGAAAACTGGGATAATAACCGCTATACGATACCCGCAAATATGCCGGGAAAGTGTATCAAGACAGTGAAATTTTGAAAAGTCTGAACGGTATGAAAAAGAACCGCGCTGGGCGGTTCTTTTTCCGGGATATTCTATGCTTTGGGTTCGTACGTGCATTCACTCGGCATCTTTTGGCATCCACTGCACTTGCCGTCTTGTAATGCCATTCCGCACTTGGAACATGTTTGGCTGTCCATAGATTGGGTGATGAAGAGTTATGTCCCCAGCGTAGTTCCAGTGGTGGTTTTTCGCAACTTTTTGTGCACTTTTTAACGAATTACCGCGAGAAAATCGTCCTTCATGACGGCGAGCAGCTTTCGGTTGTAGAGCGCGGCGGCAGGATGATAGAGGGGAAGGTAAATGTAGCCTTTTTTGCTGGGAATTTTCTTGCCGTGATAGTCGGCCATGGGCGGAGGGGACACCTTTTCTCCGGATTCCCATTCGAGCATTCGTTGTAAGGCGTACCTGCCGAGGGTCACGATGATCTTCGGTTGAATGATAGCGATCTGACGTTCCAGATAAGGAAAACACGCCATGATTTCTTTAGGCGTTGGGACACGATTGTTTGGTGGACGAAATTTTTCGATGCTGGTGATGAAGACATCTTTACGCTTGAGGTTTACGGATGCGAGGAGTTCGTCGAGTACCTTGCCCGCTTGTCCGATGAACGGTCGGCCGCTGAGATCCTCGTTTTTGCCCGGTGCTTCACCGATGAAGACAATTTTCGCATTGGGATTCCCTTCTCCGGCTACTGGTTGTGTTGCTGTTTTGCGAAGCGGACACGTCGAGTGATGACGTAGTTCGTCGGCAATCGCATTGAGTTGAGCTTGTTTGGAGAGGGAAGTCTTTTTCATATTTCAGTCATTGCGAGGAGGGTAATCCCGACGAAGCAATCTACTCGGGTGGATTGCTTCGGCCACGATAAACGTCGGCCTCGCAATGACGGATTCCTAAGATTCGCGTTTTACAATAACCCATTTGCAATCTTTTTGAACCAGCGAGGCGTTTTTTACTTTGAATCCCGAGGCATGTTTGTGACCGCCACCGCCGTACAGACGTTCGGCGATCTCGGCGACGTTTTTTCGACGCGATCGCGTGCTGCCTTTGACGTGTCCGTCTTCGGTTTCGCGGTAGACGACGATGACGTCATGGGTTTCGTCGAGCATGGCGTTGAGGAATTCGGAGATGATTGTGCCAAGGCTATCGAGTTCTTCGGCCGTTGTGCCGATATCGGCGACATCCTGTTTCGTGATGGCCGTTGCCACGCCACCGAACGTTTCGTCGGGAAAGAGTCTCTCGAGGGCAAGACCCCAAATGCGCAAAAAGTTCGTCGACTTGTTTAAGTAGTTAAAGCGAATGATGTCGTGCAGACGGGCACCGAGTTTGACGAGTTCGGCCGCTGCCTCGATGGCAGCGTTCGTGGTATTCGTTGAGAAAAAGACCTGGGTGTCGGTGGTAATACCAGTGAGGAGGCACTGAGCGGCATGTGTATTCATCGGCAGATTCGCGGCTTTGATAAAGCGCCACACAAGGTCGGCTGTCGATGCAGAATCTGGTTCAACGATGTTGATGGTGCCGTAGCGTGGATTCGTGGCGTGGTGATCGAAGGAAACGACGGGGACACGATGCGGCATCTTGGCGATGGCGTCGGGAAGGTACGCGCCGTCGGAACAGTCGCAGACGATGATGAGATCGATCGATTCCTGCGCAAGCACGCCGTCATCGCGCCGAATAACGTCGACCATCGGTAAATATGAAAAGTTTTGAGGGAGGGGTTTGGGGGAATAGACGTCGACACGTTTGTTGATGTTTGTGAGGACGTGAAAAAGCCCGAGCGTTGAGCCCATGGTGTCACCATCAATCCGCTCATCGGTCATGAGCAGAATGTGCTTTGATTGCTCGATCAAGTCGAGGACACGCTGTGCAATGAGGGGATTCATACCAGGGAGTGATCCTATCATGACCCTTTAAAAACTTCGAGCACCGCCTGGTGGGGCGGCGCTCTCGTCGTCTATGAACATTCCCACTGCGGTTTGCCCGGATCGGGGGAGCGGAGTCGGTCGCGACGCTCGCGGAGTATGGTTTGGTGCTCCTTCCGTTTCTCGAGAAGCTGCTTCACCGTTTCCGTTTCCTCGAGGAGGAGGTAGAGCGCTCGCACTGCGTCACTCGTGAAGCTGAAGACGAAGCCGACCCTCCCTTTGAAAACGATCCGCTGAACCAGTTTTCGTAGGGAAACTCTGGCGAGGGATCCGGTGATCACGATTTGGACGATAGTGCCACAGTCGATGGTGGTGATGGTCCTTCTGCCGAGGTTGGCAGAAAGCGTTGGGTAGGTCGTTTCGTCACTCATGGATTTGGTACTCCGTCTGGTTATGGTGCGGTCCTATTCTGGACTCGTCAAGCAGGAATTTTTGTACCGGCTTTCCGGGGCTGCTACACTTTCACCACTATGTACCTCTCCCGGATGGAGCTTCAGGGTTTTAAGACGTTTGCCCAAAAAACGACGCTGGTGTTCCCGGGGCCGAAAAAGGGGGATCATGCCGTAACCGTGGTGGTGGGCCCCAACGGGAGTGGGAAATCGAACATCGCCGATGCGATTCGGTGGTGTTTGGGGGAGCAGTCCATGAAGCTGCTTCGGGGAAAGGCGGCGCAAGATGTTATTTTTTCTGGGGCTGAGGGACGGGGGCGATCAGGGTTCGCGGAGGTAAGCCTGACATTCGATAACGCTGATCATGTGTTGAATGTTTCGTTTGCCGAGGTTGTTGTGACTCGTCGCCTCTATCGCGACGGCGAATCGGAATATTTACTGAATAGTCAGACGGTTCGTTTGTCTGATATTCAGCTTCTGCTCGCAGAGGCGGGTGTGGGACAGCGATCATACTCGGTTATCGGCCAAGGAATGATCGATCATGTGCTGACGGCGTCGCCAGAAGATCGCAAAGTATTTTTTGACGATGCGACCGGCGTGCGTGGTTTTCAAATCAAGCGTCATCAAGCGCTGTTGAAGCTGCAGAAGTCGGCGGAGAACCTTGCGGACGTCGAAATGGTGTTGCGCGAACTGGAACCTCGATTGTCGCTGTTGCGTCGTCAGATTAAGCGATTGAATGATCGAGAAACGGTTTTTGCTGAGCTGCGTGCGCTTTCGACGTCGTATTACGGTACGCAATGGTGGAATATTGTCGACGAAAAAAAGAATATTGAAGAGCGCTTGCGCGAAGCGATCGGGAAGGTGTCGGCCAAGAAGGCGGAATTAGCCACGGGCGATGCCAAGCTTTCTGCGCTCGAGGATCAGCAATCGCCCAATACTGATGACGCAGCATCGATGGGCGCCGTGCAGACGACGTACAAGAAGGCGCAACAAGATCTTGCCGACGCTCGGCGCGCGCATTTTGCGGCGGAACGCGAGCTTGAACTTGCGAAAGTGAAATCGCAAACCACCTGGGCACCGTTGCCGCTTCCCGACATTATTGCCGAAGTGCGCGATGTTGCGGACGTTCACGAATCACTGCTTGGTCGGTTGAAATCGGTGAGCGATCTTGCGGATCTTGTACCGATCGTAAGCGACCTTGAAAGCGTAACTGCGCGATCGAAAAAGCTCCGTGAACGATTGACGCGACCAAACCCTGAAGACTTTACGCCATCGCCGGCCATGCTCGAGGCTATCACGAGCGCGAATAATCGGGTGAAGGTCGCCGAGGAAGCGGTGAAAGCATCAGAAGTGGCTATGGATGCTAAGGCGAAGGCGACGACTGCTGCGACGAGTGAGGTGTTTATCGTGCAGCGTGAAGTTCGTGCGCTGCAGCAAGAACTCTCGGCGCTGGAAGGGCGGGCGAACGCGGTGAATATCGATCTCGCGCGCGTCGAGACTCGTTTAGAGGGACTGAAGACGGAGATGAATGACATCGTGCCGGACGTTTTCGACACGATTACGAGCACCCCTCCTGTCGAGCGGATTTTCGAACTCGGGTCTGCCCACGACAAGATGCTGCGCTTGCGTCATCAGTTGGAACTTATTGGCGGCATTGAAGAATCGGTTGTCAACGAATATAAAGAGGCTGACGAACGGTTTACGTTTTTATCAACGCAGGTCACGGATCTTCGTGAGGCGATTGCCTCCACCGAAAAAGTTATCGACGAACTGGACGAACAGATTCGTGAGCAGTCTGACGTCGCATTCAAGGCGATCGCGACCGAGTTCCAAAAGTATTTCGCGATTTTGTTTGGGGGAGGGCGGTGCTCGCTCGTGAAACTCACAAAAGATGACCTCGAAGAAGATTCCGTCATTGCGAGCGAAGCGAAGCAATCTTCCGAGTCTGAGCTTATTCATCACGAAGACGTCGATACCCTTGAAGCGATTTCGAAACGTGTGCAGGAACGAAAGGATGCGGTGGTGGGTATCGATATTCAGGCGACACCGCCAGGAAAACGTTTGAAAGCTCTCAATTTGTTGTCTGGCGGTGAACGGGCGTTGACCTCAATCGCGCTTGTTTCGGCCATCATGGCAACGAATCCCGCACCGTTCGTTGTTTTGGATGAAGTTGACGCCGCGCTCGATGAGGCGAATACTGTGCGGTTCGCCAACATTTTGAACGAACTTCGTAAACTCACCCAGTTCATCGTCATCACGCACAACCGTGCCACCATGGAAAAAGCGGATGTGTTGTATGGTGTCACTATGGGCGACGATGGCGTCAGTAAGCTTTTAAGCGTGAAGCTTGAAGATTACGCAGAAGGCGGGACTGCGCGACGATGAACCCGGTTCGTCATTGCGAGGAGGGTAATCCCGAGGAAGCAATCCACTTGAGTAGATTGCTTCCTCGGCCATAGCCCAACGGGCGAGGCGCTGCGCTCGCAATGACCGATAAAATATTTCTATGCAACATACTCAAGGCAGACGCGGTCCGGCATTTGCCCGACGCGGAAAGGGAACATACGGCTCGCAACGCGGCGACCGCACACAAGGCGTTGAACGTATCGATCGTGCACCGCGCGATCAGCGTTCGGATACTCGATTCGATGAGCAACCACGTCCGAGTGTACAGCCACCGTTCATGAAGGGTCGCCGTCGTGATGATCGTTTTGCGGGTCGTCCGAAGTTCGATCAGCGCACTCGCGGTCCACGTGCAGCCGCCGCCCCTCGACTACGCTCGGGATCTTCGACCTCGTGGGAGAACGTCGCCGAATGGTATGGCACGCATTTGTCGGCGCCGGGGACGTATCAGTCAGAAGTTGTGTGGCCGGGTGCGTTGCGATTACTGGGCGTTGGTGCAGGGAAGAAATTTCTCGATGTTGCCTGCGGCGAAGGAACATTTGCGCAGATGATTAGTAAACAAGGCGGAGAGGTGGTCGGTGTTGATGCCTTGCCAACGCTCGTTCGTCAGGCGCAAAAGAAAAATATTCGCAAGGCAGATTTTTTTGTGGCCGATGCGGCCGACGTTGCGCGCCAGATACCCGATCAGAAGTTTGATGGTGCCGCGATGGTGCTTGCCTTACAGAACGTCAGCGATATGCCGGGTGTTTTTGCGAGCGTCGCTAAGCTTCTTCATCGAAACGCGTCATTTGTCATCGTGCTCAATCATCCCGCATTTCGTATTCCTCGGCAGAGTAGCTGGGGTTTTGAAGAAGAACGGAAGATGATGTACCGCCGCGTCGACAGTTACCTGAGCGAGAATGCAATTCCGATGCAGATGCATCCGGGCGATGCGCCAGACGTCAAAACAACGTCCTTCCACCGACCGATCAGTTCCTACATTACACAACTTGCAGCAAATGGATTTGTGGTCGACGCCATGGAAGAGTGGATGTCGCACAAAGAAAGTACCTCCGGCCCACGTGCCAAAGCGGAGAATCGCATCCGCAAAGAAGTTCCGATGTTCCTGGCGATTCGGGCACGAAAGATCTAAACAAAAACACCCACCTGCAAGGGCGGGTGTTTTGTATTCCTCTAGTTTCCAAACACGTTGCTGTAGAGCATCACGCCGCCGATGACGAGGACGACGAGGCCGATGAGCATGACGATAAGGTGGTTGCGATCGATGCCAGGGGAGTCGTCCATTTTGATGCCGCCACCAATGAACAGACCAAGGCCCAACAACACAAGAAGAATTCCAGGGATCATATGCAGAAATTATAGCACCGGTTCCGTGTGTACCGCGATCAGAAAGAAACTAAGTTAGTGACAAACTTAGTTTGTGGGAAGCTAAAGTTCGATGGTGTGGAAGATTTTCAGCCGGAGGCCGATGGGAAGCATGGACATGAAAGAGCTCCTGTGTAGCTTGCACTGTAGTGATAGAAGGAAAAATCTTCAATCGAAAAGCCGCACCCGTGAGAGCCGTGGGCTCTTCGAACGGGGCGGCTGCGTGGGTGAGTGGTCAGACCTTGGTGTAGGGCTTCGGTGGATCCCACACCATGAGGTAGAGGAAAAATCCGATCACGATGACGACCTGCGGAGCGACCCACGGAAGCGTGATGTTCTGGTCGACCCACTCCCAGTTGGATCTTGGCACGTCTTGCCAGGCGGGAGCGATGCGGAACATCATCACCACAGCCCACAGGATGTCGACAAGGAAGATGACGATGACGCCGCTGCAGCCCACGAGGCCGAGGCTTTCCTGAGCTTTGTAGGTCTCAGGGTCGTTCTTGATCAAGGCGTGGACAATGCTGACGAGGGCCATAAAGGCCCAGAAAAGGATCGCTGAAGCGGTGCAGAACATGAAGAACCTCGAAGGAGCGGGTGTATCGAACAAGAAATGATAGCATAAAAACCAAGATTCTGCAACTTTTCCTCCGACTTCTGCCCGTACAGGTCTTGACAATCTTTTCGTCGACGCGTAGCATCACGTCATTCTTAATCCATGCTCTATGGTTACCATTCGCCTTTCACGAACCGGCAAGCGCAAGCAGCCGTACTATCGTCTCGTTGTTCAGGACAGCAAGAAAGACCCATGGTCTCCTGCTATCGAAGTCATCGGCAACATTGATCCTCGCAAGGAAGCAAAGGACGCGGTGATCAACAAAGAACGTGCGGAATATTGGTTGAAGTCTGGCGCACAGCCATCGTCGACCGTCAAAAACCTGTTCATCCAGCTTGGCCTGATGCAGGGCAAGAAAATGAATAAAGTGTCGATTACTGCCAAGCGCGCGAAGGCGATGGAAGCAGAAAAGGCAAAGGCGTAAACAGCCATGCACAGGACACGATTCTCAAGGAATCGTGTCTTTTGTATGATGGAGGAAGTTGGAAAATATAAATCCTGTTTTTATGGAGTTCGACCAGCAGTTTGTTGAGTTCATTGTGAAGGCGCTCGTGAATCATCCGGAAGAGGTTCGTTCCGATCGCAAGGTTGATGAACAAGGCGTGTTGATTACGGTGCACACCAGTCCGGAAGACACGGGTTACGTGATCGGAAAGAGCGGAAAGACGGCGGTTGCTATCCGCACGTTGCTTGCGACGATCGGTGCCAAAGGAAATCAGCGCGTTTCGTTCCGTATTGATGCTCCAGCATCGAGCACGCGTCGTGGCGCACAAGGCGACGATGATGCTGTTGTGGGAGCCGCCTTGGCACCTGCACAAGACGATGACAGCACGTCGGTGGACAGCCTCACGTTCTAGATCATTTTCAACAAGAAAAGGCGTGGTACTATAAGAAGTGCCGCGCCTTTTTATGTCCACCACCGTCGGGACCACATGGGAAGAACAGTTTCAATCCGAAGGATTTCGGGATATTTATGTTTGGCATAACGCACCAGGCGAAATTTATCCCAGTCATCAACACAACGGCTTAACCACGCACGCCGTTCTGCAGGGATCGTTATGGGTGCGCATCGGAAGTGAAGAAAAGGAATACGTTGTTGGCGATCGATTCGACATTCCGGCACAAGTTGCGCATTCTGCCCGTATGGGTGACGAGGGGTGCACGTATGTGATTGGCGAAAAATAATGTGAAACGTTTTGATATCGTGACCATTTTTCCAGAAGTGATTGGTGCGTACGCAGAAGCGTCGATTTTGGGTCGGGCGCAAAAAGAAAAGTTGATTAAAGTGGTCGGCCATGACTTGCGAAGATACTCAAAAGATAAGCACAAGAAAGTCGACGACACGCCGTACGGTGGGGGAGCTGGCATGGTGATGACCGTGCAACCAATCGACGATGCGGTGCAGACAATTCGCTTGCGAAAGAAATGGTTACGGAAAGCAGTACCGATGGTGCGCGTCGTGGTGACGTCGGCATCCGGGAAACGCTTCACTCAGGCGGACGCCCGACGGCTGTCGGCGTACGATCAAGTGATTTTTATTTGCGGACGGTACGAAGGGGTCGACCATCGGGTGGAGACATCGATTGCGGACGAAGCGTTGTCGATCGGGGATTTTGTACTCACCGGGGGAGAGCTGCCGGCTTTGGTGATGACCGATGCCATCGCGCGGCTTGTGCCGGGTGTTTTGGGGAACGAGGCAGCGTTGCACGAAGAGTCGCACGGATCCGAGGGGTTTTTAGAATATCCGCAGTACACGAAGCCCCCGGTATATCAAAGGAATATTGATAAAAAGGTGATGGTCGACTTGGCTATTCCGGACGTCCTTTTATCGGGAAATCACGAGGCCATTCGTCGGTGGCGAGCCGAGGCTGCACAAACCCGTCACGAATCGTAAATCCATCCACATTTTTCGGACCGATCCTTGCTTGACAGCTTTTTCCGGTTCTATTACTCTACGGCCACATTCGTGACTGCAAAACCCTGTCACGAAGGCCGCTTCTTCACAAAAGAAGATCAACAACCAGCCCATCACGTAATGAACAATTGCGTGATTACAACGTCCTGTCTTTTCTCCATTTTTCTCAAAAATGGAACATCAGAGTCCCACGTCGCTCTTCGGAGTTATGTGGGAACTTCTTACTGAGAGTTTGATCCTGGCTCAGGATGAATGCTGGCGGCGTGTCT
>ERZ1292633.2309-Hain-H41-02um-R1-2309-length-19575-cov-47_pt1 | contig 19575 bp, 23 predicted proteins | sample MGYA00564406_ERZ1292633 | MGnify/ENA primary metagenome ERZ1292633 (study PRJEB36523, sample SAMEA6512639) | groundwater metagenome | collected 2019-01-08 | study: AquaDiva: Metagenomics assemblies of 32 groundwater samples
TGGGACATAATAGAGGACTTGACCTGACGGACAGACGGAAGGAGTGGAGGGGCAGGTGGTGGCGTTTGCCGTGGAGAGCGAGAGCAATGCGAAAAGCGTGGCGAGGGTGAGTGCGGAATTACGGTGCATACGCTTATTATGCACTAAGATGTAAGATAGGCGGGTTTGCATAGACTGTTAGCGGATCTCGAAACCTTGGGCCATGAGTACGGCGTAGACTTTCGACATAACCTGATTCACATCTTCATCAGTGAGAGTCTTCCCGAACGACTGAAAGACAAGGCGGAACGCGAGCGATGTTTTGCCGCCCTTTTCGAATCGATCGAAAAGCGAACTGCGCACAAGCAACTCTCCTGCGTTTTGTTTGATTATTTCCAGCACTTCATCCGCGCCTGTCCCTGTAGGAACCCACATCGCGATGTCGCGCACGATGTACGGATACTTGGAAAACGATTGATAACGCATGGCCGCAGAAAATGGAAGGTCGTCATACTGCATACAAGACACGTCGTTGCTTAGATATTCTTCAAGAGGCTTTTCGGTCGCTCTCTCTTTTTCACTCACGGTACCGACCATGATTATTTCTTTTCCGTCAGACCAGACAGTACCAATCTCAAAGAGTTTGACTCCCTCGAGTCCGAGTAAATCCTTATTGTGTGTGTTTTTTTCCAAAGCATCTTTCAATCCGTCGATAAGCGTCGACCGTAAGAACGGACGCTCTCCGCCGACCTTGTTCAAGACGGCGCGCTCGCCTTTATCTGCAAAGACCGACGTGAATACTTCGGAGTACCCTCCAGAAATCAAATCTTCGCGTACTTTCTCAGAAGCGTAAAAATTTTCATTGATCTCTACTGTCCCCCTAAATACAGGGAGCTCGACTGCCGGAGAGCTGTCGTAACCTATAATGCGTCCGATTTCCTCGATCAAATCTTCGGGAATCGTAATATCCATTCGTTCAAACGGCACTTCGACATCGAAAATGCAATGAGATGACATCTCATTGCATTTAAATTGCAGGTCGAGTCGCTTTAAGACATCGGCTACATTTTTTTCTTCCAACCTTGTTCCAAGCACGGTATTTATTTTGGCGAGAGAAACCGAAACAGTACGATCCGCAGAAGATCTACTTTTGACTATGCCATACCCAACGATCTCCCCACCCGCAATCTTCTGCACCAGATCCGCGACGGCACGGACGCCGTAAACGGCCAGTTCGTCAGACATTTCATTCTCGAATCGTTTTGCGGCTTCGGTGCGCTGATTGAATCGCTGTGCCGCCCTGCGCGTTTGCACGGGCTCAAATTTGCTTGCCGAGAGCAATACTTCAGTAGTGTTTTCCTGTAATTCCGCGCGCATACCGCCCTTAACACCGCCAATATCAACGGCTTCGTCCGATGCGTTTACGATGACTGCCTCGTCGCCCGAAAGTTCAATGGCAGTACCGCCGAGAAGTGCGAGTTTCTCTGATTTTTTGGAACACCTGATACCATAACGAACGATTCCGCCATCTTTGAAAGTATCCGCCGAAAATGCGTGTGTCGGCATTCCAATATCGAACATCACATAATTTGTCGCGTCGACCACATTGTTGATTGAACGTTGCCCGATAGATTCAAGACGCTCTTTAAGCCACATAGGCGATGCGCCAATCTTTACTCCGCGAACATATGCGACAGCACCTACGGGAGCTCTTGCCGGACTCTCAATCTCCATCGCGACTCCTTCTGGCAATGCGGGAAGCGGTACGCGAAGCGAGTCATTCTTCATGGGCAGTTCCAATATAGCCGAAAGCTCTTTTGCAATTCCTCTATGCGACAAACAATCGTGCCCCCTATTAGGCGTTACTTTTACATCAAGAACATCGTCTTCGATTGACTCGATCTCGAACGTATGAAATGTGAGGGCGTCCGAAAGCTCCCGTGCATCAGGAAGTGGAGTATCAAAATATGTCTGAAGCCAGTTGCGAGAAATTTTCATGGTTAGAATTGATTAATGAACCTTAAATCAGCCGAGTGAATGAGGCGAATGTCGTCGATGCCCCAACGCAGAAGTGCAAGACGATCAAGTCCCATGCCGAAAGCGAAGCCACGGTATTTTTGCGCGTCGATCCCGACATTTTTCAATACTTGCGGATGCACCATGCCAGCGCCCATAATTTCTATCCATTTGTCGCGCAATTTTTCCGGCGCATTTACTCCGGTGATACGCATGTCCACTTCTACCGACGGCTCGGTAAAAGGAAAGAAACTCGGGCGAAATCGTATGTCGACTGAAGCGCCCCGGAAAATCTCCTTGAAAAACTTTTCCAGCGTTCCCTTAAGATGCGCGAGCGTTATGTCTTCGCCCACTGCGAGACCTTCAATCTGGAAAAATTCCGCCTCGTGCGTCATGTCGGTTGCTTCGTTGCGGAAAACTTTGCCGGGTACGATCACGCGGTACGGCGGTTGAATCCCCTTCTTTATTTGCGATTCCATGTAGCGTATTTGCACGGGCGATGTGTGTGTACGCAACATTTTTCCTTCCTCGTCTTTGATAAAGAAAGTGTCTTGCATGTCGCGAGCAGGATGATCTTTAGGAACATTCAATGCGTCGAAATTATGCCACTCGTCTTCAAGTAGAGGACCCTCGACGTACGAAAAGCCCATGCGATAAAAGATTGCATTCGCTTCGCGAATCAGAGATGATATTGGATGAATGTGTCCTCGCGCAATCATTCTACTATTGTATCGCTTTTCCGAATCAAGTACCTATTCGAACTTCCGATAGAAGCTCCTGCCTCAAACGAGCAGCCTGTGTGTTGCGCAATAGAAGCGATTTTTGTTTTTATGGTCTCCACATCTGTTCTTTTCATGTAATCCATCTCAAAAAAACCAACGAGGATGAAACCACCGGGCTTTAGTGTTCCGATAATTGTTTTCAGATTACTTGCAAGACGCGAATACACTAAGAGTGTTTTTTCTCTCCCCACTTCAAGCCCACTGCTGGAAATATTCGCTGAATAAATACCGGGCCTGTCAAAAAAACCCCCAGATGGTTCGAAAGTCACGAATGCAGGACGATTCTCGTTATGTACAAGCTCGCGCATGAATTTCTGTAAATCCTTTTTGGAAAATAAGTCGCCTTCAAAGAATACTCGATCTGTTCTCTTTTCTATTGTATTTGGAGTCCGTAAAGAGAAAGCATAGCTCTTATCGGCTCCAATCTTAGCCCCATCGGCAGTGCCACATATATCCACATACACTATAGTATCTCCTCTTTTGTGCAATACGTCGAAGTAATTCATTATGCGATCTTTCCACCCCTCTCCGCCGTTTCTAAAATATTCGGATGGATCCGTTCTATGTATATTCCAAGAAGGAGATCCGTCGTTTCTTAATTCAGAATTGGCAGCTAATCGGGAATTAGCCCATATTCTTTCCGCCGCAGTGCGTTTTTGCTGGAAATTGAGCTTGTCCATAACATTTCAGATTATAAACTAGGCGGGCTTGCGTACAAAACGCCGTATTTGTGTTACATTTTGTTATTCATAATATGCTTTTGGCAACTGGTTCCGCTCTTCTATATGTGTGTCTCTTTATTGCCTTGTACTTTCAGGTGTTTATGCTTGTCTCTTTCATTGATGCGAGAAGGCGAGGAGGCGCCGTATCTGCAAAAACGGCAGAGGCGATCGGCGATATGTCTATGCCACTTGTCGCGATTGTCGTCCCCTGCTTCAACGAAGAGCGCACGATCTGCGCAACAGTTGACTCTCTGCTCGCGCTTGATTATCCGGCTGAAAAACTAGAGATCATCGTCGTCGACGACGGCTCGACGGATGACACGCTTCATGTGGTCGGCAAATATGCTGACGATAGCCGTGTACGTGTCTTTAACAAAAATAACGGCGGCAAATATACCGCGATGAATTACGCGCTTGCCGTTACCAACGCCGATTTTATTGGCTGTCTCGATGCTGATTCGACTGTAGCGCCAACGGCGCTGAAGAGGATCGTTCCGATTTTCGGCAACGAGCGCGTCGCCGCCGTTACACCGGGAATTCTCATCAAGAAACCGGAGACGGCGCTCCAGCACATGCAAGACGCCGAATACAGTTTGAGCGTTTTTAATCGCTTCACGCTTGCGGCGCTCGGCTCGGCCTTCATTACGCCTGGACCATTCTCGATATTTCGCACACGCGTGGTGCGCGAGACGGGTGGCTGGCGCCACGGCCATTACACGGAAGACATGGAAATGGCTCTGCGTATTCAGGAGAAAGGATACCTTATCGCAAACGCCCCCGCCGCGACAGTGCACACAGGCACGCCACGCACCCTGCGCGCACTCATCCGCCAGCGCGTACGATGGACGTATGGCTTCATTCGCAATTCTATTGATTATCGACACATGTTTGGTAGCAACAAATACGGCAATCTCGGTCTGATCATTCTTCCCATGTCGCTCGTCTCGATCGGTGCCGCAATCTTTTTTTTCTTGCGCTTCATCTATTATGTAGTGCAGGGAATCGTGAATATCTTTGAGCGTTATGAATTTCTCGGCCTCTCGTTCCATCCTTCGCTCGATCCATTTTATCTAAACACAAGCGCTCTCTTACTTATAATTTATACTGCGATCACACTCGTACTCGTCCTCATCGCGCTCGGCGCGGGTTTGGGAACAGGTAAGCGGCGACTCCCTGCAGGAACACCCTTGTTCATAGTATTCTATAGCTTGCTCGTACCGATGTGGCTCTCAATCGCGGTAGTGCGAGCTTTATTAAAAACGGGCGTGAAGTGGCGCTAAAATCGCTACGTAATATATACTTTATATAATTGACGCTTATGCAAGATCCTATAGTTGCAATACGAGAGGTGCGTTGGGGCACTTATGGCGCAGCGCTTCTTATAACCACACTAATTTTTGCCACGGCACTGCTCGCAAGCGCCTATTTCAATGGGCGCCGAGTCGCAGATGTGCGTGCGGCACAAGATGACATTTCGATAGACATTCTATCGCTTGAGACGCAGTTTGATCTCTTGCAAGAAAAATCCTGTCAAGACATCGCCGAGAATACCATTCTACCCTCCGTGCTATCCTCGCTCGGCAATCGCCTCTCATACATGGAAGCGCATGGCGGAAAGGAAGAAGAAGTAACCCGCCTCAAACGGCTCTATTCGCTTCTTGAGATCAAGGACTACTTACTAATGAAACAGCTCACCGCGCGGTGCAACCTGCGACCTGTCTTCGTCCTATACTTTTATTCCAACAAGGGCGACTGCGTTGATTGCGAAAAACAGGGCTATGTGCTCACTGCGCTTGCAGAAAAATATCCCGCACTGCGCATATATTCTTTCGACCGCAATTTGGATGTTTCCGCGCTCCAGACCCTAATTTCTATAAATGATGTTGGTGCGAATCTACCAGCGCTTGCGACCAACGGTCGAATATACTCCGGATTTAAGGATGTCGAAGAGATTGAGAAAATATTACCGCAGTTGAAGACTTTGCAAAAAAACGCAACCACCACGAAGAAAATCTAACGATTCAATTTTTGGAGCCGCCTCCCAGACTCGAACTGGGGACCTTCGCTTTACAAAAGCGTTGCTCTACCAACTGAGCTAAGGCGGCGTGTATGCCATGCCTGCGCATGCGGGGCAGGCAAGCACTTTCCCATTGTGCAATTTTTAATCCTTTTTTTCAAGGTCAATATCCTCACTCTGTCCAAATCCGTTCTTGTGCTCAATTACCTTTCTCAAAAACTCCGATCTAGGAGCACGTCTTTGAAAAGCATGTTTATGAGAAACGAGATCCGCAAAACGATGCGCCTGATAAGACAGAGAGCGCAAAAGTCCTGCGACCGTGAGAGCGGTCTGGTGAAGAACGATACGAGAGATATGCAATATCTCCGGTGGCAATTTCTCAATATCCATCCTCAGCGCACAAAGCAATTCCTTAATATGGAAAGACAGTCTATCTATCTTACCGCGTAATTCCGGAGCTAAAATGCGATCTTGTCGAAACTCCCATTCCTTAAGTGTAAAAAGTCCTGTTATGCCTGCAATGGAAAAAATGAAAAACACGGTTGCAGTCCACATAAAATTCATTTTACGGAAAGACGCTCAAATCGTACAATCTCTATTTTCTCTCCAAATTTCTGTACAGCGGAATCGATAAGAATCTTGATCGTGACTGAAGAATCTTTCACGTACGGCTGTTCTAGAAGCACCCTCTCAGAAAGATACGAATCGATCTTTCCTTGGAGCGCCTTAGTGCGAGCCATCTCTGGAATATTTTGAGCTTCTTTCTCAAACACTTCCCTCGCCGCTTTCAAGTCTAATTCCGTAATATCTTCACGCGCTCTGAAACTTGGATTCATCGCCGCCACGTGCATGGCGATTTCGTAGGCCAATTTTTTAAATTCTTCATTCTTTGACACGAAGTCTGTCTCGCATGCAAGTACGACCGCCCCGAGGACGGATCCGCCGGAATGCGTATAAGCGGAAACGATGCCGGCGCCGAGCGAGCGGTCCGACTTTTTCGAAGCTATTCCAATGCTTACTTTTCGCAGGATAACCTTTGCTTTCTCCGTATCACCGCCCGCCTCTTCGAGCGCCTTCTTACATTGCATAATCGAAACACCGGTCTCTGCTCGCAATGCCTTAATGATTTCGGTGGTAATTTCCATATACAAACTGGTGATACAACACCCTTCACTCCACAGCAGGAACCGTCACTTTCTTGCCCTCAACATACGCCTCTTTAATCGCATCGGATATAAGCCTGACGCTTCTGATGGAAGTGTCATTGGCAGGAATCGGATACTTAACTAAAGAAAAATCGCAATCCGAGCTTAATAGGGCAACTACCGGTATACCGAGCTGAACCGCTTCGCGTATTGCAGTGTGCTCATGGCGCGTGTCGATGACAAAAAGCGCCGCTGGAAGCTCTATCATGCTTACTAACCCTCCAAATCGCACTAACAGTTCTTCGATTTCGCGATCAATAAGAAGACGCTCGTGCTTAGTATATTTCTCCAGCTCGCCCCGCTCGCGTTCTTCCATAAGCTTTTGCAGGCGATCAATGCGCTTGCGGATATTCTTAAAATTAGTGAGAGTACCGCCAATCCAGCGACCCGCGACATAAGGCGCGCCCGCCTCGATAGCGACCGACTTCACAATCTCTGTAACCTCATTCTTGCCTCCCACAAAAAGCATATGTTTTCCAGAGAGAGATCGCACGAAAGTGCGGGCACCCTCAAGGCGACGTTCAGTTTCTTCCAAATTGAAGATGTCGGTATGGTCTTTGGTAGTAAAGAGAAAGGGTGCCGCGCTCGGATGACGACGCGACTTGGGAAGCGCAAAATGCGCCCCAGCATCAAACAGTGTCTTTATGTCGCTTATCATAAGCCTCACGATACTAACAAAATCAATCTCAATCCGCAACAAGACTCAACCTACGCAAACTCATACGATAATATCGCACACCACATCACATGCTTTAGTTGTATGAAATTTGAATTCATGGAATACGCCTTAACATTCTTTTAAATCGGCGAGAAATTCAGTAAGCATCTCTTTCGTAACATGTTGCATTACTATCACATGAGTCCAATCCCCCTGCACGGCGAGTTGCCACTTTTTAACCACCCGATCGGATGGAAACTTGAGGACTACTGTGTTGGAGTGTTCGTTGAGGAAGGCAGGATATTCCATTGCTCGTAATTTTTCCAGAAGCCACCGCGCGATGGCGACACATTCTTTCGCTTCTTTGGCGAATCCTTTCATACCGCGATCCTTGATCGCACTCCAGAGAATCAGTGGCGCCAAGCCACTCCTAGATCCGCTAATCGTCGTATCCATGCTCCCTATGTATTCCACCTTGCGCTCGATACGTTGCACGTTCTCCTTGCGAGCAAGGACCACTCCACATGGCATCGATGCGCCTATAAACTTGTGCCCTGAGATGGCAATAGAGCCGATCGGTATAGTAAAATTTACATACGATTTCGAATCGACAAACGGAACGATCATGCCAAATAGCGCAACGTCGCAGTGTACGTAGCGCTCGCCAACCTTGTTTTTATCTAAAATACTGAATATCCGCGATATGTCGTCTATAGCACCCATCATGGTAGTACCTATGTTTGCACATACGATAACCGGAGTATCGAGATGCGCTTTCAATATCGTATCGAAATCATCGTAATCCATCTCACCATTCGATTGCGAACGAACTGCGATATAGCGCATATTGAGAATGCGCGCTATTTTACGAATCGAGTAATGCGTATCTTCAGAAAAGTACAAAATTCCGCCCGGATACAACTCGCGAGCAACAAAAAGACCATATAGATTCCCTTCCGTGCCACCGGAAGTAACGTAGCCCCAAAAATCGTCTGCGGGCATCTTGTAGAGTCGAGCAAAGAATCGTAGAACCTCGCACTCGAACTGTCGCGAATGTATCTTGTAGGATGCGGGTACGAACGGATCGCCCACATTATTGAGCTGTAAATCGAGGAAAGAATGTAAAAATCCATACTTCGATTTCACATTTATGGGATAGCCGAGTTGACGTTGCTCATACCCGCGCATCTCTTTTTCAAATGTTGTGAGACGATGACGATCCGATTCTTTCATACGCATCAATGTTCCGTCATCGGCTGACCGTTTGGTACATATACAATCTCTCCAATTTCCGCCTTTGCAAGAGCTTCAAGAATTGGCTTGATGCCGCCGTTCATGATCTTGGGGATATTAGACCAAGACTCCTTGATGCGATGGTCCGTCACTCGGTCCTGCGGAAAATTATATGTGCGGATTTTCTCACTGCGGTCTCCGGTACCAACCTGTGCTTTCCGATCCGCAGATCGCTCTCTGGCTTCGCGCTCATCCTGTGCTTGCTGAAGTTTGCTCGCAAGCAGTTTCATCGCCTTCTCTTTGTTTTGCACCTGCGAGCGCTCCGACGTGCACTTTACGTCTATGCCCGTCGGAATATGAACGATACGCACTGCAGTTTCCACCTTGTTGACATTTTGTCCTCCGGCGCCACCAGAGCGAGAAGTCTCAATTTGTAAGTCTGTCGGATTGATCTCGATTTTCGTGCGTTTGTAAATAGGAAGAATGGCGACGGAAGCTGTCGAGGTGTGTATACGCCCCGCCTTTTCTGTCGCCGGCACGCGTTGTACGCGATGCACTCCAGTTTCGTATTGAAATTCTCGATAACAATTTTCACCTTTAATCTCGAACTGCGCCTCCTTGTATCCGCCTAGAGCCGCGCGCGATTCGTCGAGCGCTTTACGCTGCCATCCGCGCGACTCGGCATACTTGAGATACATCTGCGTCAACTCCTCGGCAAAAAGCGAAGCCTCATCTCCGCCCACACCGGAGCGCACCTCCAGCACTATTTCGTTGGGCCATTCGCGCTCGCTGGGGTTGCCGACGATTTTTTCTATCTGCCCGATAATCAGATCTTTTTGTTCGGCTATTTCTAAAAGCTCTTTTTCTGCGAGCGCCTTCATGCCGGGATCTACTTCGATCAAATGTTCAGCGTCGCTCTCCGACTGCGTCAAGCGTTTCCATTCTTGCACCAGATACGAAACGCGATGATCATCGGCGTATTCGAGCGGATTAATAAGTTCTCCAATCATACGTGAATAGTAGCGCGATCGCGACCCGCGAGATGACTTCTCATGCAATGAGATGTCATCTCATTGCATTTAACGGGCTACTTTCGTGCCAGTCTTGGCCCTAGACTGACGAGACTTGAACTTCTCAACACGTCCTGCGGTATCGATGGTCTTTGACTGCCCTGTATAAAACGGATGCGAGGCGCTGGAAATTTCCACATTGTAAACGGGATATTCTTTTCCATCTTCCCATTTATCCATTTTTGTCGTTGCAACCGTAGAGCCGATTAAAAACCGCTTCCCAGACGAGGAATCATCAAAAATCACCTGCCGATAATCTTTGGGATGAATGTCTTTCTTCATAGAGATGGCACTATAGCACAGGGTTCCCTTCTTCCAAAATCTCTTTCTCGTTCCACCCAGAATCGAGCGTTACTTGCCGTCCAAAATATCAATATCTCTCTGATACTCATCGGCAAAGCCGATCACGTCGTCGCCATAAAAAGCATACGCGGCCTTTTTTGCGTTCCCCCAGCCCGCAAAATAACGCAAAGCCGCGAGCCGTTCTGATTCGCGCGTACCCTTGTCTGCGCCGTTGTCTGCCATAAGGAGCGCGGAAGCGAAGATGGCGGTGCGCGGAGTCCAAGGATTAGGAGGGCTCTCTCCCGTGATTTTAGCTACGCGATCTTTGTATAATACCCACGTAGATGGAATAAACTGCGCGGGCCCCATGGCCCCACCCCATCCGTAAGAGGGCTTTCTTGATACGGGCATCACGTTCGGGTCAAGACCAAGCTCTGCCATAAGAGTCGCAAAAACCGGCTGATCGCGCGTCGGATGCATATCTTTTTTCCAATTACCGGTACCGACGTTCTCGCCCAAATTCGACTCCTCGCGCAATATTCCTAAAATAACTGCCGGACGAACGCCGGTCAAAGTGGACGCTTCTTTTGCGTACTGATATGCCACGCCGAACGATATTGCCTTCGAATCGCGCAGATCGAAGAGTGCAGTACGAATCACTGAAGCCTGTTTCTCCCGCTCCGCTATAAGTTTTTTATATTCTTTTTCCTGCCCCTTAGTAACGGAAAGTATTTGTTTTTTTTCGTTTTCCTTTTTTTCGATCGACTGTTTCTCCAAAACCTGCAAACGGCGGAGCTGTTCTTCCTCGCCGTGTTTACCCTCCAAAACCTCCTTACGCGAAGAAAGATCGGAGCGCAAGAAAGCCATTTCATCGAAAGAACTTCCTAGATTCCTCTGCAATGTTTCGAATATATCAATGTCTTTAAAAAAATCCGTAATGGAGCCGGATAGTATTAATTCTGCAAGCGAGATGTCGTCTATCTCCCGAGTGCGACGAATGAGCTGTGCGAGCGATTGTTCGCTCCGCACTACTTTCTTATCGACCTCGCCGATTGCGGTTTTTTTACCACTTATATCATCGCGCAGTTTTGATATCGTAAGATCACGATGTTTAATCTGCTGTTTGGCAACTCCAATCCGGCCATCGAGAACTCCTATATCACGCTCGAGCGAAGTGCGTTCCTTCTGTTTCTCGGAAAGAACGCCCCGCTTTTCCACAATATCCTTCTCTATGGATGCAAGTTGACTTTCCAGACGAACGCGACGTTCCTGTAATGTTTCCGCGCCAGAGTACGCCGGTAGCACAACTAAGAGCAAAGTTGTGCAAACCGCAACCCCCGAAAGAAATCCAATGGCACGGGCAAAAAAAAACGAACGCATAACATCTGATTGTAGCAAACAAAATCCTTTTTGATCCTACAAGCCACCTGTAGCAAAAAAAACGCGCACGCGACCTATTGTGATGTGGTCGCGTGCGCTACTCGTTGTCGTGCGCGGATTTTATTGTTGGACCCGCTGCACATACTCTTGATGTGGCCCAAGAATTAGCTCACCCTCTCGAGTAATCACCACCTCCTCAAGATCAGCTTCGACACGCACCAGGACCCAAGAAGGTCCTACAAATTGACGCGCGATGGCCGCGTCCTCTAAAGGCACCCGCTCCCCCCGAGCGAATGCGACGAAATCATCGGCGCGTATGTTGAAGATTACCCTCATCACCTACTCCCGCTGTCGATGCCGTGCAGTGAATGCGTTTGCATCTCTGCCTGACAACGTCACCGTATTACAACAAAACACTGCGCAAGTCAAGCTAGCAGTGCAGCCATACCTTTCTATTCTTTCTTTTTATCCTTTTTATCCTTAGCAACCGCCTCTCCGCCCTCGGACACCTCCGCCTTCTTCTCGCCGATAATTACAGTCTCGGGAGCAGGTGTAATTTCCGCTTTTTCTTCCTTAAACTCTTTAACCGAAACAACGATCTCATCCGGATTCTCAAGAAGAACGGCACTTTGAGGCAATTTAATATCTTTTGCGACAATGTGATCTCCGGCATTTACCAAACTCGATATATCAACCGGAAGATTGTGTGGCAACTCATTTGGTGCAACCTCGATCTCTACTTCATACATAGCCTTAACAACGATGTTGCCTGTCTTTTCGGCCGGTGCGACACCGATAAATTCCAGCGGAACTTTAATCTGCACTTTCTTTCCCTTTTCGAGCACATAGAAATCGACATGCAAAAGATTGCCAGTAACGGGGTGGATCTGTGTTTCGCGTATAAGCGCATCCTTCTCGTCGCCAACACCTTTCAATTTAATGATCGTGGTTTCGCCCGCTGTCTTAAAAATGCGCTCGAATTCTCTTGTGCTGATCGCGATCGGCGTAGAGTCTTCTTTTGGACCATACAAAACAGCCGGCACAACATCCTTTATGCGCAAATCTTCTACAGACTCTTTCGAGTCCCGACTCTTTATTTCAAGCTCTAACATTGGGAGCAGTATACGAATTTATGACAGCTTTGCAAGAAGAAATTGAAATTCTCTTCCTTTCATTTCCACTTCAACCGAGTATATGGTACGCTCTCTCGTATGAGAACAATCGCGAAACACGTCACTTATTCTCCTCCGCTACGTGGCGGGATGCCTGATTCTTGGAAGCAAGCGGCGGGGATATTGCGTGGGAAGAGACCAAATCCGATCAAAGAATTGGTCGTGATGCGTGCAGAGTGGGAAAGACGCATGAAAGGATTCGAGAAACGATCCCGAGCATGATACTCGACAGCAACATCCTAATCGGGTATCTCAATGGTGATGCACGCATCATCGCGACTCTACAGACGTGGCGCGAATCCGGGACGGTGCTTTTCATCTCCGCGACATCGGCCATTGAAGTTCTGTCGCTTTCTTCGCTCACATCGAATGATGTCGCCGGGATAGAGAAATTCCTCGACGACTTCATTGTCATTCCGGTTGACATGCGGCTCATTGGGATTGCCGGTCATCTGCGACGTGCGTTCAGGGTATCCGTACCCGATGCCGCAATTGTCGCAACGGCGATCACGAATCACCTACCACTGGTAACCAGAGACAAGAAACTGCGCGCGATTCCCGGCATTATGCTCGCCGATATCTGATCTTCGTTTTTTCACTTCCCTCACCTTCGACGCACCTATTTTACGGGCATTCTCATCTTCCTCTCTCAAATTCCCTCAATCGCTTTTATCTGCCTGCATACGTAAACGCCACCCGGTGGAAGATTGCGTGGCTCGAACAGAAACTTAACTTCTTCGAAATACTTTTTATATAGAAACTGGAACAGGAATGGCATGATTGTTATTTGATTATAAGAACCTTGAGGGACCAGCGCCCTAGCAATCTGGTTGAAGAATTTCCCCTGCAGATCACGCGAAAACGACGAAACAGGGAGTCCAGATACGATAGCGTCAATCGAATTGATCTTTCTTTCTTCTAGAATCTTAGAGAACTCGCATGCATCAGCCTCCACGATTTCAATATTACAATCTGCGAATCTGCGTTTTAATACTCGAACAAAGTCGCTGTCGCGCTCAATAGCAATGAAACGACATTGGGGATTTATGCGCGCAAGAATAGCCTCGGTAACAGCTCCGGTACCGGCGCCGAGCTCGAGAACTATTCGTGCATTACTCCAATCAATACCGCGTATTGTTGTCTTCGCCAAATAAGAACTGCTTGGAAAAAGGCTTGCGATATGAAGTCCGTGTTTTAGAAATTTTCGGGAAAAAAGCAATGAATCTTTCATGTCGCAATAATATAGCACAATAACCTGACATGCTTTTTACATGCTAGAATTGCATTATGAAATATGATTTCGTTTCTTTTGGCGATATTACTATTGATGCCTTTATCAAGTTGAAAGACGCGCAGATACATTGCAAAATAAACAATGAGGATTGTGAATTGTGCGTTCGGTTTGGCGATAAGGTACCCTATGAATCTGTAGAGATAGTCCCGGCGGTGGGAAATTCGGCTAATGCGGCTGTAAGTGTCTCGCGCCTAGGACTAACTTCCGCGCTCCGCGCATACATAGGCGACGACGAAGACGGAAAAACATGCCTGCGTTCTCTTCAAAAAGACGGCGTGGATACTTCGTATATGGTTATCGATAAGAACAACAAAACAAATTATCATTATGTGCTTTCATACGGCGCGGAGCGGACGATCCTCATAAAACACGAACCCTACCCATATTCATTCCCGGATCTTGCGGAAGAGCCAAAATGGATATACCTCTCCTCAATGAGTGAAGGAGATATCTCAAAGAAATATCACGCCGATATCGCGCATTATCTTTTGGAGCATCCGAATGTGAGATTCGCTTTCCAACCGGGAACTTTCCAAATGAAAATGCCCATCGACGAAATTCGCGATCTATATAAACGCGCGGAAATCTTTTTTTGCAACAAAGAAGAAGCCCAGCGCATTCTTAAAACAAACGAGGGCGATATAAAAAAATTAATGGCTGACATCCGCGAGCTTGGACCAAAAATCGCAGTCGTAACCGACGGCCGAAATGGCGCCTCAATAATGACGAATGATGGTGCATGGTTCGCCCCCATGTATCCCGACCCTGCACCTCCTATATCACGGACAGGAGCGGGAGATGCAACATCCTCAACAACTGTCGCCTACATTGTACTAGGACTTCCTCCGCAAGAAGCTCTACTGCGCGGACTCATAAATGCGATGTCGGTCGTCCAGGGAGTAGGCGCGCAAAAAGGATTGCTCACGCGCGAAAAAATAGAAGAATGGTACGCGAAAAGGCCGGCTGATTTTAAAGCGTCTCCTATTTGACAGTCTCCTATTTGATTTGGATTTTTCTTCCGACGACCTTTTTTACGGCCTCGACGATACTCTTAACGCCCATGCCGTAATGTTCGATCAATTCCGTCGACGTACCAGACTGCCCAAATTTATCGTGCATGCCTACAAATTCCATAGGCGTTGGTTGCTCGCGAGCGAGTACCTCGGCGATTGCGCTCCCGAGGCCTCCGGTTACCTGATGTTCCTCAACGGAAACGACAGCGCCTGCCTCACGCGCAAGCGAAATAATTGTTTCGTCATCCAACGGTTTGATCGTGTGTACGTTGGTAACTGTAACCGCAATCTCCTGCCTTTCAAGTTCGCGCGCGGCTAGAAGAGCGTTGTGTACCAACGATCCCGTAGCGAAAATCGCAACCTCCGGAGGTTTAACCTCCGGAGACCAAAGTATATTGGCTTTTCCAATTTCAAATGGAGTATCTACTGTTGTCGTAATCGGAGATTTCTCGCGCCCCCAGCGCATATATACGGGACCCCCCAATTTCGCCGCCGCGAGCGTCGCCTTGCGGCCTTCTTCAAAATCGCATGCGGATATGACAGTAAAACGCGGAATCGAGCGCATGAGCGCGATGTCTTCGAGAGCTTGATGGGTCGCACCATCCGGCCCGACGGAAACACCTGCGTGCATGCCGCACACGATGACAGGTACGTTGTTGAGCGCGATCGTCGTTCTTATCTGTTCCCAATTCCTACCCGGATTAAACGCTGCGTAGGAAGTAATAAATGGAATCTTCCCATAATTCGCCATGCCGGAGGCAACAGTTGCCAGATTCTGCTCAGCAACGCCAACCTGAATGAAACGTTCCGGAAACGCTTTTTGAAAATGGTGCGCCTGCGTCGATTCGGCAAGATCAGCGGTTAGGACGACAACGCGCTCATCCAGCCCTCCCGCCTCGACAACTCCCTTGCCAAAGCCCTCGCGTGTCGAAGCCATATCCGGTTTGTCGAATATATTTTCTGCGAGTTTTGCATCAGGATTGATCATATTTTATTCTCTTCAAGTTCTTTCAAGAAGATTTCTTTCTGACTTTCGGCCGGTATCTTGTCTGTCGGACCTTTGCCCGGTGGTGCGCCGTGCCAGCGATAGTCGTTCTCTATTGTTGGAATTCCCTTGCCGGGCGTAGTGTGCGCAAGAATGAGTGTCGGTTTTTCTTTGATGGATTTCGCTTCGTCGCACGCGGCGATGAATTGCGCGATATTGTGTCCGTCTATCTCGATGACGTGCCAGTTGAACGCGCGATATTTATCGGCAAGCGGTTCAAGCGGCATTATATCTTCGGTATTGCCGTCTATCTGGATGTTGTTTCTGTCCATAATGCCGACAAGGTTAGTGAGACGATATTTTCCGGCAAACATCGCGCCCTCCCAAGTATTACCTTCTTCCTGTTCACCATCCGACATTGCACAGAAAACGCGGAAATTTTTTTCGTCCATCCGCGCGGCATAGGCATAACCGGCAGATTGCGAAAGACCAGAACCCAAGGGTCCCGATGTCGTTTCCACTCCGGGTAGAATGTTGCGTTCAGGGTGCCCCTGCAAGCGCGAGCCGAATTTGCGCAGAGTCATGCATTCTTCCACAGGAAAATATCCAGCATGCGCCATTGTCGCATAACGCACCGGGCAAATATGCCCGTTTGATAAAAATAGACGATCGCGATCTTTCCAATCGGGATTCTTTGGATCGTGCTTCAGAATATGAAAGTAGAGCGCAGCGAAAATATCCGCCATACCCAAAGGTCCCGAAGTATGACCCGATTTCGCTTCCGCCAGCATTTCTATTATTGTCTTTCGAATCTGTAATGCCTTCGCTTCTATATTCTTCACTTCCTCGTCGGTAATTGCCATACCGCATTATAACCTAGCGAATAAGCGACTCGTATGCATTGCGAACAACTGCCTCTTCTACAGGATGCGCGAATTGACCGCCTTCGATCGATACAGATCCTATGCCGTTTAAGAGTACGCAATAAATCCTGCCGGCGCGCGCTTTTTTATCCCCCTTTATGGCATCCAAAACGTTATTCACATTGAAACCTTTGATCCCATCAGGGGTGATTCCAAAACGCTCAAGATATGAATATAGAGTGGCGCGATCCTCTGGGGAAAGAATTCCCAAATCTTCCGCGATTTTCATTTCGACAAGCATGCCGTATCCGACGGCAAATCCGTGCGGCATCTCGTAACCGGAGAGAAATTCTATCGCATGACCGACTGTGTGGCCGAAATTTAGAATCCTGCGCTCGTTCTCTTCGCGCGGGTCGCGCGCCACTACGCCGGATTTCAATTTTATCGATCTCACGATTATTCCCTGCAAAGCTTCGAGTGAAGAAAACGGATCGACAAGATTAAGCGTCTCAACGATTCGCAGGGCTTCTTTATCAGAAGTGAAAAACGACTTTATCGCTTCGAGAAGACCGCTTGTGATTTCTCTACTAGGAAGATCTTTCAGAAACTTCAGGTCGGCTATCATTGCCGAAGGCTGCCAAAATGCACCGATGGTATTTTTGCCGTGCGAGGTATCGACTCCTACTTTTCCTCCTACAGAACTATCCACCATGGCAAGCAAGGTCGTCGGAATTTGTATGTAAGGAACACCGCGCATATAGGTTGCCGCAACGTATCCGGCAACATCGCCCACTACGCCTCCCCCGAGAGCCACAATCAGTGTATCGCGCCCGTAGCGTTTTTTAAGCAACTGATCTTGCATCGCACTCACTGTCGTTTGATTTTTATTCTTTTCTCCATGCGGAAAAGTAAATAATTCTGCGACAACTTCGGCCGAGATAGCCGAGATAATACTTTCGCCGAACTTTTTCCCCACTACATCATCGCTGATTACAGCTACGCGCCTGCCTGCTCCGGCACGCATAACAATCTCGACCAAATCTTTTTCGATATCGAGCCCGACGACTATAGCGTAATTGGCATCAGAAATTCCTGAAGAAAATTTCACCGGATTTATAGAGTTCATAGAGCGATCTGCTGGGTCATTTCGCGGATCAGTTTTTCGGTTTGTTCCCATCCGATGCATGCATCCGTGATCGAAAGCCCCTTCTGATCGATTGTATCTTTAGAAAGAGACTCCTGTTTCTGGTTCCCCTCTTTTAGAAAACTTTCGATCATAAATCCTTTTACAAGCTTTCTGATCTCGGGATTGACTTTACGCAGTGCCAACACTTCTTTCACCACCATTGCCTGCTGAGACGGCAATTTGGAGCCGAACACTTTGGAATTATCATGGCTGGCATCGATTATAATCGCCGGATTTTTCACTTTGTGCTTTCTGAAAAGAGCGTCGGCCTGCATTAAATGCTCAATGCCATAGTTGGGACCTCCCGAGTCGCCACGAAGTACCAGGTGCGCGTATGGATTTCCCTTCGTCGCCACTTGGAAACCGTCCAAAACGGAGTGGTGTCCGTGTTGCGCGGCCAGAATGCCGTTTACTGCCACTTCGATAGAGCCCGTCGTGCCGTTCTTCATGCCAACAGCACATAATGAGCCGGAGGCAAAGATGCGATGTTCCTGATCTTCCACGGAGCGAGCGCCAATCGCCATCCAAGAAAGCAACTCGGCGAATCCTTTTGCATTGTGCGTGAACACGGCTTCATCCGCGATCGGCATTCCGATCTCGATTACTCTCACCATCATGTCACGGCAGTAAGCGACGCCTTTTGCGATGTCGGGCGATTCATAAGGATTCGGCTGATTTACAGGCCCGAGCCATCCTTTGATCGTTCGCGGTTTCTGAATGTAGACCCGCATGACGATCTTGATCTTTTTTTCAACCTCGTCGGAAAGTTTTTTCAAACGCTTTGCATATTCGATTACGGCCGAAGACGGCCATGCCGAACAAGGCCCCGCAATCAGAAGCAATCGTTTGTCGCGTCCGGCTATTATGCGATGAATCTCCGCACGATCCTTTTTGATACGAGCCTGGCCCTTTTTCGAAAGAGGATACCGTTCGATGATTTCTTCGATCGGTGGAAGTTTTCTGATTACCTTATAGTTAAGATCCATTTCCAAAGAGTACGCAAAAAAAGCTCGTTAATCAAGACCTCCGCGCGGTGCGGATGATCTTCCCGCCGACATTATTTCCCCGCCACACCGTGCGCGATGTACGATTTGATTAGCGACTGGTAGGGGATATCGATTGCATTGGCGCGCTCTTTCACGCGCGCGAGCAAGTACGAAGGAATGCGTATGGAAATCGAAGATGATGAGGGTTTGAGGTCGGGAAAGGAGACGGACACCGCGTCACCTTTGTCCAGATACTTGGAAAGGTCGGTGCTACTCCAAAAATCGCGTTCATCATCCTCACTCTTGAACGCGGGAATAATCAGATTCTTTTTTTTATGCTTACTCATACAATTTTCTTTCTTTTCTGTTAATGGGTCGGGCCGATATGATACGGATACCGCCACTCCGTATGGTGAATACAACCATAAGCAATATCCCTAACTTTGTCTTACCGACAGCGATGTCACGCTCTTCGTCACCCGAGTGACGCAAGTCCGGATAGATTTGTCGATGCTCGTCTTGGAAGATCTCCTCGCACTCGGTATCCGTCAGACCGTGCTTTGCAAGATTCTTGTCGCGATTGCCGTCGTTCCAATCGAATCCAACGATCCCAGCAAGAATCCGCATACTGCAACTGTATATGGCATCCTCTACAGTGTCAATGGCCTTGCTAGTAATGTCGGAGCAAAGTAATTATTGCATCTAGCGGGCGATCAAAAATCGTGGCGCAAT
>ERZ1292633.2310-Hain-H41-02um-R1-2310-length-19573-cov-7_pt1 | contig 19573 bp, 18 predicted proteins | sample MGYA00564406_ERZ1292633 | MGnify/ENA primary metagenome ERZ1292633 (study PRJEB36523, sample SAMEA6512639) | groundwater metagenome | collected 2019-01-08 | study: AquaDiva: Metagenomics assemblies of 32 groundwater samples
TGCTAGGTGCTATCTTAGCGTTGGCAATTGCAAATTTTGTAAAGCAATTTTTGTAACTTGCAAGAATTAAAGTGTGTGCATGTGCATATGGGGTCAAGTCTTGCATTAATGTGTATGTGTTAATGTCACAATAGTGTGACCTGATATCTGTGAACAGTTCACAATTTAATAAGAGATAATTTTAAGGTGATATGCCATGACGGCTGTAACATTTGATACGCTTAAATTCGTCGAAAAGCTCAGAAGTGCTGGTGTACCTGAAGAACAAGCTAAAGCAATTTCAGAAGCTTTTCGTGAAGCGACTGGCGAAGCTGATTTAGCTACCAAGCGTGATCTGAAGGACTTTGAGTTAAGGGCGGAAGCACGAATTGATAAAGCTTGATACCCGCATAGGGGGGGATTTAATGCTTGTAAAATGGATGCTGGGTATTATTATTGCTGCGGAGGCTATGCCGTGGTTTGTCAAGATGTTCACATAACCGGCAGATTCCCGATTTCTGGCATACCTAATGTCTCATTTGTATAGCGCAGCAATACAGCAAGGGGGTCGGGGGCCTGTGTGATGGGTCTGCCGATGACGAGATAGTCTGCGCCATTTCGTATAGCCTGCTGTGGCGTTGTGATTCGTTTCTGATCGTCCTGAGACCCGTCGCTGAGTCGGATACCGGGTGTCACCAGACAGAAGTCATTGCCCAGTTTCTGCCGCAGATTCTCCGCTTCCTGTGCCGAGCAGACAACGCCATCGAGGCCGCATGCCTTAGATAAGCTCGCCAGCCGTTCAACAATCTGTTCCGGTTCACCCCGTAATCCAATATCTTTTAAGTCGTCCTGATCCATGCTGGTGAGCAGTGTGACGGCAATGAGTTTGGTGGCGCCGGTAGTGGGCAGAGCTTCCCGTGCGGCTGAGAGCATTCTTCTTCCACCCAGCGCATGCACGTTGATCATCCAGACACCCAGATTCGCGGCAACTTTGCATGCGCTGGCGACCGTATTGGGAATATCGTGGTATTTCAGGTCAAGAAATATCTCGAAGTCTTTGATTCGAAGCTTCTCAATTAATGCAGGGCCTGCAGCGGTAAAAAGTTCTTTACCGACTTTGAGCCGGCACAGTCGCGGATCAAGCTTTGCCGCCAGTTCAAGCGCTTTCTCCGCACTGCTGAAATCCAGTGCAACGATAATGCGCGGTTCGGTCATATTGCCTGCGATCGTTATTTTTTGAAATACTTGCTGAGCAAGGTGGACAGGTAAGTCAGAAAAACTCCCATCGCGAAAAATACCAGCAATACAATGCTTAAGGGGAGTTCGACGGGTTTATCCATCAGGTAATACTTCAGTGCTATCAGCTCAGAATTCTGGGTAGCAAAACTGAGTAACAGCAGAAAAACGACGACACGCAAAATCCAGGTCAGTAATTGCATGATGATCAGTCTAGTTAAGAAACGGTATAAATATTAGTCAATGGGTAAGCGGATTCTGCTGAAACGTCGGGTAGCCGGATAAGAGTTTATCCGGCTACCGTGATAGTGTTACTACAATTTCAGCAAGATTTAACTTACTACTTTTTCTTCTTGTAATCAACCCGTTCGCGCATTTCCTTACCAGCCTTGAAATGCGGAACGTATTTCTCAGGTACCTGTACTTTGGCGCCGGATTTTGGATTACGACCCGTGCGCGGTGGGCGGTAGTTCAGATCAAAGCTACCAAATCCACGAATTTCAATACGCTGACCTTCTGACAGACTTTTTGCCATGGCGTCAATGATCATCTTGACAGAAAGCTCAGCATCCTTAGCCGCGAGTTGCGGAAAACGTTCCGCGAGTCGGGAAATCAATTTCGATTTCGTCATGAATATTCCTTATTGATCAGTATTCTTGCTATCCATTTTGGCCTTAAGCAGGGCACCGAGACTGGTGGTGCCTGCATTGGCAGGTGTTTTTATTTTCTGCATGGCGCTGGATTCGTCTGATTTATCCTTCGCCTTGATTGAAAGATTGATAGCGCGATTCTTGCGGTCCACATTGATGATCATGGTTTCAACTTTATCGCCTTCTTTCAGGTGAGTGCGGATGTCTTCAACACGATCACGCGAAACTTCCGATGCGCGCAAATATCCTTCAACATCCGGTGTCAGTGCAATCACTGCGCCTTTGGCATCGATCGATTTGACAGTGCCTTCGATGATACTGTTTTTATCATGTTCTGCAACAAAGCTGGTGAAAGGATCACCTTCCAGTTGCTTGATGCCGAGTGAGATACGTTCACGTTCTACATCAATCGACAAAATTAGCGCTTCGATTTCATCGCCCTTCTTATAGTTTGCAACGGCTTCTTCGCCGGGCTGATTCCAGGATAAGTCCGATAAGTGAACCAGGCCGTCAATATTGCCAGGCAAGCCAATGAAAACGCCAAAGTCGGTGATCGACTTGATCTGTCCGCTGACCTTGTCGCCTTTCTCATGGGTGGATGCAAATTCTTCCCAGGGGTTGGTCTGGCATTGTTTCATGCCCAGTGAGATACGGCGGCGTTCTTCATCAATCTCAAGAATCATGACCTCAACTTCATCACCTAACTGAACAATCTTTGAGGGGTAAACATTCTTGTTGGTCCAGTCCATTTCAGATACGTGAACCAGTCCTTCAATGCCTTGTTCAATTTCAATAAATGCACCGTAATCGGTCAGGTTGGTGACTTTGCCGAACAGGCGGGTTCGTGCCGGATAACGTCTTGATAATCCAACCCATGGATCTTCGCTCAATTGTTTCATGCCCAGCGATACACGATTTTTTTCCTGATCGAATTTCAGTACCTTGGCGGTTACTTCGTCACCAATGTTGATCACTTCGGAAGGATGCTTCACACGGCGCCAGGCAAGGTCGGTAATATGCAGCAGACCGTCAATGCCGCCCAGATCAACGAATGCGCCATAATCGGTAATATTCTTGACGACGCCATGGACAGTTGCGCCTTCCTGCAGATTGGCCAGCAGGGTTTCACGGTCAGCGCCCTGTGAGGCTTCCAGTACAGCGCGGCGGGAAACGACAACGTTATTGCGCTTGCGGTCAAGCTTGATAACCTTGAATTCCATTTCCTTGTTTTCATAAGGGGTGGTGTCTTTGACGGGGCGAATATCGACGAGAGAACCGGGAAGAAATGCGCGAATGCCATTAATCATGGCAGTCAGGCCACCTTTCACTTTGCCGTTGACCATGCCCGTTACAATTTTGCCACTTTCCATCGCTTCTTCCAGATCATGCCATGCGGTCAGGCGCTTGGCCTTGTCACGCGACAGACGCGTTTCACCGTAGCCGTCTTCCAGGGATTCAATTGCGACACTGATAAAATCACCCGCCTTGACTTCAATTTCGCCACGGTCATTTTTGAATTCTTCAACAGGGATGAAGCTTTCAGATTTGAGTCCGGCGTTAACAACAACAATATTGTAGTCAACACGGACAACTTCAGCGGTGATTACTTCACCAATACGCATTTCTTGACGTGAGAGGCTTTCCTCAAAGAGTGCGGCGAAACTTTCTGGAGATATAGATGCAGTGGAAGCAGTAGTCATTGTAAAAATTACCTGATTTATCATTCCATCCAAGGTGGTGCTGGATAGATTGGGTTAGTTAATAAATAATTTGAATACGAAAATTCATTTTTTCGTATTCAAATCTTAATCGTTCATGCAGATTTCATTATACCAAGAGAGCACGGTGTCTTGTGCTTGAGATATGGTCAGTGAGGTTGTATCTAACAACTTTGCATCTGCACCTTGCTGCAGGGGCGCGATGCTCCGATTGCTGTCGCGTGCATCACGTTTTTGAATGTCCTGCAAAAGGTCGCTGATGTTAGCATTTATTCCTTTCTCTTTCAACTGCTTATACCGACGATTTGCGCGGATATCGGCACTGGCTGTCAAAAATATTTTTAATATGGCTTTCGGGAAGATGGTCGACCCCATGTCGCGCCCATCGGTGACCAGGCCGGGAGGCTGGCAGAACGCACGTTGCCGCGTAATTAAAGCATCCCGGACAGTTGGATAGGCTGCCAGTTGAGAAGCCAGAATGCCGCATTGCTCGGTGCGGATGGCGTCTGTCACCACATTGTTTTCAAGATAGACTTCATCATTCCTGAAAGTGACATCAAGATTCTTTGCGATATCGGTCAGCGTGGGTACGTCATCAATATCGGCATGGGTTTGTATCGCTTTTAAAGCGATTAACCGATAGAGTGCGCCGCTGTCCAGATAATGAAACCCGAGCTTTCTGGCGACGAGTTGAGCGATCGTGCCCTTGCCGGATGCAGACGGACCATCAATGGCGATAACCGGGATTTTTGAGGTGTCCATGGATGATTTCTATTCTTAATGAGTGAGTGTAAAAAATATTTTAGGGAAACGCTGATTAATTGACTGTACGAGCGAATCACTTCGTTGCGCGGTACTCGCTCCCTCGCCTATCATATTGATATGTCTCGGTTGCTGCGTTCCGCTCGCCTCGTGCTTCATCTCGTTCACCGAATTAATCAGTGTTCCCCTAGTTCTGGTGAATAATGTGCGAGAACTTTTCAAAGTATTCTGGAAATGTTTTGGCAACGCAATCAGGATCGTTGATGCGAACCGGCGCGCCCAAAGATACCAGTGAAAAGCACATCGCCATGCGGTGGTCGTCATAGGTGTCAATCGCAGCATCGGGCGTCAGGCCATTGCCGGGTGGAGTGATGCGTAAATAATCAGATCCTTCATCAACAATTGCGTCCAGTTTCCGTAATTCCTTGGCCATGGCAGCGAGACGATCAGTTTCTTTTAAGCGCCAGCTGGCAATATTTCTGAGTGTGGTCGTACCGTTGGCAAATAGTGCAGTAACCGCCAGCGTCATGGCCGCATCAGGAATATGATTACAGTCCAGATCAATGGCCTGTAATGGCTTGCCGGATTGATCCGGGTGAGGGCCGCTGGCCTCGATCCAGTTATCACCCCGTTCTATATGTGCCCCCATTTTCTCGAGGGCTTCCGCAAAACGGACATCGCCCTGGGCGCTGTCACGGCCGACACCCTGAACCCGGACCGGGCCGCCGCCTATTGCACCGGCTGCCAGGAAATAAGATGCCGAGGAGGCATCGCCTTCGACGATGACTTTGCCCGGACTGCGATAGATCTGCCCGGCGGGCAGGGTGAACTGCTGCCATGCCTGGCGTTCAACCTTGACACCAAAACGCTGCATCTGTGCGAGAGTCAGCTCAATGTAAGGTTGCGATATCAGGGTGCCGGAAACATGGATGATGGACTTCTTGCCGATCAGTGGCAGCGCCATCAGTAATCCGGTCAGGAATTGGCTGGAAACATCACCCTTTACGGTAATCTGGTTGACGTCGTTATCAAGCGCGCTGAGTGGCTTGATCTCCAGAGGCGGGAAACCTGAATTGCCAAGATAGGCGATCCGGGCGCCGAGCTGACGCAGCGCGTCGACCAGATCTGCAATAGGCCGTTCATGCATGCGGGGCACGCCGGACAGCCGGTAATGTCCTTTCATCAAAGACAGTACGGCAACTAGAGGCCGGAAAGCAGTGCCGGCATTGCCAAGAAACAGATCAGCTTCCAGTACAGGGAATATTCCCCTGCCACCGGTAATCTGGTAATTGTTTTTATCCGTTTGTGTGATGGAAATACCTAATGCAGCCAGTGCTTCCAGCATGCGTGCGGTATCATCGGAAGCCAGCAAGTCATGTACATGTGTCGTACCTTCGGCTAATGCGGATAATAGAAGAATCCGATTGGATATACTCTTGGATCCCGGGAGCTGTATTGAGCCCTGGGCCGTTTTAACCAGTGGTAGGTTAAGCCATTTCATAGCATTTCAAATGATAAAATTGATGAATGATAGCTTAAAAATCATTCGGGAAATTTTTTTATGGACTTGATAGTGGTGTCGATACGTCTGCTGGAGTCGTGCTGATGAAGACGGTTTGGAAAAAATATTTATCTGTTTACCTTGTTTAAGGTAATCTATTGCGGTAGCTTTTTACAGGAAAGCTGTTTTATTTTGCTTATTAGACATAAAAGTGATTGCCTGACACACTGATTAAACCAGTGTGCGATAAGATTATTAAGATGATTTTTACAAAAAAAGAGGTTGATTGATGGAAGATGCAGAAATTGCTTTGATGTTTTCTTTTTTGATGATTCCTGCTGCTATCTGGATGCAGCTATGGGTAAAGAGTCGCAGAGAGAAACGACAGAATGAAGTGGGAGAAGAGGAATTTGAGAATACAGGCAGGGCATTGTTCTCGATCGTTACAGAGGGCAGCGCGGTTGTTGGTGGCTTGATTATGATTATTGTCGGATCAAGCGGCGTGATCAAGTATTTTGTGAATTTCTATACGCAATAAACAGACGTAACAGTTAATAGAATAAACCATTCTGGCCATTATCGATGGCCAGAATGGTTTTATGAGTCTGATTTATCTGCTTTGTCAGCAGACTTGGATCTGGTCTTTTCCTGTTTGGGTTTTGTTTTTGTTTCGGCTGTTTTTTTGCTGGGTTTTTTCTGTTCAAATTCAAAGCCGATTTTTCCGTCTGCATTCCTGACCAGATAAGCAGAAAAGGGCCTGCCTTTTTTGGATGTGAATTTTGTGAGCAGATCTGTTTTTCCGGTTTCCAGCAGTTTGGTTACCTGCTCACGCTCGATTGGACGATCAAGAATAATCTTTCCGGTTTTAAAGCTACAGGTGCGGGCTGCACCGACAGATTTTTCACAGACATACTGCATGCCATGTTCGTAGACGGCATGACCGCATTTTGGGCATTTACCCAGAGAAACCTGATCGCTGAAATCTACTTCTTCCTGATTCTCATCATCATTGCCGAAATCAAATTTCATTTCAAATGTGTCAGTGAGCTTGATATTGGCGTTAAATGACTGTCCCATTTTGCTGCGAAAACCTTGCAGAGGCCCAACTTCACTCTGGGTGATCAAGGTTTCCATTTCCTCGACTTCAAATTGACGTCCCGCCAGGATTTTCCACAGCGCGAAGTCACATTTCTGGCATTGGAATTTCTTGTAGGTTTCATGCACTACGCCGCCGCATTTAGGGCAGGGTGACTTGAGCGTTGAAAAATCCCCTTCAATGGTTTCGCCGCGATGGCTTTTTGCCTGTTCGACAATGTGGCGTGTCATTTCGGCAATCTTGTCCATAAACGCACTGCGTTTTAAGTTGCCCTGTTCGATCTGGCGCAACTGGAATTCCCAATTGCCTGTCAGTTCCGGTGAAATCAGCTCGGGGATCTTGAGTCCGCGTAACAAAGTGATCAGTGAGAAAGCCTTGGCGGTGGGGTGAAGTTCGCGCCCCACGCGTTGAATATAATTCTCAAATACCAGACCTTCGATGATGGCGGCGCGTGTGGCGGGAGTGCCCAATCCTTTTGCACTCATGGCGGCACGCAGTTCTTCATCTTCCACAAGTTTGCCAGCCCCTTCCATGGCTGATAATAATGTGGCTTCATTGAATCTGGCCGGTGGGCGAGTCTGGCTTGCAATGATTTCAACGTCTTCCGTAGTGACCGTTTCATTGGGCGAAATCGCGATGAGCGTGGTTTCATCGTCAGGCTCAGTCGTTTTGACCGATTTGCCATAAACGGCCTGCCATCCGGGGTTAACCAGCACTTTACCTTCTGTCCTGAACGGTTCATCTTCGACGCGCGTGATGCGCGTGGTGATCAGAAATTCAGCAGCAGGGAAGAAAATAGCGAGGAAGCGCTTGGTCACCAGATCGTAGAGCTTTGCCTCCGCGTCATTCAACTTCGCGGGAATGATGGATGTCGGAATAATGGCAAAGTGATCGGAAATTTTTGTATTGTTGAAAATACGCTTGTTCGGGGTTACCCAATTGGCCGCCAGAATTTGCCTGGAAAACTTTGCATACTCTGTATTTTCCATGCTGCGCAACGTATCTTGAACGGTAGCAATATAATCTTCGGGCAATGCGCGTGAATCAGTCCGTGGGTAAGTGAGCGCCTTATGTTTTTCATATAAGGCTTGAGCCAGACCCAGCGTCGTTTTAGCGGAAAAACCAAAACGGCCGTTTGCATCACGCTGTAAACTTGTCAAATCATACAGCAGCGGACAGATTTCCTTGGTTGGTTTGCTTTCTTCATTAACCTTGCCAGGTTTTCCGTGGCACTTGTTACGGATTAACTCAGCCTTGTCCTGTGTCCATAACCGTTCGGGCTTTAATTCATGATTGATTTTATCTTTTGTGAATTTTTCATCAAACCATTTGCCGGGATAACTGCCATTGCTGGCTGCGAACGTGGCATGAACTTCCCAGTAATCCTGTGACTTGAATTTTTTGATCTTTTCTTCACGCTCGACAAGAATCGCCAGAGTTGGTGTTTGTACCCGGCCAACCGTTGTTTTATGAAAACCGCCTTCCTGGGAATTGAAGGCAGTCATCGCGCGCGTGCCATTAATACCCACCAGCCAATCTGACTCTGATCGGCTGACAGCCGCTTTAGCCAATGACTCTACTTCCGAATTATCCAGTAATTTTTTGAATCCTTCACGAATGGCATCCGGTGTCATGGATTGTAGCCAGAGACGCTTGATCGGTTTTTTGGCGCCCGCATGACGCATGATGTAATAGAAAATGAGCTCACCCTCTCGCCCCGCGTCACAGGCGTTGATGATAGTGTCCACATCCTTGCTTTTAATGAATTTGGTGAGCAGCTTCAGGCGGGATGCTGTTTTTTCAATTGGATTCAAATCAAAGTGCGGCGGAATGACGGGTAGATTAACGAAACTCCACTTACCGCGTTTGACTTCATATTCTTCCGGGATAGCCAGTTCGAGCAAATGACCGATTGCGGATGACACAATATACTGGTCATTTTCAAAGTAATCCGTGTGTTTTGTAAAGCTGCCAAGTACGCGGGCAATATCGGCAGCAACCGATGGTTTCTCAGCGATGATGAGTGACTTACTCATGGCCGTGTCGTGATCGATTGCGAGTCGGCAGTGCCTTGCTGCACCGGATGATTGTTACCGGGTTGGTGTGACTGACAGGAATGGCTGTCGGGGTGATTCGAGTTTTGAACACATTGAGTCCGCTGTAATAATATAGCTAAAGTAATAAAAAATGAGTGTGATAGTGGGCTAATGTCGATAATGAGAGTCGCTGACTATCAGCAGTTTCTCAAGGATGGTGTCATCGGTCAGTTGATTCTGTATCCAGAGTTCTGTGAGTACGATCAGTTTGATCTTTTCAAGACTTGATGATCCTTCATCCATGGCCAGAACACGGTCGATCAATAGCTCCCGTTGCAATGGGTTGATGATGTCGGCCTGCTCCAGAAAACAAATGAATCCTCTTCCTTCCGTATCGATTCTTTCCATTTCATAGTCGGTATAACAACGGAAAGAGTCATTTTCTGTAAAGGAGGCAGGATAATTTCCAATATCCTGCTTGGCCAGTTCCGAGAGCCAATCGAGAGTCTGACTAATATCCTCATTGGCAAACCCGGCCATCGTCAGTTTGCGTGTCAGGGTCGCAGAATCCGGGTAACTACCCGAATCAAAGTAATTCTCAAATAAATAAACGAGTATATCGAACATAATAGTGTTTAATAATTACAAATCTGTCTACAGGCTCAAGGTGACGCACTTAATTTCATGAGCCATCACTAAACCGGAAACCATTGATTTATCAATGGGATAGATTTATTAAATATCGGGTAACAGGTGTATGAGTTAATAGCGTTTCCTTGGCGTGTTGTCAAAGCATCTGTGCTGTATGTTATTGAATTCGTTGATAGCATCCGCCAGGTAAGCTGGCAATTAAACCATCAAGCTCGAGTGTCAATAGCATGGCTGATACCGTTTCCGCCGTCAAGCCACTGCGTATGCATAATGTGTCAATGTCAACGGAATCATAGCCCAGATGCGCGAGTAAAGCGGTATTTTCTGTTGAGCATGGCATGCTGGTTTCTTTACTTTTGCTATCAGACACTATCACGGATTGATAGTTTAGTTCATCTAAAATATCCTGCGTATTTTCTACCAGTTTGGCGCCTTGCTTTATTAACGCATGGCACCCCTTGGACAAGGGAGAATGAATTGAACCCGGAATGGCCAGTACTTCACGCCCTTGCTCCAGCGCCTGTCGTGCAGTAATGAGTGAGCCGCTGCGTAATGCGGCTTCGACAACAAGACAGCCCTGACTCATGCCGCTGATAATACGATTTCTGCGGGGAAAATTCCGACCAATGGCTGGGGTACCGAGCGGGAACTCGGAAATCAGGGCGCCTTCCCTGGCTAATCGATGCGCTAACTGATGATTTTTTGCAGGGTAAACAATATCCAGGCCGGTGCCTACAACAGCGATGCTGGCTGCTGCGCCGCGCAGTCCACCGAGATGAGCTGCCGTATCAATTCCCAGCGCCATGCCGCTGATAATGCAGAGACCGGCGTGACTGGCTGCCTCAGAAAAAGATTCGGCATTGGCTATTCCCTGGGGAGTGGCATTGCGGCTGCCGACAACGGCGAGTGCGGATGATTTTAAAAGATTTCGCTGGCCTTTGAGATAAAGCAGGGGTGGCGGATCGGCAATATTTAATAACTGCGCGGGATAATCGGTATCTGCCAGCGTGACAATTGAATTGGCCGGATCTTCCAGCCACTTGAGTGTGGCGGATATTTTACCGGGATCAGCTCCCTGCCTGATAGCTTTCGCGATTGGAGCCTTAACTGTCTGTTCAAGTGCGGATGTGCTCGCAGAAAAGATGGCGGTCGGACTGCCAAAGGCAACCAGCAGGCGACGAATGGATTCATCGCCTAAACCATTGATCAAATTAAGACTCAGCCAGGATTCAATATCTGATGCCTGTTTCATGAGTGCGTTGTTGTTGTATCAGGGTGTTTTAACGGCATCCAGAATTTTAATGGATTGTGTGCTTTGTACGACCAAGGCATAGGATATTTTATCAAAAACTCGGAATACAAAGACCAGACCTGTTCTTTCGTCGGGTAATTGCAGGATTTTTCCAGAAAGTGCTTTGGCATGACTTCTGCGGTAGACGGCCAGCACATGCCCCATCTCCAGTCCGTCAAGCGTGCCTTTATTCAACGTAACAATGGATCCTCGGCCGATTTCGGTAACACCGCCATAGACTGAAATCAGTCGGCCATTGATTTCAAAGTCAGGTGCGTGGGGTGAATAGTTATTGAAGATGAGCCCGGGGGAAGGAACCAGGCGATCACCCTTAAGAATTTCTTCCGCAGCATGGGTGATAACGACTGTACTGATATCCGCAAAAGCCTTGACCCGGATGTCGCCCAGATAAGTTGCCTCAAAACCTAAAACCCGATTATCGGTGTCGGGATCGACCAGCGTTTTTCCGGGGCGGAAAATTTGCCATGCGGAGCCTTTGTCTTCCGGTAATCCACTGACATATACCGTATTGTCGGTACTTAATATGACGCGATTGTCGCTGGACCCCAGAATGTAGGGTGCTTTATCAAGACCGTCTTTCCCGATAACCAGCGGTTGACTCAGAAAAGGCTCGATTACTGATGCGGGGATGCTGGGAATGGCGGTATCGCCGATCTGTTCTGCACGTATTCTGGGAGATAGCTTAACAGTTTCCGGATCGCCTTTGCCTTTTATTTCCGCAAGGCGCAATCGGGTACCCTGTAGTGTTTTTTCCAATATGATGACGTCGCCTGGATAAATTTTATGCGGATTTTTTACCTGCTCACGATTGAACCCCCACACCTGCGGCCACTGCCAGGGGTCCTGGAGAAATCGGGATGCGATGCCCCACAGCGTATCGCCAGGAACCACAACATAACGATCCGGTGCATCGTTTCGCAGCGTAACATTCTCCGCATTGACAGGCATGACAGAAAGTAGGCCTAGGAACAAAAACATCGATATAATAGGCTTTTGCATGTGAATGACCCCATGGCAGGTTAAAGTGATAAACGCAGTTTGATCAAGTAATGATACGACCTAAATGTCGTATTTGGTTTGTGGAACTATACAATTTTTTCATGGCTATTCTAAAAATATTACAATATCCAGATGAAAGGCTGCATATCGTAGCCGCTCCCGTAACGGAAGTCACTGACAAAATCCGCTCATTGATAAAAGATATGGCTGAGACGATGTATGCCGCGCCAGGTATTGGTTTGGCCGCAACTCAAGTCGATGTGCACGAGCGAGTGATTGTGATTGATGCATCTGAAACCCGTGATCAATTGCTGGTTCTCGTTAATCCTGAAATTGTCGCCAGCAATGGGAATTCTGATTATGAAGAAGGATGTCTGTCTGTTCCCGGTATCTATGGGAAGGTTCAGCGTGCCGGATCAATCACGGTCAAGGCGCTTGATGCGGAAGGTAAAACGTTCGCCATGGATGCAAACGGACTGCTTGCCGTCTGCATTCAGCATGAAATGGATCATCTGGTCGGTAAAGTGTTTATCGAATACTGGTCTCAGCTGAAACAAACACGTGCGCTGGCAAAGCTAAAGAAGAAACAGCGCAGCATCATGTAATGGACGGGTGTTGCTCTGTCCCGGTGAGATGAGTAATTTTCCGACAGACTCCTGAAATGCAAATCAGCTTCTTCCGGTTCAAGTTATGGTCTCAATGCTGGCATCTGGTTGTTGTTCGAATTGATTGACGGTTCACTGACCCTTTGAAATGAAAATTATTTTTGCCGGAACTCCCGTTTTTGCAGCCACTGCACTTGAGGCGCTGATTGAGGCAGGACATGATATTGTCCTGGTATTAACCCAACCAGATCGGCCTGCCGGCAGGGGGATGAAAACAGTTGCCAATGCAGTCAAATCACTGGCGCAGCAGCATGAACTCACAGTGTTGCAACCCTTGACACTGAAAACACCGGAACTGCCCGCACAACTGAAAACGCTCAATGCGGATGTGATGGTTGTGGCAGCTTATGGAATGATTTTGCCCGCAGCAATGCTGAGCGTGCCTTGCCTGGGGTGCCTGAATATACATGCATCATTATTGCCGCGGTGGCGTGGCGCAGCACCGATTCAGCGAGCGATTCTGGCGGGTGATGCTGAAACAGGCATTACGATCATGCGGATGGACGCAGGTCTCGATACGGGCGCAATGCTTTTAAAAAAGACTGTGGCGATTCTTCCGAATGATACAGCGCAATCTTTGCACGACAAATTATGCATATTAGGTGCTCAGGGTATTGTTGATGCCTTGATATTGCTGGAACAGGGAAAATTGATGCCGGTTACTCAAAATGAAAAGGAAACCTGCTATGCGCCCAAAATAAAAAAAACGGAAGCGGAAATCGACTGGCAGCAACCCGCTGAACAGATAAATCGTGCGGTGCGCGCATTTAATCCCAATCCAGGTGCTTATACGTATTTTCATGGCGACATGCTGAAGATCTGGCAGGCGCAGGCCATTCCGGGCAATTCCAGCAATTCAGGGGAAATTGTGACGATCGGGCAAAGTGGCATTGTCGTGGCGTGTGGCACAGGTTTGCTGCGAATCGAGATCATTCAGAAACCAGGTGGCAGGAAATTGAGTGCTGCAGACTTCTTGGCTGGGTATGTCATTCGCACGGGTGAATATTTTAGTGCCATGAATAATCCTGGTGTGTTGCATGATTAAGACGCAACTGGCTGCAGCATCAGCAATCGGCAGAGTGCTGGCTGGGGAGAGTCTGACCGGGGTACTGCAGGAAATCTGGCGGACGGATTCCACGCTATCCAGGCAACAGAGGGGCGCCATTCAGGATTTAAGTTATGGTGTGCTCCGCTTTTATGGACAACTGGAAGTAACCCTCGGATTGCTATTAAAAAAAGCATTGCGTGATAAGTGCTTGTATAATTTGCTGCTGGTGGGTCTGTTTCAGTTGCAGTACAGCAAAACACAATCGCATGTGGTTGTTGATCAGGCCGTCTCGGCATCGCGTTGTCTGGTGAATGGAAAAGGCATGCAGGGACTGGTCAACGCAGTATTACGCAACTTTATCCGGCAACGGGAACACTTGCTGGAAAAAACGAGTGAAAAAGAAGTTGGGCGCTATTCTCACCCGCAGTGGTGGATCGATAAATTACGGCAACAATATCCGCAGAATTTTCAGGCAATACTAGCGGCGGATAACAAGCATCCACCCATGACCTTGCGGGTGAATCAGCGCAAGATTAGCGTGGAAGATTATTGCAGGCTGTTGAACGAGCAGGGCATGTCTGCGCAATTGCTATGGCAGGGAGCACTCAAACTGAGTCAACCGGTGGGGGTGGAGAAATTACCGGGTTTCTCGGAAGGACTGATCACTGTTCAGGACGCAGGTGCGCAACTGGCAGCATCTTTTCTGGATGTACAGGATGGAATGCGTGTGTTGGATGCGTGTGCCGCACCGGGTGGTAAAAGCACGCATTTACTGGAATTGGCCGAGGTGTCATTGACGGTCGTGGATAATGATTCTGCAAGGCTTACCCAGGTACAGCAAAATCTTGAACGGATGAAAATGAAAGTAGATCGTCTGGTTTGTGGCGATGCATCAAAGCCGGATACATGGTGGGATGGCCGGCTATTTGACCGGATTCTGGCGGATGTGCCTTGCTCTGCATCGGGTGTGGTGTGCCGACATCCTGACATCAAATGGTTGCGGCGTGAGAGCGATATCCTGCAATTTTCCGCCAGCCAGCAGGCGATCCTGAATGCCTTATGGAAAACGCTGAATCAAGGTGGGCGGTTGTTGTACGTGACATGTTCAATCTTTGCCGAAGAAAACAGAATGCAGATAGATAAATTTATAAATGATCATCCGGATGCTCGTTTAATGCCACTTTCCGAGGTTGCTTTGATGGACGGACAATTATTGCCGGATAGTCAGCATGATGGCTTCTACTATGCCTTGTTGCATAAGACCTGATGCGATGACGCAACGAGCCCGATTCCCACATATTGTTATTATCCTCTGGTTGCAGATTTTGTTGCTGCCCATGGCGATCGCGCAGGGAACGGGAGGTATACAGATAAAGTCGGTCAGTTTGTCCGCAGTCGGGAGTGGTTATGAAATCGGTGCAGATACGGAAATCGTACTCAATACCACCTTGGAACAGGCGCTTGAGAAAGGCATTGTGCTTTACTTCGTAACCAAGTTCAGTCTGGTTGATTCACGCTGGTACTGGTTAAATGAAGAAGTGGCCAGGGGTAAGTTGAGAGTTGGCCTGAGATATTATGCGCTAACCCGTCAATATCGGTTGAGTCATCCTTCTTACGCGCAAAGTTTTCATACCCTGGAAGAAGCGTTACAGGAATTGAGTCAGTTACGGAACTATCCCCTGACTGTTAAATCGGAATTAAGGCAGGATGTCGAATATGTTGCTTCACTGCGGGTTTGGTTGGATTTAACGCGCATGCCAAAACCATTCCAGGTTGAGGCACTGGGTTCCAATGCATGGAATCTAAGCTCGGATACTCTGGAATGGCGGATGAAAATGCCATTGCCATCGCAGCCGTCTCATATTGAAAGGTATCCATGAAATACGTACTGATAATCGGTGCAGGATTGGGTGCGGTAATGCTTTTCCTGCTGGCGACTGCCGGTGCCAATACGGAATTTCTTGAGCGGCGCTATCGGTTGCTGCTGGCGATAAATATTGTTTTTGTGCTGTTTCTGATGGTTGTTGTGGGGTACTTGCTGTGGAGATTCAGGCGTCGGCTCAAATCAGGTGTTTTCGGCTCCAGGCTGGCTTTACGCCTGCTGCTGATCTTCTCACTGATGGCGATTTTGCCAGGCGCACTGGTTTATACGGTATCGGTTCAATTTCTGGAAAAAAGTATCGAATCCTGGTTTGATGTCAAGGTGGACCGGGCACTTGAAGGCGGCATGAATCTGGGGCAGACCATGTTGGAGAATCTGCTGGGAGAGTTACAGAAAAAAGCGCAGACAGCTGCTCTGGCGCTGTCTGATCCTCTGGTGCCACCATTGGTGACATTGAATGAACTATTGTTGCAATCCCAGATACAGGAAGCAACCTTGTTTAATCAGGAAGGCAAGGTTATTGCGTTTGCGAGTGAAAATAATCTGTCATTGTTTCCCGAAATGCCGAATGCGGCGGTAATGCGGCATATCAGAATTCAGAAAGCATACAGTTCAATCGAGACGGTTGCGGAGAAAGAGTTGTATCTGCGAGTGGTTGCGCCGGTTAACGTACTGAGTCTGAAAGAGGATATTCGGGTCCTCCAGCTTTTGCAGCCGGTTCCCGTGCAACTGGCGCAGGATGCCGAAACGGTGCAACTGGGTTATCAGGATTATCAGGAGCTTTCACTGTCCCGTCAGGGATTGACGCGGTTATACAGTGTCACGTTAACACTGACATTGCTGTTATCGCTTTTCTCGGCACTGGCGGCTGCCTCGTTGCTCAGTGAGAGATTGAGTGCGCCATTGGGTATGCTGGCTGAGGGCACGCGAGCAGTTGCTCAGGGTGATTATAGTCGCCGTCATCTGGTTCAAAGTAGAGATGAATTGGGCATACTGACTGAATCCTTCAATCTGATGACGCAGCAACTGGAGGAGGCGCGCGCAGTAGCGTTGCATAATCAGCAGGAGGTGGAAAGTGCACGCGCACACCTGGAGAGCATTCTGGCCAACCTGTCTTCAGGTGTGCTGGTATTTGATGACCGATTGATTTTATCCAAGGCGAACCGGAGCGCGGAACAGATTCTGCAGGTTCCAATAATCAGTCTGGATGGCTCAGTCATTGATGGTTGCGTGGACAACGAATCACAGCTGAATACCCTGATCACTGAAATCAGGGAGGGCTTTAATTCTGGCGAGGCAGGTGTCTGGCAGCGTCAGATAACGCGTGTGGCAGAGGGTGTTAATCAGATGCTGCTCCTGCGCGGAACACGTTTGCCGGAGATATCAGGCGGTGGCGGCGTGGTGGTTTTTGATGATATTACGAATCTGCTGCAGGTGCAGCGTGCTGTTGCCTGGGGTGAAGTGGCGCGCCGGCTTGCGCATGAAATTAAAAACCCGCTGACGCCCATACAATTATCGGCGGAAAGAGTGCTGCACAAGCTGGTTGGTAAGCTGGATGAGGCAGACGCAAGAATATTGCGTCGTTCAACTGAAACCATTGTCAATCAGGTTGAAGCCCTGAAAAGAATGGTTAATGAATTTAATCAATATGCGCGGATTCCGGAGTTGGAGTTGCGCCAGATGGATTTTAATCGATTGGTGCGGGAGGTTATTTCGCTCTACGAGACGGCGAATATGGAAACGGAAGGGAGTGTCAGTATAAAAATCAGGCAATCGCTGGCGGATAATTTACCGGCCGTTAATGGAGATCCCGCCCAGTTGCGGCAAGTGCTGCATAATTTGCTGCAGAATGCGCAGGATGCATTGGTTGATATATCGGAGCCGGTCATTGAAGTATGCACCGAGATGGTGCATGGTGGCGTTCAATTGAGTGTGCGCGATAACGGGTGCGGTTTCTCAGATGAAATCAAGTCGCGTGTTTTTGAGCCTTACGTGACGACTAAGTCAAAGGGGACGGGACTTGGATTACCGATTGTTAAAAAAATAGTTGAAGAACATGGCGGCTTCATTCATATTGAAAACATTAAACCCCATGGCGCACAAATTTCTATTATCCTGCCAACGGTGGAAAAAGATACGCTGGCAGCGGTCAATAACAAGTTGACGTGAGATTTATTGAAGTTTAATAGAAATGGTACTGTGAATGAGTTAATTTAAGTTTCGGCAGCGGAGAAAATTCTGGATGATGACAAATAACACAATACTTGTTGTTGATGATGAAATTGGTATACGGGAGTTGCTGTCAGAAATTCTACGCGATGAGGGGTATCGCGTCGCGCTGGCAGAGAATGCAGAACAGGCTCGTCTCTGGCGGAGTCATACACGTCCGGATCTGGTACTGTTGGATATCTGGATGCCGGATACCGATGGCATTACGTTACTGAAAGACTGGGCAAGCAATGGCATGTTGACAATGCCGGTTATCATGATGTCCGGGCATGGCACCATTGATACGGCTGTTGAGGCAACGCGCATTGGTGCATTTGGCTATCTTGAAAAACCCGTACCGCTGCAGAAATTATTGAGTACAGTCAGCAAAGCGATGCGGGGTGGTCAGAACAAGCAACAATCCGCACTGTCGCTGGCCAGCCTGGGTAAGGGCGCCCTGATTGCTGAGTTGAAAAAGAAACTGGAGCAGGTGGCGAACTTGAAGACGCCACTGTTGCTCATGGGTGAGCCTGGCGTGGGTGTTGAGATATGCGCGCGGTTCCTGCATCGCCCGAATACGCCGTGGGTGGAGCCTGAAACATTGGGGTCGCTGGCAGAAGCGCCGCTGGACTTGCTGGAACAGGCGCGCGACGGATTGTTATTTCTTAAGGATATTGGCGAGCTGAGCAAGCTGGGTCAGAAAGGTCTGTTGCTATTGTTGAGCAAGCTTGAGAAATATAACGTGCGGCTGATTTGCGCAACGTCTCAACCACTGGCGGAATTGACATCCCAGGGTGTTTATCATCCAAAACTGTATGAACTGCTCAGTAGTCTGAGTATTGGCATTCCGGCACTAAGGACGCACCGGGAAGATATCCCCGATCTGGCAAACCAGATTTTATCGCGGTTTGTTGAATCGGGAGAAGCTTCATCAGTGCTGAAATTCAGTACCGCTGCGCTCAATTGTTTACGTAATTATGAGTGGCCTGGCAATCTTACCCAGCTTACGGGCGTTGTGCGTTCTCTGGCGCTCACCTGCACGGGTGATGAAATCTCTGCTGAAGCAGTACAGCAGGCAATGGTTTTTCCGGAATCGACTTCTGTGTCATCAGCTCCTGATATCCCGCTTGATCTTTCATTGCGTGAAGCGCGTGATCTGTTTGAGAAAACTTACTTTGAAAGACTGATCGATCAGGAGAACGGCAATATGACGCGTGTCGCCGATCGGGCCGGGCTGGAACGCACACATCTTTATCGTAAAATAAAATTATTGGGAATTAAACTGCGGGGAAACTGATTCTATAAGGAATCTGATGGCTACAGGACTGGTTTTTATCAGTTTAGTGAGGACTTGTAGTTGTCGGATGACCTATCTTCAGGGATAATATCAACTTTGCCAATCCGTACCTGAAGCGGCATGGATAATAGGCTATTTTCATTTGTGAATATAAGGGAGTTAGTATCGATGGGTACATTCAAGGATTTTGACGCGCCGGTATTTAAAGATTTGACCAGTGCAATTCGTGCATTGGCAATGGATGCCGTGCAAAAAGCCAATTCAGGCCACCCCGGCATGCCAATGGGAATGGCTGAGATTGCTGAGGTGTTGTGGATTCACCATCTGCGTCATAATCCTGGTAATCCAGAGTGGTTTGATCGTGATCGGTTTGTTCTTTCCAATGGGCATGGATCGATGCTGATTTATGCTTTATTGCATTTGACGGGTTATGATCTGCCGATGGAAGAAATCAAGTGCTTCCGCCAGTTTCATTCCAAGACGCCCGGGCATCCGGAATACGGTTACACGCCAGGCGTGGAAACCACGACAGG
>ERZ1292633.2312-Hain-H41-02um-R1-2312-length-19561-cov-5_pt1 | contig 19561 bp, 16 predicted proteins | sample MGYA00564406_ERZ1292633 | MGnify/ENA primary metagenome ERZ1292633 (study PRJEB36523, sample SAMEA6512639) | groundwater metagenome | collected 2019-01-08 | study: AquaDiva: Metagenomics assemblies of 32 groundwater samples
CTTCGAGATACCTCCCAAGATCTACCGGGTGGACAAGAGCGACGCCACTACTACCCATATCGCAGATATCAACCCAGTCAGCGTCTATTCCATACAATTTGATCCTCTGACGCGGGAGCTGTATTGCTCAAACGGGGTAAATCTCTTCCGGATGTTACCCGCAACCGGTGCCCTTATGACGATCGGGTCCATCGGCATAGCTACCTACGCACTCGCGTTCGTACCCCGCGTGTGCTCCCGCGTGACCGCGGTTGAGACCGCTCTGTCACTTGCCCACATGAACGCGTTGGGACAAAACAGACCGAACCCATTCAACCCCGCAACGACTATTCCGTACAGTCTTGCGACACCCGGCCACATTGCGCTTCGGATCTACGATGTGGCCGGGCGGCTGATCCGGACCCTCGTTGACAGAGTTCAAGTGGCGGGAACTTACTCCGCCCGGTGGGACGGGCGGTCGGATTCAGGCGGTCGAGTCGCGAGCTCAATCTACTTCTACCGCATCACCTACCCGGGCGGCGCTCGCTCGGTGAAAAAGATGGCCATTATGCGATAGGTCGCAGAGAAGAGCATTGTGAAGCCTGGGCTCAGTTCCCACAGGCTTCCGTTCGGGGGGCTAGGTGGCGGAGACTACCAGAGGGCCGCCAATCGGGCCCAAGCGGCGTGCACGTCAGGCATCGGAAACAGTTTGGGGAGGATTTGGAATCCATAGTTCAGTGAGATTGAAGCCGACTTGGGCTTCCAAGTGTTGACTCCCCGGCGGCGTTGCGGTATAGTCGGGTAGTTCTGCTGCACCCTTTAGCAGAAGCGCGCACTCCGACCGCCACAGTAGCCAAGACCCCCACGATTCGTCCCTCCTAGTCAGAATTCGCCCGCGCCAGCATCGAAAGGACACCCAAGACCCTAGCCGTGAATGTCCTTGCGGGTAGCCAAAATCAGCCCGACTGCACCTTCCTGCTAAAGAGTGCAGTCGTCTCATCTCCAAGCCCTCCCTCGTGCCTCTCCCCGGTGAACCCCCGAAATATCTCCGCCAGGAGGAAGTCCGCCAATTCTTCGGCGTGATCACGGACTCCCGCGACCGCCTGATCTTCCTACTCGCCTACCTCTACGGCCTGCGAGTCGGAGAGATCATCCACCCTCGACTTCGGCATCGTGGCTCCCGGCACCACGAAGGATCTCTCCTGCACAGTCCGGAACATCGGCGGGGGCGGAAGCAACCTGTGCGAGACGTTCCGTTCGAGCTCACCGGAATACTTCACGATTGTCTCCACCGCGACTTACTGCCTTGCAGCGGGGCAGAGCACGGTCGTGACTATCCGCTTCTCTCCCGATGCCATCCTCGGCTCGATCTCCACGGGTGCAGGTGGCCAATGGTGCGGAGTAGCACTAACCGGCCGAACGCATTGAGTGACGCAACCTGCGATTCCGGCGACCAGAGAATCGTCACTTGCCGCCGTTCCCGACCGGGTAGAAGCTGCATCCGCGCGGTAGCCGTCTGCCCTTGAGGGGGTGACCCGATCCAGCGATTGGAGCGGTCCGCTCGGGCTGCGGCTGCCGTCTGCGCCGCCCGGGAGCGCGTGAGTTGGTGTAATCCGTTGACACCCTTCTTGTCCACGATCGAAGACACTCCCAAAGAAATTCCACTGGTCGGTCCCAGACTTCGACGGCGTCAGGCTTCTGACGACCCGCGCAATGCCATCCACGACAAGGGCATACCTCGTAGCACGCTAATTCACGTTGGCGTACCGTGCCCCCGGCATGCTCGATGCTTTCACCCCTTATGCGGAGTAGATGGCAGCTCCCCGACTCTGGAGTTTTCCACTACCAGAGCAGGGCGCGTGCCATGGGCGTTGCCACGCATGCACGGGGGGAACATGCATCGAGCGAAGCAGAAGGGCAGGGGGAAATCGACCAGTGGGCACATGATGAGCGTTGGCATCGTCTGCGCGCATGCGAGCGAGCGAGAAGCACTCGTGATCGGGCTCGGGTTGGTCAGCCGCCAAGTACAGGCGATCGACTGTGGGGCGGGTATGGCCGACAGCGTCGTTCGAGTGCGCGATCTCGCCATTGAGGTTGTGCTCGTTGGGTTGGAGTCTGGCCCGGCCGCGTCGTTCGGCACAGCACTTCGCAGCGCGGCCCCCGGGGTCAGAGTCGTGGTGCTCCTGCGGTCGGAGGCGGAAGGGGTCCTGCGGCGCCTCGCCGGTGCGGGCGTCGTGGGGTTCGTTCCTCCAGGAGCGGGTCTCGCTGCCTGCGTGCGGGCGCTACGGGCCGTCCATTCTCACGGGTTCCACTGCCCACCGGAGTTCGCGGCCGAGGTGTTCGGCGCGAGCAAACTCCCGACCGAGGATGGCCGCTCGGTTCACCGAGGATCGGCCACGCTCCGGGGCCGCCCGCTTCAGATCGCGGAGTGCGTTGCCGAGGGCCTCACGAACAAGGAGATTGCCGCTCGCCTGCGGATCGCGGAAGGAACGGTGAAGAGCCACGTCCACGCGGTGCTCCTGGCGCTCGGCGTGGAGCACCGATGGGAGGTGCAAGGAGTGCTTCCAGCAACCCCACCACGGCTCCACGTTGTCCGCAAGTAGGAGCGCGAGGCTGGCGAGTAGGAACACGACGTAGACTTTCGGCGTACTGGATCGGCGATCTATATCCTCGATCTATATCGTCGATATAGATCGTTTTTCTATCCTTCGGCCGCTTGCCATCAGAGGCCGCGTTCCCCCACCCTCACGGATGTCGAGGTTGCTCCCCACTCGGCCGGTGAACATGATTCGTTTCGACAAGTAGTGTTCGGTCGCGGTGCAGATCTTCGTTCCTTCCAGTGCGCGCTCCAGTTTCGTCGGCGACCGCCGACGCGTGGATGCGCGGGCACGATGGGGGTTCCACCCTCGTCCATGGGGAGGTACGAAGCGATGGCAACGATCACGAATGCGCAGTTGGCCCTGACACACGATCACACCAAGAAGACGGTACGGGCCGTGGTTAAGTGCAACGTGAACTTCACGCCACTTGAGCTCTGCCAGATGAAAACCTGCGAGCGGATGCGGCACTTCAAGCTCAAGTGTCAGCTGTGGGGGGCGGATTCGGGACTCACGGGGGACGACGACTTCCTCTACACGTACCCGACCGTGTTCTACTTCCCAGACCCGACCCCGGCGGCGACCGAGGCCCGGACGTTCGACGTCCTGCTTGGGGAGGGCGTGCTGGACGAGGACTGGGGCGAAGATGAGGTCTACGGCCTCCTGTCCCTGGTGAACCTCTCAACCACGGTGCAGATCACGAAGAAGACGAACCAGGTCTCGCATAGCTTCTAGGAGCCGGCCGTTCACGACCGCGGCGGGACGGAGGCGTCAGTACCCTTCCGCCCGCCGTGGGTCGGAGCGGCCGAACAAAACCGAACCAGGCGGAGCCGAGCCGGCTCCGCCGCCCGATCACGGGGGAACCGGTATGGCGACGAAAGTACGGGTGGGGACCTTCAACTGCGAGAACCTCTTCGCTCGGTTCCGCTTTCGGTCGAACGTGAAGGTTGCGAACGCGACAAAGGACGGGTTCACTATCAACGACCTCGCGTTCGACTTCCTGAAGCCGGACGAGAAGACGCTCACCGGCCAGGCGATCCGGGCGCTCGACGCCGACGTGATCGCCCTCCAGGAGGTTGAGAACTTCGACGTCCTGAAGCGCTTCCGGAACCAGTACCTGAAGCCACTCAAGTACACCTACGGGGTCCTGATCGAGGGGAACGACCCGCGTTTCATCGACGTCGCGGTCCTTAGCCGCTTCCCCCTGACGCGAATCGTAACGCACCAGGAGCTCCGAAGCGGGAATTCCGCCCTCTTTTCCCGGGACTGTCTCGAGGTGGACGTGGATGTGAAGGGGAAGACCCTGACGCTCTTCGTGAACCACCTGAAGTCCATGCTCGACAAGAAGGATCCGAAGAACGGCCGGAAGAACACCCGGGACCGCCGCCTGCTCCAGGCGAAGACGGTGAAGCACCTCGTGCAGGATCGGTTCGGGACCAAGGCGGGGAGTATGCAGTTCGTGATCTGCGGGGATCTCAACGACTACGTCGGGGCGGGGCAGGGCACCACGGATGGGACCGGTCCGCTAGTTGGTTGGGGGCAGGTCGAGAACGTGCTGGACCGGCTGCCGGAGGCGGAGCGCTGGACTCACTTCTGGGAAACCAGGAAGACGCCAGATTCGCGACCTGAGTCCTACAAGCAGCTCGATTACATGCTCCTATCGCGCTCCTTGGCGGGAAAGTCAGCCGTACCGCCGATCGTCGTTCGGAGGGGACTCTGTACGAACGCCGCGCTGTACTCCGGGGCGAGATTCGCGGGGGTGGGAACATCAAGTCCGGCGGCGTCGGATCACTGCCCCATAGGGATTGATCTGGTGATCTAGGCGCGGCGGCTTTGAAAAATGACGAAGTGTGGATGCTGCTCTAAGCTGGCCGGAACCACCTTGTCAACGTCGTGGAGATGGAGGAGGCGAGCTCCGACCTGTGCGGCAATGCGGGAGCTCGCGCCTTTGTTAACATGCCGGAGCAGGGACGCTGGGGAAACGTCGATCCACAATCGCAAGGCCATGGTGCCCCCTGTAAGGTGAAGGGCGGCACCCTGGAACCTCGGGAGGGCCCGAAACGGATGATACCTGAACGCAAACTATCTGTAGCCCCGCGGTCATCCGGTCGCGCCCGGCGCGAGTACGAGCCGTAGCGCCAATGGAACACCGCACACACTCTGCGATATACTACCGAACGACAATCTCGGAGGGTTAGGTCGCTATTCTGAAGGCACAGAGTTGCGCCATCGACCCACATGACATCTAGCAGATGACACTTCCGTCGGCAGCGATTGGGCGCGTTACTCGACTGCACCTAATGAGGGCCCCGTCGCATCCACGGGTCCCACGTGGCTAGGAAATACACCGATTTGAGAGTCATGCCGGGGGACCGGCGTGATTGATCGGACGACCCATCGGATGGAGGTGAAAGCGTGAGCCGAACCCACAAGCGGAATGCTGCATTAGCACCAGTCCTGATCCTCTTGACCTTCCTTCGCGCCGACGCCGCAAAATCAGAGGCAGGCGAAACGTCTCGCCTCCATGGCTCAACCTCAGCACAAGTTGAGGCGATCCTCTCCCCGACCCATGCTCACGGTCTTCGGTTCGATACCCTTGCGTCTCTGTCGGAAGCGGTGCTTCCGCAACTTGCTAGAGCTCTCAACGATCCTAGTGAGAAGCAGCGGTGGCTCAATGCGCTCACAGCGATCGGCGTCATAGGCGGAGCGCGTTCCCAAAGTGTGATCGAGGAGTTCATTTGGGGACGCTTCAAAGGAGAGCTCGACATTGACACATTCAGGGCAATGATGATCGCAGTTGAAGCCCTTGGGTGGTCAAAATCGGGCCCCACCACCGAAGCTCTAAAGCAGCTAACAGACGGCACAAATCCAGAGCACTGGAGGAGCCTACCCTGGACCCACACGATCGCAGGTTCTCCTGACTATGCAAGAGTGATCCTCAGCGAGGTGGCGATCAACGGGCTGTCTTACACCGGCACGGCTTCAGCGGAATCCACCCTAATTTCACTATCACGCAGCCCACATCATAGGAGACAGGTCGGGAATATTGAGGAAGGCCTCATCAGAAACCGAGCTGTCAGGGAGAGGGGCCTACGGGCCTGCTGGGGGGAGGGAAAGTCAAAATGAGACTAAGGCGAGGTCAGATGGGCACCCAATGTGCCGTGGTAGCACTGCTAACGTGCGTATCTCTGGATGCCTGTGTGGTAGCGTCGGCGGCATCGACGCCTCTACCAAGATACAACCTCACGGCCACAAGAGCGAAGCTTAGCACCGTAATCTTCGGGGACGCTCAGCTCGACCTTATGTATCTCGGGGCATCGGCGATCTTACAGGAAAACGATGATGGTCAAGTGTGTACTGCCGGTAATTCATCGGGATCCATAATCAACGACCAGTCGGGCTGCGTCAAGTTTGCCCGTTCGGGAAGTATTGGTGAATTTGGCGCCTCAGATCCGGCGATTGGCTACATCACAAATGAAACCCAATTAACTGCCGTCTTCAATATTACGGGCTATGACATCAAGCTCATCATTGCCATGCAGAATTGCTGCGGAGTGACTGGTCCTGTAGACGGCTGCACCAAGACCCTAGGGACACGCAACTCGGTAATTCGCATGGGTTCCACTGCGAATCTCTGGGCGCATGAGATGGGGCATGTGGCTGGAATGGGTGAAAACAACGCGTGTGATGCGTATGTGATGTACCCCACGGTAACGACGGCGGCGGTCGCACTGTTGCCCTCCGAACTGACTAAGTTTCAAGAAGGCGGCGATGCAGCAGTTAATCCAGGTGACTGTGGAACGCCTGTAGGTACTTCCTTCATGGCTCAGGGGGCGGATAGCAGCGTTGTACTATCCTGGGCGGATCACTTTGGGCAAGGCACGCCGTACATTGTACGACGAGCGGATACCTGCGTAGGCCCGTTCGAGGACGTAGTGCAGGTGGTGCCGGGTGATCCAGCTTACACAGTGGATGGAGTGAACTACCAATACGTCGATACTGCAACGAAATACCTGAGACGCTACCATTACGCGATCACAGCGAGCGATGGCACAAAGTACACGGACACGACTCCTGTGAGCGGACGGAACGTGTTGAGCAGCGGTCTTCCGCCGGCCGGACTATCAGGCCTAGGCTACTTCACGACAGCCGGAATTCCTCGCATCGTACTTGACTGGGGTCCTCCGAATGGTGCCCCTCCCGCAAGCTACTATGTGTATAGGACGTATGTGGGGTCCCCCGGTGAGTGCTCGAACAATCTGGTTAGCGTCTTTCCAGCTACCGGCACACACTGGGAGGACGATCAGGTAATTGGAGATGGCAGGGCCGTATCATACCAGGTCCGTGCCAAATACACGGACCAGGTCTCTCCAGCCACGTCAGAACTGAAAATCGAGCGTCGGCCTGTGACTTTGCAAGTAACGACGGGCACGCCGGACGCCTCAATCTCCGTGGATTCGGTCCCCCTCACGGTCCCTGCAACAGGAGTTGCGCTCGCGTGCACTACTTTTGCGCTCTCGGGAACGAAGTCGATATCAGTCACTCCAGCGCAGGACGTCAGCGCATCCCACTGGTGCTACGAATCCTGGAGCAATGGTGCATCTCGCAGCCACGTCATCACATTGCGCGGAGATTCGACCGTAGCCCTGAATCTTGTACCATCGGGCTCCGGTCCAACGGATGTCAGCGCAGGTGCAAATATGGCAAACGAGCTAACGGATTGCCGCGGCCCCTACAAGTTCCTGGGGGAAGCATATGCCCCTCAAGGACTGACCATCTACCCAGGCACAAAGCTCAGATTTCCCAAAGCGGGGGGAGGGGCGCCATACGCTGGCCTGAGTGTATCGAAGTATCTGGTGGCTACCGGGGTGACATTCGAAACAGCCGACTCTACTGAAAGCAATGTCCCAAGCGGCGCCTGGAAAGGGATTCAACTGACGGACGCGAATTTCACCCAGTTGGCGCTCACGCGTTGTACTATCCGGAATGCCACTTCAGGGGTTAGTACGGATGCGGTTGGCAGAATCAGCGTAGCGCAGATGGATAGTTGCAACTTTGAGGAGAATACCTTCGATGTAGGCGTGACCTTCAGAAATGCCGCGACACCCGTGAAATCTCTAGTCCTCCGAGGCAACTACTTCAGGGCGAAGAACGCCGTTCTTATCACCGGCGTACAGTCCTCCGGATACGCACCAGTTGCAGCAACGATCGAAGGCAATACCTTCGCGGGGGCGGCGAACCAAAGCAGGTGGCTCCGCCTCCAGGGAGGGTTCACCGGCGGGATAAACAGTAATACGTTCAACATGGGCAATACTGGAAACGTTGGAGTTGAGCTCCACACGATCGTCCAATATCCCAACGTCTCTCTAAGCGGCAACTACTTTCAGTTCGGTTCGACCGCTCGAACTGCACTCATCGCGCCGGATGTCGCGGGACATCCCTACATTCTTGCTTACAACAATAGTTGGAATCTGTCGTCTGCAAGTGAGATCGAGGAGTCAATTCTCCACTTTGACGACACAATGAACAACAATCCGCCGAAGGCGGAAGTAGTGTACGAACCCTTTACGCCACCTCCCGGCGGTGGTGGTGGCGGTGGTGGCGGTGGTTGCCCATTCGTGCTCTCGATGCAATCGGACGGGTCGTATGCGCTCGAGAATTCAATTCTTGGAGCGAGCGAGGCACGACAATCTTCCGGGGCGTTCGTCCGCGACGCGTACCCACTAGAGCATGCCAGGATTGCCGAAAGCGGTAACATTCACCTTCGCATCGCCGAACTTGAACATGAGACAGATTTCTTTGACCGCGTGGGACTCGAGGCGGTGCTGCTCCCGGTAGGAGCGCAGGTCGGAGTTGATCCCAGCGGAGGCATTGTGGCGTTTCGGCCGGCCAGAGAGTCAGCGACAGTAGTGGGGTGGAGCGGACGTAACACCCCTTTCGTTTCTCCGATTGCTCCTGGCAATGCCTACACGGGGGAACCCGGCGATAGCCTCGAACTGCTCGTTCCAGCAATCGGACCAATAGGTGCTCCAATCAGCAGACGATTCTACATATCGATGATACCAAAGCCTCCGCAAGCCCCGGGCATCCCATCAACTCGCGTCGGTGTGGTCGTGCGCATCGCGAGTGACGAGACGGGGAGTCGTTGGGTTACTTCTCAGACACTCGTTCCACGGGCGCTGTGGAGCAATGCGATCTTGCCGGTCGAACTCCCGGCTTCCGGTGCAGCGCAGCGGATTCGGATTGTGTGGAACACCCGGCACGCATTAGGTTGGGTAGGAGTTGCGGAGGTTGTGGAGCCAACGGCGCGGATTCGTCTGCCGCTTCGGTCTGCGGCACACAGCGTCCGCGGCGCGGTGATTGGAGCGATTGCCGAAGAGGACGGTGAGAGCACTCGGCTTGAACCTGGGGAATATGTGGACCTAGTGTTCGATGGTGGGGCCGTGCCCGAGGGCGCGCGCCTCGTCCTCACAGCCAGTGGCAGGTACCAGCTTGGAGGAGCGGTCGGGGCATCCGCACCTGCGGCCGCCTACGCGGACCAGAACCGGCCGAACCCCTTCAATCCTCGGACTGAGATTCAGTTCGGTCTCCCGCGGCCCGAGCACGTCCGGATCACCGTATTCGATGTGACGGGTCGCCGAGTTCGTACGCTCCTAGAGCGAGAACTGCCAGCAGGTCACCACGTCGTTTCGTGGGATGGAACCGACGTACTCGGCCGCTCGGCTGCAAGCGGCGTGTACTTCTACCAAATCAACGCGGGGGATTTCATCTCCCGTAAGCGCATGGTACTTGTTCGGTAGGTCAAGGAACGACTAATCGGCGCGGTGGCTGAGCATCATTCATATCGCCCGACCAGTGCGGAGCAGTTCTACCCATGCAGTGGAGAGTGCGAAGATGTGCGTAGCACCCTTACTCGGAACTCGTACTCCAATGCTGGCGGTGGGTCCCCGCATCAAGGGTGCCACAGCATCGGCGATTCTGATGATCGCCGCTCTTACCGTATGGATGAGCCAAGGGCATGCCGCGATCTATTTCGATGGCGCGGTCCAGCTCCCTTCGGTCTCGGTTCCGCACGCCGTTGCTGTCGGAGATGTGAACAATGATACGCACCAGGATGTGGTTGTTCTGACAGAAGATGGGGATTCAGTCGCGACATATCTTGGGCTAGGAGATGGCACCTTCGGGCCATATGTTGGTACGCAGATCTCCTTCGTTGGGATCGGCAATAATGTGGTGCTCGGGTACTTCGATGGGGATTCGAATCTCGATATTGCGTGGCCTAGCGGCGGTTTCCTGATCTTTCAGGCCGGCGATGGTGCAGGAGGATTTGGAACGCCACAACTTACGTTTAGTCCAGGAAGCAATCTCGGGCACGTTGCAAACGGCGATTTCAACGAGGACTCTAAGTTGGATCTCGTCGTGTCCTATGAGGATGAGCCAGGGGCGGTGGGCGTCCATCTGGGCAATGGCGACGGCACGTTTGATGGCGGTACGACGTTTGCGACGTCGCCGAACGCGGAGGGAATCGCCGTCGCCGATTTCAACAACGACACACATGTCGATCTCGCGGTGACCTGCCGCGGGAGTTCCGTCGTGCTCAACGTGGTGTCGATCCTCATGGGGAACGGAGATGGGACCTTTTCTGGTAAGACCGATTACATCGCTAGCCGCGAGCCGGTTGCTGTGGTTGCAGGCGACTTCGATGGTGACACCAAACTCGATCTTGCAACGACCGGGTGGGACGGGAAAGTTGCCGTCATCCTCGGCAATGGAGCGGGTGCATTCGGCACGAAGACGGAGTACACGATTGGTCTGCAGGGTCGTTCAATCGCAACGGGCGACCTCGACGGAGACGGAACCTTAGATGTCTTAGTTCCCGATTATGGATTGTTCGGTGGAGGCACGCAAATTGCGGCACTCCGGGGGGCAGGTGGTGGATCGTTCGAGGCTCCCACATTTATCCCGACCGGGCGGGGTCCGACCGACGTTGCAATAGCAGACTTCAATCATGACGGGAAACTCGACGCGGTGGTTGCGAACATTACCTTTCATCCAATCGATCTCGAATACCAGGTATCGGTGCTGTTGAACTGCGTGCCGTGCCCCACAACGGCCGTTTCGGTGGTGCTGACCCGGCTCGAGGTCTCCGACGGACACGTTCGAGCTGCCTGGATCGTCCCGGCGGGACCATCGTTGCTCGGTTCGGTTCAGCGTCGGCAGGACGGATGGGACTGGGTCGACATTGAGGGCCCGATGCCCATCGAGGGACCTGAATTCGTGTACGACGACGGGTCTGTGAGCCCAGGAGTGCGCTACGGCTACCGGCTTTCCCTTCGGGATCAGACAGATTCATGGTTCACGAATGAAGCCTGGATCCTCGTTCCGTCTGCCGATGCGGTGCCAACTCGGCTCTCACTTCGATCCCCGTATCCCAATCCATCTCGGGCTGGCGTCAGCTTTGGAGTTGGGCGCGCGGATGAGGGCGACACCCACCTTCGAGTATTTGACGTCCGCGGCCGGGAGGTCGCCAGAATCGATGACAGTCGGCGTGCACCAGGTTGGGCCACCGTGGCGTGGGATGGCGTCGCTGCATCAGGAAGACGTGCACCCAGCGGCGTGTACTTCGCCGTCTTGAGCCAGGGTCAGGAGACCGTGACTCGGAAATTCGTACTCTCAAAGTAGACGGGCCACGATTTCATGGGTACCAGTGGGCTCGTACCAGTCATCGACGTTCGAGTACACCTCGGTCCAGGTATGTCCGGGCCGGTGCATCGACCCCGAGCTGAAACTGACTCGTCTCCAAGCTCTTAGCGTGCTCCTGAAGCCCCTGAGTTACTCCGGAGGGATGCTGTATGCCATTCGCGGGCCGGTTTGGATCCAGACGGGCCGCTCTACCGGCCGCGAGTGCGCTTCTGACATTACTATTTCTAGTTGTTGCCGGCGGCTGCGCTAGCGTCCCCAGGGAGTCGATCCTCCTCTCCCAGACGATCGGGGACGACCTTCAGGCGGTTCAGACCTCTTATACCTCGCTCATTCGAACCCACTTCGCATCGCTTCGCGACCGCTCGAACACGTACCTCGATACCCGCTGGATGCCGACGTACCTCCGCGAGTTCATCCGGGACGGCGAGCTTGTCGACCTCGCCACGGACCCCGACCCCGTGCAGGTCCTAGAGGGCGTTGGGGACTGGGCCGAGATCGCCGTCTCCGAGATCGAGTCGAAGCGTAGGGAACTACTCGACCCGATCGACCGCGACGAGCGGGGACTACTCGTCTCGGTCGACGACGCCTTTGGGCGGCTCGCGCAGGCGAACGCGGCGGTGACGGCCCACCTGCGGAGCATTCGCCGGGTGAAGGATTCAGAGGACGAGGCACTCCAGACACTTCGCCTCCGGGAGCTTCGGGATTCCGTCACGGTCCACCTCGCCGGAGCATCCGCTCGCACGGCGAAAGTCATCGAGGAACTTGAGAAGACCAGCGGGGAGATCCGCGACACCGCGGAACGTAAGGAGGAGTTGTTGAAGCGGGTGAAGGGGGGTGGGCGCCATCGCTAATCGGGAGGAGCGGAAGAAGCGTCTACGCGAGAAGTCGGCGCAGGCTCGGAAGCGTGCGGACGAGATCCTCGAGTCGGAGGCCGAAGCGCTCCGTCGCGCGACAACCGCCGATCTGGAGTCACTCCGCCCGCGCATCTCCGATCTGGCCGCCTACGAGGAGTACCTCCGGATTGTTCGCGAATCGACGCAGCGGAACGAGGATCTCGCCCAATTTCGAAGCCGGCTCGGCGCTGCGGGCAAGTCTGTCCGCGTCGTCGCGAAGGAACTTGCCGGACTTCTGGGCCGCGGGTAACGGGAGCGCACGGTGACCACCCCGACAGAAGTTCCAGGCGGCAGCGCGACCAACCCTGAGCCAGGCGGTGCCGCCGCCATTCTGGTCATCCACGGGATCGGCGTGCAGCGTCCATACCAGACGTTGGATGCATTCGTGCAGGGTCTTGCCCGTGAGTTCGGGATCGGCGCGGGTCAGCTTTCCCACCGCCTCGTGCCATGGAGCGATGGAACCCTCACGACAATCCGTATGCCGCTGCCCGCGCCGGTCGGATCGGCCAAGGTCCGGACGCTGGACTTTTACGAGTTTCATTGGGCGGGAATGGTGGTGGGTGGGATCAGCTTGGCGCAGGTATTGGCATGGCTTGTCCGCACCGCGCTGACCCCCCTACAGCTCTGGTCCCAGCAGGCCACCGTGCTTATGGGAATCAAGTCGACCGAGTCCTCCGGTCGCGCTGAACTAGGGAAGCTCTTCCTCTCAGAAGTCGGGCGTTCGCTCCTGCTACTCTTCACCGGCGCCGCCCTGGTTGCGCCGTTTCTATACGCGGCGTCGCAGCCAGCGGCGCTATCCACCGCGTGGTCTTCAATTTCATCGGAACTGGACTCCCCCCGCGCCATGGCGACGCTAGCCGGTTTCGTACTGCTCACGCTCATGGTGATCGCGGCCCTCCGAGGTGCAGTCGGGCTCGCGGAGGATTTACGAGCTGGCGGGGCAAGCGAGAAGGAATCGGTCCGTTGGTGGGCCAAGGCATCTGTCTGGACCGCTTTTGGGCTCATGGTCGCGGGGCTCGCCGTAGACCGGGCGCTCCGGCTGGACACGTTTCGCCTGATCGGCGCACTCCTGAGCGCGCTTCGTCCCTTGCCAGTCCTCTTGCCACTCCTGGCGGCCGGGGTCGCGGTGTTCCTCGGGAGACTCCTGGTCAGCTACCTCGGTGATGTCGCCCTCTACACCACCGCCGACGAGAACTCCGCCTACTTCCGGACGCGCGTCGAAATCCTCGGGAAGGCCACGGGGCTCCTGCGGCACCTGTGCGAACACAACGGGTACGCCTCGGTGTACCTCGCCGGACACTCGCTCGGGAGCGTCATCGCCTACGACGCCGTGAACCGTTATGTCCGCGACGCCCGGTCAGGAATAGACCAAGCCGAGGCGAAGGAGGGCCTCTCTCGCCTCAAGGGGCTCCTGACGTTTGGCTCTCCGCTGGACGCAGTCTACTACCTGTTTCGGACGGCCGTTGGGCCGAAGGAGCCGGTTCGGGCCCAGCTCCTGTCGTCGCTTCATGGCTTTCGGAAGCACTCGTCAGGACGCTCCTACGGCGACATGGCGCTCGCTCCCTACGTCGTCCCAAAGCTCGAAGGCTGCTGCTGGCTAAACGTTCACAGCCCAATGGACCCGGTGAGCCGGCGTCTCGTCTTCTATGCCGTCGATCGCCAGGAGCGACGTCTCTACCCCTGGAGCCCGGTTCGAGCGCATCTGGCGTACTGGAAGGACCCCGGCTTCTACCGATTGGTGCGGGAGTGGCTCTGATGCTCGCGGCTTCGTGATGTGCAGCGACGGGACCCCCATGGGCGGTCCTACCGTATTCCATGTCCCGGGAGGTGCCCCATGCCCGATGTACCGGCGAGCGGCTCGATTGAATCTGCAAAGAACTTCTTCCTCCTGATCCGCGAAGGCACGACCAGTCTTGCGGTCCTGGGCCTTGTCGTTCTGCTGGCGCTGAGTCCGGGCGCTCTCCGGTCCATGCTGGAACGGGCGGGTATTCAGTCGATCAAACTACCGCTCGTCGAGATCCAGGCGTCGGTCAGCCAGACCGAGCGGGAACTCGCGAGCGCGAAGGCTGAGGTTGTGACGGCCCAGGCCGCAGCGCAGAACGCCCAGCAGGAGTTGGCGGCCGCGAAGGCACAACTTGATGCCGTTCTCCAGGCATCGACTCTCGCGGCGGGACCCGCTGCGCAACTCCGGGGGCTTTCCAATCGGCTATCGACATCAAGCGCCGAGGCTGCGGTCTCCACGGCGCGCCTCACACGGGTTGCCGGCACGCTCGATCAGAGTGCCGCACGCCAGCGGACCTTGGGTCGAAAGCTCGAGGTGATCCAGCAGGTATCGCAGCAGCGCTAGTCAAGCAGCACTGGGCTTGCCGCTTGGTGGCGCGGATTGTTCTCTACGACCCACTGTGATGATCGGCGGCGCGTAGAGTCCAGTGGTAGATGCCGCGCTCAGGCCACGCTGGGCATTTACGGGAGGATGGAATAGAGCGTTTCATCCGTCGGGTCGCATGAAACCAATGATCTGGTCAGGATCGCGGGATCACGTACTGCTTCAGCCGTAGCGAGCCAGATGAATCGCTTTGCGCCACTCGGAGTGAATGATAGCGGTCCACACGCCTCGCGCATGTTCCGGAGCCTCGTTGGCGAGGTTGTAACGACCAGCGTACGGAACCCTCTGAACAAGGCCTCAACGCCGAAGTCGTGCGTGTAGCGCTGATACCCACCGTCCCGCAGGTACACGAGGTAGAACCGCACCATCTTCAGAAACCCCTTCGCCGGGTTCGAGAGCACCTCCGTTCCCCGGTCGATCTCAAGGAAGAAAAGGGCCTTCCGTCCACGATAGGTGAGTGCGAAGACGCCGTCGGGAGCATGGGTGATTGTGTTGCAAGCGGCGCTAGCGTCCGCGACCAAGTCCTGGACGTACTTTCTGACAGGTTCTGACGTCGACGACCTAGCCTTGTACTCGGGGATGAACCCGAGCAGGTCCATGTCGTGTTGGTTCGCACATGCCTGAGTCAGAGTGATCCGGAAATCCGAAACGGCCAGAAAGTGCTGAAGGAAGAGATAGTCCTTTGGCTGCTGCCGTCTCCCGGCCCAGCCAATGTCGTCCGACGGTTCGATCAGTCGATCCGCAACAATCTCTGCGCCTGCACGTGTGAGCGTCACAATCCGTTCCGGGCACGCTGGAGACTTAAACGTCGAAACGTAGCCACTTGCTGAGAGGCGGCGCAGACGTCTCAAGGCAGTTTGAGCGGACGGGAAGTGAAGCCGCTGAGCTTGTGGCGTCGAGAGGTAGCGGTACTTGAGCAACGTGGCGAGAAGCTCGAGGTCCCGCTCTGTTAGTTCGAGCGGCGAGCCCACTAGAACACCTGCCCAGGGTCAAGATCTTCCAGGTTGGGACCTTGCCTTCCCTCCTGTTTGGACCGGGAGCCGAAGCCAGCGCCATTCTTGGAATGCGGCACCCCGAATCGCTCCCTGGACCTCCGAATGATCTCCTCGCTCGACGTGTCGCCAGTCCGGAGCGGCGGCTCCGTCGTCATTGAGTAGAGCCGTCCACCTACACGGCAGTAGCACTGCCCGACCGGCAGGTAGCGGAGTGTCTCAGGTGCGACGCCAATCTCACGTCCGAGACGCCGTGCGTCAGCGTCTCCGACGGCGAAGGAAATGATGGTTGAGACGGTCCCAAAGATTCCCCGCATCAACCCGTCATCGATCTGTCCGATCTGCTGATGCGCCAAAATGAGTGGAGCGCGGTATTTTCTCGCCCGCGAGAGCATTGTGTCGTATGACGCAACGGCTTGGTTGCAAAAGGTCTGGAACTCGTCGACGTAGATGTAGAACGGCCGTCGGAATTCCTCGGGCGTGTCAAACCGGCTCATGGTCGCGAGCTGGAACTTGGCGACGATGAGTTGGCCGACGAGCTCTGCGTTCAACTTTCCAAGCGCCCCGTCCGAAATCACGAAGAGGATGATCTTGCCGGTGTCCATCGCCCGACGCAGGTCAAAGCTCTTCCCCTTGGTGCAGAGCAGGCTGCGGATCGCGAGCGGCTGGAGGAAGCGGTCGAGACGATTGAGAACTGCGTGATGCGCATCTTTGGGATAGTGCGGATAGGTCGAGGTCCAGAACGTGCGATCGCGCTCGTCCGGAACTTGCGAGATGGCCAAGGACCGAAACGATGAATCTCCGCGGTCCAGGAGTTTCTCGATGTCGAGGAGAGTGGAGTCGGGAATCTGCATCAGCGTATGGATGCAGTGACGCAGAATCGTGTCCATCCGCGGCGTGCTTGCGCCCGATTGATCCCCGAATAGCCGCTGCAAGATCGTCAGCGTCTCATCGGCCTTGAGGTCGAGGCTCTCCGTGCGCCCGACATGGAGGGGGTTGAAGGGAACCGGTCGTTGGGTATCCGCCGGATTGACATACACGACGTCGTCCCACCGCTCCGGCGGTATGATGGGGAGAATGTGGTCGACGACGGTGTCTTGCTCGGGAGTAATCAGGGCCAACCCGTGGCCGGCACGAAGATCCTGGAGCACGAGGTTCTCGATCAGGGTCGTCTTGCCCGTGCCGGGTTGTCCAATGATGTAGGTGCCGCGGTATCGGCGCGTGGGGCTCATCCGAACCTGCGCCCCGTCAGTCGCTTCACCCAGGGCGAAGTCCCCGGCGAGATTATTCGCCAGGCGGCGCCAGTAATTCTCTGGGACTGATCTCACCTGCGACGGTCTTCCTCGGCCTTCTTCCGCCGATCAAATGCGAGTTTATCTGCGAGGTGCCGAGCCATTTCAGCAAGGAGCCCATCACGGCGCTGTCGGAGCGTGTCGCGCGTTTCGGCGGCTGCACGCTTCAGGACATCCGCGTCTGCTGCATTAGATGGAATATTGGCCAGTTGCGCCTTGTAGCGCGAGTCGATGTCCTTGTCGGTGAATTCGGTGAATTTGTCAGCCCCCGCGATGTCGTCTTTCCAGAAGCCAACCATCTTTTCCCACATCTTGAGGGTCGTTTCCTCTGGGCTGCCGGTGAGCTTCTCGATCTCCGCGAGCAGCCGAGCCTCCTCAACCTGGCGCGGTAGTGGCCCTTGGAGGATGCTTCTCTCTTGCTCGATTTCGAGCATGGTGACTCCATGCCGTGCCTCTGCTTCCGTAGCAATACGGACTCGTTCGCGTTCCTCGCGCTCAAGCTGATCCCGGAGCTTGGCGTTCTCGAAGAGCCCGCGCTCGAACACAGTGATGGCTTCGACGACCTCAGCCCCAGCTTGGAATTTTTGGGCATACTCCAGGAGGATGGCGACATCAAGGCGGACGCGGAATCTGTCCTCAAATGATTTGAATAGGTGGACGATCGTGGGCACATCGCGACTTCCCCCAGTAATGATCCGGACTACCTCCGCCCGTTCAACCCCGCTAAGGTCGCGTGCCATTGACATGACTTCCTCCGGGCTTTGCCGCTTCGGAAGGATCGAACGGATGAGTTTCATGGCGGCTGGCTCTCCCTCTCGCATAGACCCCCCATTGACAGGAAGTGGTTGATGGGTATAGCATTACGAGCTGTCTGGTCGGAGTCCAGGACCGCCGCTCCCCTGATGGAGAGTTCGTCCTGCCACCTCGACCAGGAGAATCCCATGCTCCTTCTTCGCGAAGTCCTTCGCCGCCTCGATCCAGCACTCCACGCTTCAGTCGAGCGAAGCGACTTCATCCACTCCGAGCAGATGGCACTGGCGCACGCCACAACGCTCGCTCGGATCGAAGCTGACGCGATCGCCAACGGGTCGCGCTACCCGACCTTTTGGGATCGCTACGCCGAGCTTCGACGCGCGTACGGACTTCCTCCCGCCCCTCGGCCTAGCGCCTAGGGGCCTTTTTTTGCAGGCCGGAGATCGAACTCCAGGATGCAATTCGTCCCGGTCCCAGCATTCCCGCGCTCCGTTCCGATAAGCAGGGCGAGGTTCAGGGACCACACTCTTTCGGAAACCACGGGCCGCGCGAAGCGCAGGCGGAGTGTTCGCACGGCCCCTGGTTGGATGGAGGCCGTCGCTGGCGCCATGGGAATTTCTCCATCAACGGCCAGAAGCCGACACGGCGGCTCCATCGGGATGCCGCTGGTCAAGAAGACGAGACGGGTCCGCGGATTGACCGCTAGGGGGCGAGCCCGCCGCGTGCTGTTCTGTGTCAGGAGGGTGACTTCCAAGTAATCCTCGTGGAGCGACACATCGGTGAGGCTGAAACGCCATCGCTCGATGCTCTGCTCGGAAACCCAGGACGTGCTCGGCAAGTACCGGACGACTTCCTCGCCCCGGGTGGCGGGTTCCGCGCCGCGCCGCGCCAGGGGCAGGACGACCTTACCGGCAAAGACAAACGCGCTGATGCCCAAGACGAGCACCCCGAGTGAGGCGAGGCGATGCGAGAGTTTGGGGTACCGAAAGACGTCGACAATGGAGAGCACAAAGACCACGAGAAAGCCCCCAGCAGCCCGGAACGGCGCTCGGAGCGCCTGCCCGAGGGGTCCACCGGCGCCTCTGCCAACGAGAAAGCCGATGAAGGGGAACAGGTAGAAGCGATCGAGGATGTAGGCTATCCAGAGGGCGATCAGCGCCCCCAGCCCCACGACCATGCTGGCCAGGCTGATGAGGGTGATGGGAATGACTAGGAGCGAGTCTGCAAGGCCGTGCGAGAACCCGTGTGAACCCGGGGCCTGGATGATCACCTTCCACCACCAGTCATTGGCCTTAATGAGTTGAGGGTAGGCGGCCGGGACAAAAATCCGCCCCAGCACGAACGCCACGAAGGCCCCGGTCAGGCCGGATTGGATTGAGCGAGAGCGCCCAGAGGGCAACTCTTCGCCTTGAATATAGGTGGGGGTGGGTTGGTGGGGACGAGGTGCTGAAGAGCGCCGAGAGTCGGGCGTTGGTGCGTACCCCAAGACTGGCTCCTCGCAAGGAGTTGTATGCCGTGAGGGTGTAACGTACCTCGATACAGTCCCTGTACACGCCCGTGATACAGGCTGCGCAACCACCCCATCTCAGAAGCCGGGGCGGATCCCTTTCCGCAAATGGACGGTACCCTCAAGTCCTAGCTGCTGATTCTCTCCTGAGTGTGCTCCAAACTATTCCCGAACTCCAGCAACTTCCGCCTCGGCGGGGTGAGCGCGAGGGCCGAGAGGGCAGTTCCTCGTCCTGGGTGAGGTGGCCAGAACATGTCCCGTTTTCTGTCCCGCAGAGGATGCCGGGGAGGGCCCTTTCGTGCCCTTTCGTCCCCGACGATCCCCCTGCGATTCGAGCGCAAGATGTTGTGCTACTTGGCACTACGTTGCGGTGACATCACTTCGGTTGACTCGGCTTCAACGGTCTCTTAATCAGTAGGTTGAAGGTTCGATTCCTTCGCGGCGCACCAACTTACAAGC
>ERZ1292633.1749-Hain-H41-02um-R1-1749-length-23067-cov-7_pt2 | contig 19537 bp, 19 predicted proteins | sample MGYA00564406_ERZ1292633 | MGnify/ENA primary metagenome ERZ1292633 (study PRJEB36523, sample SAMEA6512639) | groundwater metagenome | collected 2019-01-08 | study: AquaDiva: Metagenomics assemblies of 32 groundwater samples
GCTTCTCGGCAAAGAGTGAAATCTTGTGAAGCTGACCACTTGTTCCAGTCGTTTGCGCCTGACTGTTTACTATCTGCAGTAAAAAAAGACATATAAAAATGATGAGTGGATGAAGCAGCGTGCGGTAATTGGATTGTGTATGCGGAGAGTGATTGTTATTTGAAGAAAATCTTTTATTAAGTCGATGCAACATTACAGTAAACCTCCCTAATATTTTCTTATTGTTAAGCAGGCAATCATGCCTGACAGTGTTTTTGATACTTCCAGCTGAAGAATGACCTGAATCATTATTCGCTTTAAATACTAGCAGAATAGTCGAATTTATTAAAGGGTAATAGACTGATTTATAACTATTAGTCTGTGAAGGAGAAAGAGAAATTGATGGGGCGTGGAATAATAAGGACTGCAAAGAAGGAGCAAATATCTGAGTGTTTTGACATTTACTCCTGCCTGTGTATCAGTTAATTTTATTTCAACTGGGTGATCCAGTCTGATTGGATAATTTACAGGCTTTGCAAAAGCTCAATTGCCCAGTTAACACCGAAACCCGTTACATCGCTATCCACAGCACCCAAGCCATTTTTATGATTACTGGCGGATAAATCCATATGAATCCATGGCGTGTTATTGATAAAACGGCTTAAAAAGCAGGCTGCCAGAATGTGATCGGATTCTGCATCCAGCGTGCATTGCTTGATATCGGCAATATTGCTTTCCAGACTTTCCTCGTAATCTTTATCCATTGGAAAAACACAGACGCGTTCTCCACTTCTTTTTCCAGCAGAAATCGATTTCTGTGCAAGGTCATCATGATTGCAGAAAATGCCGCTGTAGCGCGAGCCTAATGCAGTGTGCATGCTGCCTGTCAAGGTAGCAAAATCGATGATCAGGCCAGGGTTCTGTTTTTCCGCCAGCGTTAACGTATCGGCTAACACTAATCGTCCTTCTGCATCGGTATGGACAATCTCAATGGTTAAACCATTTAATGCCGTAATAACATCATTCTGTTTATAAGCGCGCGGACTGATATGATTCTGGGCGATTGCGAGCCAGCAATCAATTGTAATCGGCAAATCAATGCGAGTTGCGGCCAGCAATATGCCTAACGCGACAGCTGAGCCGTTCATATCCTCGTGCATGCCTTGCATGGAACGTGCCGGCTTTAAATTGTGACCTCCGGTATCAAAGCATATTCCTTTACCAATGATGGATGCTGTTTTGCCTTCTGTATTTCTGGCACTTTTACGCTGCAAATGGACAATTGCTGCATCTTCCGGATCGCTGCCCTGAGCAACCGCCACAAATGCGCCAGCACCTAATTCACGCAGTTTACTTAAATCATATTCCTGATGCTCCCATCCTTCATTATCGGCCAGTTTTTTGATCTGTTCACGATAGGTTTTCGGGGTGAGCTCATTGGGTGGTAGTACCGTCAGGCCACGAGCTAATAGATTACCTTCAGCGAGGGCGCGTTGTAGCGAGAAATTCTCAATGTCTTTATGACCGTGCAGGAATATTTTAGATAAAGGTTTTCTGGATGGCTTGTTTTTACGTACCGGCAGTACGGCGCCATTGATCCAGGTAACATAAATGGCCAGCTCAGAGAAAATTTTCTTCTGATGAGGATTGCCGTATATGGCCAGGTGAATTTCGGCAGGATTCTCTACCAGCAATAATTTAATCGCTTTACGCACACAGGTCTGTTGATCAAACATTGATTGAGCGGTGTCGATCATCAGCCAGGTACATAAAGTGCCATTACTCAAGTTAGCGCTGACTGGTGTTTCACTGATATCGGTCAATTTCAGATTGCGCCGTGCCAGCAGGTGATTTAAAGCTTCTTCACCAAAAACTTCAAATTTCTTGGGGATTTTTTCTAGTTTGGGTACTATTACTAAAATGTGCGTGGCGTTGATCGATGGGTCAAATGATGATGCGTTCTGGAAAAGTGTTGCAAGCATTAATAGCTTTCCTGTCAAATATGATTTTCTGAATGACGATGCTGTAAGTCATTGCATGAATGAATGCTGAAAAAAACGCTATTATATACATCTAGCCTGCTAATGTCTGAATTAGCATCGAGCAAATGAAGTTATTCAAATATCGATAAGGAGCGGCATACTATCCATGCACCAATATCATGAATTGATGCAACATGTTCTGAGCCATGGACACAAAAAATCAGATCGGACAGGCACTGGTACATTATCAGTCTTTGGTTATCAGATGCGTTTTAGTTTATCAGATGGATTTCCATTAGTGACGACCAAGAAATGCCATTTAAAGTCGATTATTTATGAATTGTTATGGTTTCTGAAGGGTGATACCAATATTAAATATCTTCAACAGCATGGTGTTTCGATCTGGGATGAATGGGCTGATGGAAATGGCGATCTTGGTCCGATCTATGGTCATCAATGGCGATCATGGACGACCGCAGATGGTCATCAGATTGATCAGCTGAAGCAGGCTATAGAGCAGATAAAACAGACACCGGATTCACGACGCATGATTGTGTCATCCTGGAATGTAGGTGATCTGAATAAGATGAAATTGCCACCTTGCCATGCATTCTTTCAGTTTTATGTGGCTGATGGACGGTTATCGTGTCAACTGTATCAAAGGAGTGCAGATATTTTTCTAGGCGTACCATTTAATATCGCATCATATGCATTGTTAACGCTGATGATTACGCAAGTATGCCATTTAAAGCCGGGTGATTTTGTCCATACGCTTGGCGATGCACATCTCTATCTGAATCATCTCGAACAGGCTCACACACAACTGGCACGCGAACCCAGACCATTGCCCACCATGAGAATAAATCCATCGATTGACAGCATTCTTGATTTTAAGTTTGAGGATTTTGCGCTTAAAAATTATGACCCTTATCCTGCGATTAAAGCACCGGTTGCCGTATGACATCCCCCCGATTATCAATTCTGGTAGCCATGGCAAAGAACAGGGTGATTGGAAAAGGCAATAAATTACCGTGGCATTTACCAGCTGATTTAAAACATTTCAGAGCTCTGACAATGAGGCACCCCATTATTATGGGACGTAAAACCTATGAATCAATTGGCAAGCCATTGCCAGGCCGGGAAAATATAATTGTGACGCATCAGAAGTGTTATCAAATTCTAGGTGCAACCGTTGTCAATTCGATTCAGGATGCGTTGCAGATCTGTTCAGTACCCGGTAATAATCAGTGCGAGAGTTTTATTATCGGTGGATCAGAACTGTATGGACATACTTTGAAATTATGTCAGCGCATGTACATAACGGAAATTCAGAAGGATTTTGATGGGGATGTTTTTTTCCCGGAGTTTAACCGGGATGAGTGGCATGAAAGCCAGCGCGAGAAGCATTATTCCGATGAAAATGGAGGCATGGAATATCATTTTGTAGTGCTGGATCGGAAATCAATATAAAAATTGTACCGATTACTGAATTGGGTGGAGGATGGAAAGAATATTGAGAATAATACCCGGATAACGAAAAGATAATCGGCGAGATGGCGGTGTTTTTCGTCACCTCACCGATTGTTATGTTGCATTACTCCGGTTTACTTTCTATGACCATGACATCTGGTAAGGGAAAGCCATTGAAATTGCTGGCATAGGCGGTTGTGTAGGCACCCGCGTTTGGAATATAGATAAAATCACCTTCCTGCATATCATTTGGCAACATCATGTCGTGCATCAATACATCGACTGAATCACAAGTTGGCCCGGCAACCGACCATGGAATATGGCTACCTTTCCGGTCAGTCAGGATCTCATAGCGCAGGCCTTCCGTGACTTCGATGACACCGCCGAACATGCCGGCATCCCAATACATCCAGCGTTTTCCATTGCGTGTTGCCGTGCCGACGATGCGGCAGACAAAATATGCGGAATCGGATACCAGATAACGCCCCGGTTCTGCAATGATACGAGTTTCCGGAGGGAAATCAGCAATTGCTTCATTGATAACCTTGGCGATCACTTCAATCGAAGGAATCGGTTTGACATGGCGGACTGGATATCCACCACCAATATTCAATAAGCGCGGATTCAATCCGGCAGCACGCATTTCGGTGAATACCTTTTTGGCGCGTTCTATACCGACTCGCCAATTCTGTGGATTACGGCATTGCGAGCCAACATGGAATGTTACACCGGCAAGATCAGCTTTGAGTTGAACGGCTTCAGTGATGATTTCATTGATATCGGAAAGATGTGTACCAAATTTTCCAGCTAATGGCCAGTCACTGCCAATATTAGGGGTGTCAATGCGCAAGTACATTTTTGCATCCGCTTTAACACTGACAATCTTACGTAACTCTTCAACACTATCAATCACATACCATTCAACACCTTTGGATGCGGCATACTCAAGATAGGCTCTTGATTTCATCGGGTTGCTATAAAATATCTCATGCACAGGTACGCCCAGCTTAAGTAAGAGATCTAATTCAGCAATTGAAGCGATTTCAAAACTGATGCCTTCTTCAATCAACGTATTTAAAACACGATAATCAGGATTGGCCTTTACGGCATAATGGGGATGAACACGTGGCATCGATGATTTAAAACGACGCGCTTTTTGTCGGATGATAGTGCTATCGACTAATAAGAAAGGACGATTGTAGCCTTTCTTTAGGGCGTTCTGAACATGTTTAAAATCTAAGCTGGTTTCTGGGTGGGTGTCAAACAGAACTTCATCGTTTTGAGTGCGTCGACGAAGTGTTGAGGAAAAAGTAGACATAAGTGTTTTCCTTTAAAAATGACTACGTTTCGGGAATGTGAACGTTAACTAAATCAGCTGGAGCAAAAAAGTTCTTGATGCATATCATGATGACCTCCTTATAAATCTATGTATGATGGGCAAATAATTGCAGGCATTATAGTCTGCATTTCACGGGAATCAAGTATTTTTTTGTGCGATTGTTCAATTTAATTGCCATGCTATAAAATAATAACAAGTACAAGTACTTATATGGTTTCTTTAAAATAAATTTCTTCTGATAAAATCAGTTGAAAGAAACATGTCGGTAGTTTCTTTTTCTGCTATTAACGACAGCCAATTAGAGTAATTTAGAAAATTTTAGTTCTTGAAGCGAAGTTAAATTGTGCGGTTTATGTTTGATGCAGTGAATAGCGGAAATTGCAGCAGAATAAAAGCGGGTTGGTCAGATTTTAGGCAGGGTAACGCCATGTTGACCTTGATATTTTCCACCCCGATCTTTATAGGAAGTTTCGCAGATTTCATCAGATTCAAAGAAAATAACCTGTGCGACACCTTCATTGGCGTAAATTTTGGCGGGCAGGGGCGTTGTATTGGAGAATTCCAGGGTGACATAACCTTCCCATTCCGGTTCAAAAGGAGTGACATTAACAATAATGCCGCAGCGCGCATAAGTTGATTTACCGAGACAGATTGTCAATACATTACGTGGGATGCGGAAGTATTCAATCGTCCTGGCTAGTGCGAAGGAATTAGGTGGAATAATACAAATATTGCTTTTGATATCAACAAATGAATTGGAATCAAAATTCTTTGGGTCGACGATAGTTGTGTTGATATTGGTAAATAACTTGAATTCATCTGAGCAGCGAATATCATAACCATAACTCGATGTACCATATGAAACAATTCGATGGCCGTCTTTCTGGCGAATCTGATCGGGTTCAAATGGTTCAATCATGCCATGTTCGAGTGCCATTCTTCTTATCCATTTATCTGATTTAATTGTCATATTTTAATAAATTTATAAATAATTATTGGGGTATACGATCAAAAAATGATATGACAATCCGATCAATTATTTTCCATCACGATTCTGGCGAATACTTCCGAATGGTCTTCGGCTAATTCCGCTACCTTGACAGCAACACGTCGTGCAATCATGCGATAGGTTTCAGCAATTTTCCCATTGGGTTCTGCCACCACGCTGGGTATGCCAATATCAGTTTGTTCGCGAATTTTAATATCCAGCGGCAATGCGCCAAGAAACTCTACCGCATAATCCCGGCACATTTTCTCACCACCCCCGGTTCCAAATATCGGTTCGGTATGCCCGCACTGCGAGCAGGTGTGCATGCTCATATTTTCTACAATCCCAAGAATAGGAATACCGACTTTCTCAAACATCTTCAAACCCTTGCGCGCATCAAGTAACGCGATATCCTGCGGGGTGGTAACAATGACTGCGCCGGTTACGGGTATTTTCTGCGCCAGGGTCAGTTGAATATCACCCGTACCAGGCGGCAGATCAATAATGAGATAATCCACATCCTTCCAGTGCGTATCATTTAAAAGCTGTTGCAACGCCTGGGTCACCATGGGTCCACGCCACACCATGGGCGTCTCGACATCGATTAACAGACCAATGGACATTGCCTGGATACCGTGCGCAATGACCGGTTCCATTGTTTTGCCATCCAGTGATTCGGGGCGGGTGGTAATACCGAGCATCTGCGGTTGAGAAGGGCCATAAATATCGGCATCAAGAATGCCGACACTGGCTCCTTCAGAAGACAGTGCCAATGCTAAATTCACGGCAGTTGCTGATTTTCCGACTCCCCCTTTGCCGGATGCGACGGCAATAATATTTTTAACACCGGGTAAGCGTTTGACACCTTGCTGCACGCTGTGAGGAATGATCCGATTGCCTATCGTGACTTCAATCTTGCCGATATCCGGTATGGTAGCTAGAGATTCTACAATACGTTGCCGGATTGCATCTTTTACACTGTTTGCGGGATAACTCAGTTCAATTTCAATAGCCACATCATTTTTCTCGATCTGAATGTTACGGGCTTCTTTGCTGGTAATGTAATCCCTGCCGGTGGCTGGATCAATAATCTGCTTAAGCACAGACTGTATTTGCTGCTCAGAAATGGTCACTACAAAACTCCTTTTTACTACGGATTATTGATTGGTAATTGAATAATTGGATGGTAACAAATATCAGGAATGTGTACACAGTTTGTTACAATTGGCGTTTATTCCATCTGATTTTTTAATAGCTAATGAACAAGCGAAAAATTCTGGTTACATCGGCGCTTCCGTATGCCAATGGCAGCATCCATTTAGGCCACTTGGTGGAGTATATTCAAACTGATATCTGGGTGCGTTTTCAGAAAATGCATGGACATACGGTTTATTACGTGTGCGCGGATGACACACATGGTACACCCATTATGTTGCGGGCTGAAAAAGAAGGCATTACTCCTGAAGCGCTGATTGCGCGGGTACATTATGAACATCTGGGAGATTTTACCGGCTTTCATATTCAGTTCGATAATTATTACAGTACGCATTCGACCGAAACCCGTCGATTTTCTGAAGATATCTACGGCAAGCTTAAAGCTGCTGGTCTCATCGCAATACGAGGGATCGAACAGTTATATGATCCCGTCAAAAATATGTTTTTGCCAGATCGGTTTGTTAAGGGGGAATGCCCAAAATGTGGTGCCAAAGATCAGTATGGCGATTCCTGTGAAGCCTGTGGCGCTGCCTATGCGCCAACGGATTTGAAAAATCCTTACTCATCCGTTTCTGGTGCCGTGCCAGTTAAAAAATCATCTGAGCATTATTTTTTCAGTCTGTCCGATGCGCGGTGTGCTGATTTTTTGCGCCGCTGGACTCGTGAAGCGGATCATTTACAGGTGGAAGCCGCCAATAAAATGTACGAATGGATCGGTGAAGCAGGGGAAAATAAACTGTCAGATTGGGATATTTCGCGTGATGCACCTTATTTCGGTTTTGAAATACCTGACGCACTTGGAAAATATTTCTATGTCTGGCTGGATGCGCCGATCGGGTATATGGGCAGCTTCAAGAATTTATGTGAGCGGGAACAAATCAATTTTGATGAATTCTGGCAACGAAAATCAGAAACGGAGCTGTATCATTTTATCGGTAAGGATATTTTGTATTTTCACGCCTTGTTCTGGCCTGCCATGCTGGAAAATGCGGGCTACCGGACACCGACCAAAATTTTCGCACATGGCTTCCTGACGGTGAATGGCGAAAAGATGAGCAAATCCAGGGGTACTTTCATCACCGCCGAGAGCTACCTGAAACAAGGGCTTAATCCGGAGTGGCTACGTTATTACTATGCGGCAAAACTTAATGGCACGCTGGAAGATATTGATCTGAATCTGGAAGATTTTGTAGCGCGCGTTAATTCGGATTTGATTGGAAAATTTATTAATATTGCCAGTCGTTGTGCCGGCTTTATCAGTAAACGATTTGATGGCAAACTGGTTGCAGGTGGACAGTATCAATTGCTGCAGGCAACGATTAATGAGCATTTTTCTGGCTGGCGACCCGATTCCATTGAGAAAGCCTTTGAAGAAAGGGAGTTTTCAGCAGCGATTCGACACATCATGAAATTAGCGGATGAAGCAAATGAAATGATTCATGAGCTGGCTCCCTGGGAGCTGGCCAAAAATCCAGAACGAAATGATGAATTGCAACGAGTCTGTAGTCTGGGCATACAACTTTTTTATTTACTCTCACATTATCTCAAGCCGATCTTGCCTGAAACCGTGAAACATATCGAGATTTTCCTGAACTGCGGGTCTTTAACCTGGCCCTCATTGACTGATGAACAATCAGTTGCTGATTTATTGCTGCCTGCTGGGCACACCATTACTGTTTATCAACATTTGATGACTCGGATTGATGGTAAACAGATTGATGCATTGATCGCAGCGAATACACAGAATCTAGTATCAACCGATCATACAAATTCTCTCGTACGTCATGCAGAGAAACAGCAGCACGCCATTACACCGGTTGCTGAAACGATTTCCATTGATGACTTCAGCAAGATTGATTTGCGGATCGCCAGAATTGTTAATGCCGAACACGTGGCAGGCGCGGAAAAACTACTGAAATTGAAACTGGATATTGGCACTGAACAACGCACAGTTTTTGCCGGCATTAAATCAGCCTATGACCCTGAAAAATTAAAAGGGCGCCACACGGTCATGGTTGCTAATCTTGCTCCCCGACAAATGAAATTTGGATTGTCTGAAGGGATGGTGTTGGCAGCAGGCGGTGGAAATCCGGGTGAATTGTTTATTCTTTCCCCGGATGAAGGTGCCCAGCCGGGGATGCGCGTTAAGTAAGTGATGATTCTTATGACGTCGTCACTGAAAAACATCGTAGAACATATCCAACAATTGGAATTAAAATTGTTACAGACTGATCTGAAAGAGAATCCCATGCTGATTAATGAGCTTCTGTCGGATGAATTTGAGGAAATCAGTAACAGTGGACAGGTAAATTCCAGAGATGATGTGATTCATTGGCTGCTTGCCAAGAATAATCATGTGCGATGGTCGCTAATGGATTTTAGAATTAAGGTATTGACGAATGATTTGGTCATGGCTATCTATCGTGCGAAAAAATCTGATGATTTAGAAAATATCGGCAAAGGATCGATTAGAACATCTCTCTGGAAGTATCAGAAAGGTGCGTGGAAGATGCTGTTTCATCAAGCATCTAAACAAAATTAATTATCCATGAAAAATAATTAGGAATATGAGCGGTCATTGCAGGATTGGCTCAATGATTGATTAATCTGATTTCGACTAATAGGAGAATGCATTGGAACCAAACGAAGAGCAGCAACTAACCGAAATTAAAACAAATCTTGCGGCCGTTAAACAACGAATTATCGATACTTGCAAGCGGATTGGACGCGATCCATCCAGTGTTCGGCTATTACCGGTAACCAAAACTGTGCCTGCTGAAAGACTGCGTATCGCTTTTGCGGCCGGATGTCATGAAATGGGAGAAAACAAGATTCAGGAAGCACGCGAGAAATCTGAGATACTCCATGATTTGAATATCAAATGGGCTGTCATTGGTCATCTTCAAACCAACAAGGCCAAGTATCTGGCACGGTTTGCCAATGAATTTCAGGCGCTGGATAGCCTGAAAGTTGCCGAAGAACTTGATAAGCGCTTGCAAAATGAAGGGCGAGCAATTGATGTGTATGTGCAGGTTAATAGCTCGGGTGAAGCCAGTAAATTCGGCCTGGCTCCTGAGGACGTGCGCGCTTTTGTTACCCAGTTACCTAACTATTCATCCCTGCAGATCAAAGGATTGATGACATTGGCGATATTCTCAGCAGATCATGATCGTGTCCGTCAATGTTTTATCAAAATGAGAGAAATTCAAACCATGTTGCGACAGGAAGCACCGGCCGGCCTGTCATTTGAAGAGCTTTCAATGGGGATGTCAGGAGATTATGAGCTTGCGATTGAAGAAGGTGCAACAGTCGTGCGGGTTGGGCAGGCTATTTTTGGTAAAAGACCGTTACCGGACAGTCATTATTGGCCAGGATTAGGCTAGCTAACTGCGGATAGGTCGCCTCTGGCTGTCCTTACTGGGTTTATAGAATATCGCAAATTGTAGATGAAAATAAGAAAAGACCAGGTTTGTATTCAATTAATCTGATATCAATGAGACCTGGCCTTTTTTTTGCTACGATGAAGCAGTATTATTTTGCTGCGGCAATCGATTTCTTGTTTTTCATTTTAGCGGGGCAGGTAATCATTTCACCGTCGGTACGATCTTTGATCTTGTCACCTGCTTTCTTGCCTTCACAGCCCATCTTGTTCAATATATCCTGTGCAGCCATAAATGGTAATAAAGATTCCAAGTTTCCACTTGCAAATGTGGCAGTTGAGCCTAACAGGAATACTGACGCAACGGTCGCAACTATAATTTTTTTCATTTCTAACTCCTTTTTAATTTGATGAAGGTAAGTCATTTTAAAACCTGGCTGACTCTCCAAGCGTGAATTTATCACAACAATAAATGACAATGCTATCTCTTTTTGAAAAACCAGTTTATCGCGATAAGCGCGATTACAACACGAATGATTGGATTTGCATTCTGGAATTCTAAGAAATATAAGGCAGCATTTTACTTGTAATGATAATGATTTCAACTATAAAAAGAATCGTGTATTTATAGTGTTTATAATCAATCTGTTATATTTTACTAAATTTGGTAATAAATGAATTCAATCTTTCTTATGGATTGATGAGCATGTCATAAAGCTCGTCTTTATAGATGAGGCGTTTCTTTTTGAGATCTTCCAAGTATTCATCAGATGTGTTTTCAGCACCTTCCTCAATTTTAAGTACTTCGCGGTTAATATCATGGTATTCCTCAAATAACCGAGAAAAGTGCTTGTCGGTCATTTTAAGCTCATGGATACGATCATGGTATTCAGGAAATTCATGGTGTAAATCGTGTTTATCAAATGGCATTCTCAGGTTCCTTTTATAATAGGAAGACGTTTTTATTGTATGTGGACGGGGAAGATAAATACTGATATAGATCAAAACTCAATCGGATCAATATCCAGAACCCATCGAACTTTATGGGTAGACAATGAATTTATTTGCATAGCCCATGAATCAAGAAATAGTTGCAGGTGTTTACGTGATGCCGATTGTACCAGTAAATGCGCGCGTTCCATTCCTTTTAGCCGTGCCATATGTGCGGGTACCGGATCAAATATCTCGATGTCTTTGGTCGGTTTGGCCAGTTCTTTTGCATGGGTTAGAAATTCCAGTACAGTTTGAATATCATGCGCTTCAGCCCGGAGCAAAGTTTGATAAACAAAAGGTGGAAATCCTGCCATTTTTCTTTCAGCCAGCAGCGAGTGGGCCAGGGCGTCATAATCATGTTTCTGGAGCGCATGGTACAGCGGATGATCAGGAAACTCGGTTTGAATCAGTACGTGACCTGCGATGTTGGCACGTCCGGCACGGCCCGCTACTTGCATCAGTTGCGCAAACAGGCGTTCGCTGGCGCGGAAATCAGTGCTGTATAACGAAATATCCGAATTTAAAATGCCAACCAACGATAGATTGGGAAAATCATGGCCTTTAGCCAGTAGCTGAGTGCCCACCAGAATATCCACTTCCTGTGCGTGAATCGTTTGCAAAATAGCCTCCCATGCATTTTTTCGTCGAATGCTGTCACGGTCGATACGCAGGATACGTGCGGTGGGAAAACGATCGGCCAGTGCATCTTCCACCCGTTGGGTGCCATGGCCGAAGGGAACGATATCTTGATTCCCGCAGTGGGGGCATGCGCGTGGAAAATGTTCCTGATGTCCGCAATGATGGCAGCTTAATTGTTTATCGCGTAAATGAACAACCAGGCGACTGGTACAGCGTTGACAGGTTGCTGTCCAGGCGCAGGATTTACAGAGAAGTACAGGGGCATAACCGCGTCGATTGATAAAAACCAGACTTTGGTGTTTTTGTGAAAGACATTTACTTAATGCTTGAATCAGGGGTTCGGATAATCCATCATGAGGCTTGGCTGTACGTATATCAATGCATTGCACCGATGGCAGGGTTGCATTCCTGACCGCACGGGATTGCAGGCGTAAATGATGATACCGGCCATGCAGTGCATTGTAATAGCTTTCCAGTGATGGCGTGGCTGACCCCAATACTATTGGAATATCCATTTGTTTAGCACGAAATATTGCCATATCACGGGCGGAATAGCGGAGTCCTTCTTGTTGCTTGAATGAGCTGTCCTGTTCTTCATCCACAATAATTAAGCCCAGATCGGGTAGTGGGGTGAACACTGCAAGACGCGTACCCAATATTAGCCGGGCAGTACCGTGTTGAGCCTGCAACCAGCCGGATAACCGCTCGGTATCATTAAGTCCGCTATGCAAGCTGATTAAATGTGTTGCGGGAAAGCGTGCCCGGAATACAGCTTCCAGCTGGGGTGTCAGACTGATTTCAGGAATAAGAATCAGTATTTGTTTCTTCTGATTCAGCGCCTGCTCAATAATTCTGAGATAAACTTCCGTTTTGCCGCTGCCTGTAATGCCGTGCAACAACCATGTATTGAATCGTTGGCTATTATTATCCGTTGTAATCGCATTAACTACGGTTTCTTGTTCATGTGTAAGAGTGGGAATCTTAATCGCTTTTAGCGCAGTAATGGCAGAAATCGGCGTTGCCAGTACCCAGCCAAGTAATTCCCACTCCTTTAATAGCGGAATGGTACGTGGCGAAATTTGCTTTGCATCGCCATGGGTCAATCCGGGTGACTGAATCAATGCGGTCAGTAAACGGCGGGCTATCCGGTTGCGGGCGGGAATGCTGGATGGATCAATCTGCTTCCCTGCTTCAGTCAGGCTGAATTGATAATCGATTGGCGGTTCTTTTAATCGAATGGGTTTATTGCTCCGCAGTTTGCCGGGCAAGCCATTCATGACAACCGATCCCAATGGGTGATGGTAATACTGGCTACAGAAATGAAATAAATCGAGTAGCGCAGTGGGTAATGGGGCGATATCCCGGAAAATATAATGTGCTGATTTGAGTTTCTCGGGAGGAATCTGAGTTTCAGCGCTGATGGCGATAATGACGCCCGTCATCAGTTTTTTCCCAAAAGGCACGCTTGCACGCAGGCCAATATCCTGTATACACGCTTCATCCACCTGATAATCAAATAACGTGTCGATCGGGATATTCAGTGCGACACGGATAATGGGCATAGGCAGATAGTAACGCGTGTTTAATTCAGTGGATTATCCATGTGAAAGCTCACCGGGGATTACTGGATTCCCAGTGAGCACAGCATTTTTGACGAATATTTTTATTATTTTGATACGCGATATAGTGTTACTGATTCTTCGCCCTGTTTATCAACTTTGGCAGTAGCTCCATCGGAACTGATACTAAATCCAATAACTGTATTATTGTCCAGATCTGAGAAACCTGCACATCCGTTAGTGTTATAAGTGAAGCCTGATAATTTTAATTTGCTGGATCCTTTATCATAAGTGTATGAAGAAAACTCGATACCCGGTTTTCCGCATTTCGATTGATCGGCACGTTGTGTGGCGCCGGTTGGATCAATCATCATGAATTTGCCGTTAGGGAAGAAAACCAGAGTCTGTGTTTTGATCGTGTCATTGGCATATGCCCAGGCGCCAACAATACCGGAGGAATCATTGTCAATTTTTGAGTAGCGCGTTTCTTTGACTTCCTTGGGTGAAACTTCATTTTCATCACTGAGCTGGATTGGTTTGGCGATATGGAAGAGTTCACCAAATACGCTGCTTTCCGCCCGCTCTCTCTGTACGGTTACAATGTCCGAATTAATTAGCTCGTATCCATCGGTACGAATACGACGGGTTGGGCCCGGATCAGATAAACCGGCTTTAAGATTGGTATCGACGGATGGCTTGCCGATCAGCTTGAAGCCGCGAAGATCAACTTCTGCCGCGCTGGCAATGCCATACTCGACACCGGATTGGAATATGGTGCGGCCACCGCAGACACGGTTTTCATCACAGGAATCATCCGGTCTGGCATCGCCTTGCAAGTATTCTCCACTGCTATCAGCAGCAACGCGCAACACGCTCGCTGTCTGGTTGTTGTAGCTAACCCAGATCTGGGCGCTGAGCAGTGCTACCCCTTGAGACAGAAAATGTGTGCGGGCTTCTTCGGCAGTCTTGACATCGCCATTAATGCCGCTTGCTTCCATAATACTTTGTAAATTGGCGGTCTTTGCAAAGGTGTCCGGGCTGCTATCCAGATTAATAGATGCTTTGACTGCCGCGGCGGAGTCGCTGGAAATGGATATACCATTGGATGGATCATTATCCGAATCCAGTGATTGGAACAGAACCAGAAGATTCTGTAATTTATTGTCGCTGCCATTGGCTAATTCAATGGGCGTCACAATCAATGAACCCGGGATACTTCCAAGTGCCAAACCGCCCAGTTTGAAATCGATTTTATCGCCGTGACTAAAATTAAAGATACCTTGATCATTGGTCGTACCTGATTTCCCGGACGATGCAGTATAAGCAATACCTGAAACCGGTGAATCAATTAAAATACCGGTTGCAGCACCGGTCAGCCTGGGTTTTGCTGAAGTGGCTGCAGAGGACGAATCCGATGAAGTCATGCCTGCTTTTTCTGTACCACTGTCACAGGCAGCAAGACCAGCCATCACTATGGTAGATATCAGGTATGCCCATGAATTTTTTGTTAATTGTTGTTTGGATTTCATTAAGATGCTCTCTTTTGATTAATTAAATAATTCAATCTTGTACAATTTATTTTGTTTGTACCAATAACTCATCGATGGATACTGATATTTTACTATCAAGATTGCTATTATAGCCAAGCATTCAATTTTTCGTTCTTAACTTGCTTAAATGGGTTTTAAATTTTTATCTTTTCGTGTATTTTCGCCGCTAATTTTTTGTTTATGTATCCAGGGAGATATAAGGTATCGATATGACTAACATGGCTGAGATTCCCAGTCTGAGAGAAATGTCAATGCAATTGCCGATTGACTGGTACTTGAATCCGGAGATACTGGCCCTTGAAAAACACCTCCTGTTTGATCAGGGGCCCGGTTATGTCGGTCATGAAATGATAGTTCCGAATCTTGGGGATTATTATGTGCCTGAATGGATGAATAATGCCAATGTATTGGTGCATAACGAACATGGCATTGAATTGCTCTCCAACATTTGTCGTCACCGACAGGCGTTATTATTGGCAGGCAGAGGCAATGCGAAGAATATCGTTTGCCCCATTCACCGTTGGACCTATGCGCTGGATGGCGCATTACTGGGCGCCCCCCATTTTAACCAGAAGCCATGTGTTCATCTTAATAAGACACCATTGCAGAATTGGAATGGGCTGTTATTTAATGGACAACGGCCGATTGCACAGGATATGGCCAATCTGGGGGTGTTAAAAGATTTTGATTTCTCCGGTTATATGCTGGATCGTATTCAAGTTGATGAATATGCGTGTAACTGGAAGACCTTTATCGAAGTCTATCTGGAAGATTATCATGTGGATCCATTTCATCCTGGTTTAGGTAATTTCGTAAATACCGACAAACTGGCATGGGAATTCGGCGACTGGTACAGCGTGCAGACCATTGCGATTAATAGCGCGCGACTAAAGAAATCAGGGAGTCCGGTTTATGCAAAATGGCAGGAACAGGTTTTGCAGCAGACCGGGGGAGAAATGCCGCCTCATGGTGCAATCTGGCTGCTTTATTATCCCAATGTCATGCTGGAGTGGTATCCCCATACACTGGTGATCAGTACGTTAATTCCAACAGGGGTTGAACGGTGTACCAATGTGGTTGAATTTTATTACCCGGAAGAGATAGTTTTATTTGAGCGCGAGTTTATTGAAGCAGAGCAGGCTGCCTATAAAGAAACTGCCCGTGAAGATAATGAAATATGCAGATTGATTACTGCCGGACGGCGCGCGCTATATGAACAGAACATCAATGAAACAGGGCCATATCAGATTCCCATGGAGTCCGGCATGATTCACTTTCATCAATTTCTGCAACGAGAACTTGAACCCCATATTTAGTCATATCCTGCAATTCAGGAAAATTTACTAGTGCATGCCCTATGGATGCTCGTGGCGGCTTTCATGTTTGCCGGTATGGGCGTATTGGTCAAACTGGGAGCCGTTTACTTTACTGGAACTGAGCTGGTATTTTATCGTTCAGTATTGGGTGTCTGGATGACTTATCTGATCATTCATCACTATCATTCCACCGTCCGTACAAAATATTGGAAAGTTCATTGTTGGCGTGGATTCACCGGTCTTATCAGTCTGCTACTGTTTTTCTATTGCTTGATTGAATTGCCTTTGGCAACGGCTATGTCACTGAATTATACCTGGCCACTTTTTCTGGCATTATTTTCCACATTGATTTTAAGAGAACATTTGCACTGGTCATTGGTTTTTACAGTTATGCTGGGATTTATCGGCGTCATTTTGCTGCTACGCCCGGTGTTTCATGAAGATTACTGGATGGCAAGTCTGGCTGGACTGGCATCCGGTTTCTTTGCAGCCATTGCCTATCTGAATGTTAAACAACTAGGCAATCTGGGTGAATCGGAATGGCATGTAGTGTTTTATTTTACTTTAATATGCACACTGTGCACTGGAGCATGGCTGCTACTGACCACGTTTAATCCGATTACACTGGATAATATTTTTATATTAATCGGGCTAGGTCTTACCGCAACGTTGGCACAGCTTGCAATGACGCGCGCTTATCGGATGGGTGCGACACTTGTCGTGAGTTCATTAGGGTACAGCACCGTATTGTTTGCGGGGCTGTGGGGTATGTTTTTCTGGAATGAAGTGTTACCGCCCATTGCCTGGCTGGGTATGGGTTTGATTGTGCTAGGTGGTTCTCTAAGTGGCATAATCAGTGTAAAACACACAACAATCGGCATGAAAAATGATCACAAATAATATTAAAATGAAGCAAAATTTGCACCATGACATGTAATTGCCTATGATGAGGCTGTTATCTTTTGAGGTGAGGTCATGATTACTATTCAGAAAAAAGACAATCTAGTTATTGTGGCAGTAATTGGTGAGTTTACGTTAACGGACTTTCACGAGTTTGAACAACAGGTGCTTTATCGACCACATTTTAACGGTAAGGCAAATCTCATATTCGACTGGCGGGACATGCTGGATTACACCGTTGATGTTGCCTGGGAAGAAATCAAATTTATGCATAAGCATGGCAGCGAGTTTAGCCGGGTAGCTGTTGTGACTGATGATGAATGGCAAGCATGGAGTACCTGGGTTTTTAATCTCTTTATCAATGCAAATGTTTCAGTATTTAGTGACTATGACGCGGCTGAAGAATGGGCTTCGGAGATGGTAAGCAGTTAATTGACTGGCTTTCTTTAGTATAAATTACATAAGAGTGTGTTGTATCAGGCGCTGACTGGAAGATTCAACACACTCAAATTCTGCAACACTGTCGTATCAAATCTATTAATCAGCTAGAAAAATCACATGGATGAACTTGTTTTCGCCAGAATATTACATGTTCTGGGCGTAGTGCTTTGGATTGGTGGTGTCGCCATGGTAACCACTGTTTTATTACCTACCTTGATGCGCATGCAATCACCCATTGAAGCAATGGTTTTTTTTGAGAAATTCAGACGGCAGTTTGCTGCACAAGCCCGTTTTTCTACATTACTTGTTGGCATGAGCGGTTTTTATATGACCCATGCATTGGATGCATGGCATCGTTTTACACAATGGCAATACTGGTGGATGCATACCATGGTACTGATCTGGCTATTGTTTACCGTGATGCTGTTTATAATGGAACCGCGTGCGCGACGCCGACAAGTCATTTCTCCTGCACAAAAAAATATTTCCACGGATATGTTCACAAAAATTCAACGCAAACACCTCATTTTATTGATTCTAAGCTTGCTGACCGCAGCAGGTGCCGTGGCAGGGAGTCATGGCTGGCTGATATCCAGAGGTTAATTATGAGTTATGCCGTATTAAAAATGATTCACATAACCAGTATTATTGTGAGTTATCTATTTTTCTTCCTGCGAGGTGTCTGGTTAATACAGGATTCGCAGAATCTACGCCAACGCTGGGTAAAAATTCTGCCCCATGTAGTCGATACGATTTTACTGACCAGTGCCATTGCATTGGCAATAATCATTCAACAAAATCCACTGAGTGATTCCTGGCTAACTGCCAAGGTAATCGGCTTGCTGCTTTATATCGGTCTTGGCATGATCGCAATGCGGTTTGGCAAAACCAGGCGAATAAGAATAATTGCCTGGATTGCGGCACAATGTGTTTTTTCTTATATCGTTCTGGTCGCGCTGACTAAAAATCCAGGATTAAATATATATTAATGTATATTCTGAATAATATATTTTAATTTAATGAATATTAATGATTATATTATTGAAAAGGCTACCCGTAGCCAATCGCAAGCGATTTGTGATCTGGTTAATCTGACCTATCGCGGAGAGGTCGGTTGGACAAGGGAAACGCATATTATCGAAGGTAATCGAACAAGTCGACAGGAAGTAGAGCTGGCACTGTCGAATCCAAATGCCTGTTTTCTAGTGATCAATCAACCTGCAATGTTAGTTTCATGTATTTATGTAGCACGAGAGGAAACGCATGCATATATCGGTTTTTTCTCAGTTCATCCTGACTTGCAAGGAAGGGGGCTGGGAAAGCATGTACTTAAACAAGCCGAACTATTTGCTGTGGAACAAATGAAAGCCAACAGGCTTATTATGTTTGTTGTCTCACAGCGCCCGGAGTTAATCGCATTTTATGAGCGTCGCGGTTACAGCCGTACAGGTCAAATTGAGGACTATCCAGTACAGATGGGAATTGGTATGCCAAAAGCTACTGGCTTAACGATCGAATATCTTGAGAAGATTATTTAATTTAATATAGTAACAAACTGATCTAATTATAATATTTTATTTATTTTTAAAATAAATATTAACTGTAATAACTGATCAGAGAAGACGGAAAAATAGCGATATTAGGCGTTCTGATTGAAGAGAAGCATGAAAATCCAGTTTTTCAGATCATTCTGGATAATTTCCCACAGGAAGAAGGGGAGCAAAATGAACATTCCGGCATTCAACTGAATCCCGAATTCTTGCTACCACAGAACAAGAAAAATACTA
>ERZ1292633.2320-Hain-H41-02um-R1-2320-length-19537-cov-7_pt1 | contig 19537 bp, 15 predicted proteins | sample MGYA00564406_ERZ1292633 | MGnify/ENA primary metagenome ERZ1292633 (study PRJEB36523, sample SAMEA6512639) | groundwater metagenome | collected 2019-01-08 | study: AquaDiva: Metagenomics assemblies of 32 groundwater samples
GGGGGGGTGAGTTCAGTTCCAACCTAACCTCGGTATCGTGCGCCCCTTTACGTTCTGTTGCCGATTGTGCATACGTTGGGCCTAAGGACAACTCGAAAAAGAAAGGGGGAAAACGATCCGTTCAGTCGCCTGAAGCTGCTGTGGTCTGCTTTGGTGAAAGCGGAGTGCAGCAGGTCGGTCGCATTGAGACCGACGAATCATCAAATCATAAATGTCGGATGTTTATTGCTTTCCGTGAGAGGGATAAGTTTCTCCGCTATCGTTAGACAAAAAATATACGGGCGCTTCGCCAAGCCTGTGCAATCGAGCACAATTCATAGATGAAACGCCTTGCCGCGGCCTCGGCGACGACGCCGACGACTGCTGCTGCGGACGGGTGGAATCTTTTCGTCGCTGGGCAACCCTGTTTGCCTGCAGACGCCGGTGATTCAGTGCTGCGGTCGAGCGGCTCGGCGGAGGCTCCTCCTTCGCATCTCTATCGACGGGGAGGAGGCGGCGATGTGCATTCCAAGGGCAGCAGTTTCCGTGGCCACCGCCGCTCGCGTCCCTCTGTCATAAACCCCAGCGGCGAGGCGCCTCTGACGTTCTCTTCATATGCGTGCTCTCAGCTTACGACCCTCCCAATCGACTCTATCCGGCACGCCGAGCGATTGGCCCTATGGCAAGACCGGGACGAGCGCTCGGAGAGGGTCGTGGCGGACCGCAAAAGCTCTCGACGCGCTGAGCTCGAACCTAGACGACAACAGCAGTTGCGGTCAGCGGAAACCGCCGCCCTCCGCCACGCCAACGCAGACGCAGTGGTTACCACGCGCAAACTGCGCGCCATCGTGGGAGCGGACGCAGCCGAGACCCTGTTGCCTTCTAGGTCTCTCACCGGTGACCCGGCGTGACGCGGGACCCGGCAACGCAGCCGCGCGTTGAAGTATCGAAAACCTGAGCGGGGGGAGGAGAGGTCAGCGTAGGATTGTGGTCGTTGTTGCTTTCCCCTCACTTCACACCCTCCTTCCCGCGCGTGTGACAAGACACCGCGCGACACGGGGTAATTCCCAAGACGCGACGCTTTACTCCCCCTCACCGAGGACCGTCGTTGTCATCTATGCGACCAGCGGTTCGTCTGCCGACTTTCGCTGCGGTTCTTCGCCGGCTTGCACTTGGATGCAGCGCGTCATCCGCCAACGCAGCGGGCGCCGTGCCCATCAAGCAGACGTCCTTACGGCCAGCGTCGTCGTCCGGCACCTCCGCCGCGGAAGGGTCCGGCTCTGGGGACGGCGCGGAGCGGCCACGGCCCATTGACCAGTACGACCCGCATCAATATTCGCGCGGCAAACGACACGCGCGTGTCATCTGCCGGCAGAAGCCGACGAGCAAGTCGTGGGCAGAAAAAACATGGCAGTATCTGAAACCGTCCCTTACCTTCGGCTTCAACGTGATTGACAATTTTCAGCTCGGGAAGGGCGCCCTCTTCCTCCTCGCGCCCATCGTCGTGATCATATGGTGGCGGCGCTCCATGACGCGGCTGCCGGACCAGTGGGAGACGCAGCTGCATGGACTTCAGAACAAGCCGTCGCGCGAAGACAACACGAAGCTGACGGATAAGACCTATGCTGAGATCATTGACTCCTTGGAGCAGCGCCGGGAAAAGGCCTTAGAAAGAAAGGGTCTCGCGTGAACACAACAAAAAAAGGCGGACGGCCTTCCTTCCCCCCTTCCATGGTCCACAACAACACGCAAGGCCATTCCCGAACACTCCGAATCACACTTTGGACACCCCCCCTCATGCGTTGGTTGTTCTCTCTCTCTCGCTCCCCACCAGCTCTTGTTGTCGCTCCCCGTTTCTGGTGTTGGCCAACGTCTGCTTCCCTCTCTTTTGATTTGCTCTCGCGCTCTCTCTCTCTCTCTCTTTTTCTGCCGCGAGTGGTACGATCCCTCAACCCCCATTGCTGCTAGGCATGCCTCCTCGACGACGCTCAGCGAAGCCCCCAAGTGCGACGCCGGTCGACGTGCCGGTCGACGACGACGACTGCATCGACGTGACGCCGGCGTCCCCTCCTCCCCCCCCGGCTGCCCTCCCGACGGCCCCTCCTCCCCTCCCGACGGCCTCCGCAGCGCCGCGAGGGGGGACAGTCATTTTGGACGTCGAGGGGGTCGCGCCGTTCGTGGCACCCGCCGCGCAGCCTATCACTGGTGCTGCCGTTCCCGCTTACTACTCGGCCGGTCGGGGCCGAGGAGGGGGTCGAGACGGCAACCGTGGTCGCTGGAGAGCTATGGGGTCGGAAGACAGTTTTCCACCGCCACCGTCACACGCGTCGGCGGCCGGGGACGTCGGTGTGGCCTTCAACGGTCCATCGACGCCGTCCATGCAAGCCGCCGGCCCTCGTAACGCCGGTCACGAAGGAGCAGCCCGACGTTATCAGCCCGCCGCAGCGCGCCGTGGCGCGGAGGGCGGCAGCAGCAGGTGGCAAAGAGGCTCAACCACGTCGTCCCGCCCCGGCGGCTTTCACGCAGATCCCGCAGCCGCCCACGGGCCCGCCGCTTCCGCAAGTCAACCAGCGGCGGCGCCTTTCACAACTTCTTCCGCGGCACCGCCATCGGTCGAAAGCCAAGCGGTGGTCGTCGCCGCTCCTCCGGCCGCCGGTCGCCCTGGAACGGCACCGCCTCCCCCGCTCCCACCCCCGCGCCGCAACCAGGCTGATGCCGATGCCAACTACCTGCTGTCATTGGGCGTCGACCGCGCGTTCTGCGAGGAAATTCGCTCCATGAGCCCTGGCACCCGACAGGCGATCATCGCCGACATCGAGTCGAACCAGCGCATCGAGGAGCAGCAGCGGGACCGCGCGCGCTGGAGAAGCGATCTCGAACGCGCCGACGCCCAGCGCGCCCGAGCGCCCCGGCGGTTCGGCGCCGACGATGACGTGCCAGAGAGTGACGAAGACGACGGTGGACCTATGGAAGACGACGTCGCCGTCGACGAGGACGACGGCGACGTGCCTCCCGTTCGGGGCGGCCGGGGGGGCCACCGGGGCGGCGCATCGCACGGCGGGCGCCACCGACGAGGAGCGGCGGGCGTTGTCGACCCCTACGGTGTCGCCGACCACGACGGACTCCGGCACCTAATGGAGCTACACGAGCAAATGACGCGAGCAGCCGCGGGCCGCGGGGGGCGCGGCGCTGGCGCCCAGAGTGGAGCGGCTCTGGCGGAGGCCTTGGACGCGATGCATCGCCACCACCACTTCCACGCGTTCCACCACCCACACACAAGGGGAGGGGGTGGCCCACGCGGGGGGGGGCCTCGCGAGCACACCGAGGTGCTTCGACACGCCGCGGCGCAGCGCGAGCTGCTCGGCGGCGCCGACCTGGACAACATGACTTACGAGCAAATTCTTGCGCTGCAGGAGCGAGTAGGCTTCGTCTCTAAGGGTCTGGATCCCCGGAAAGTGGAGCGAGTCACGGAGCCCTGGCCATCCCCCGCCACGATGGCGCGAGCGCCGTCAAGTCCCTTCACCGTCGCGCCGGTTGCGCCGGCCATACCCTCCACGACCGCCACTCCTCCCAAGCCGCCCCCGCAGGACGGTCCGCCTCGGTGCGTCATTTGCCTGGTGGACTTTGATATTGACGATGTCTGCCGTCGCGTCGTGTCCTGCGAGCACATCTTCCATGATGACTGCCTGAAGCGGTGGCTGGAGGAGCAGCACCGGTGCCCCATATGCAACAACAACCTCTAGAAGAGCCGGCTCGGGGCACCTCCCCCCTCTTTTCGCTTCGAGGTGCTCACACACTGAGAGAGCCACCCCACCTGGTGGTGGGATTGGGGTGGCTGCCATTGGGAAGGGTTTTCAACGCGTTGCGCTGTGGCTCGTCGAATGTCGGAACTGCCACCACTTCCACGACGGCAGCGGAGGGGAGGCGCGAGTCCGGAGTCACTGACGCCCCTTCACGCGACCCCGGCCGGCTGGTTGCTTCCTCCCCGTCCTCTCCGCCGCGGCACAAGGTCGTCTCTCCCTCTCTCTATCTCTCTGTCTTCCTATATTTCTTTCGTGGCGATGCTTGGGTTCCTGAACTGCGAGAAGTGCACGTGCGCCCTTTCCGTCGTCGGCGCGTTGACACTGGCGTACTTTGCCACAGCCGTCCTGCGGTGGGTGCATCTCAACTTCCTCGCCGGCACGCCGCTGCACAAGTACCGCAAGGCCGGTGCCTGGGCCGTCGTCACCGGCGCGAGCGACGGCATCGGCAAGGAGATGGCATTCGAGCTGGCGAAGAAGAAGTTCAATGTCGTTCTCGTAGCCCGCAACCGAGACAAGCTGGCCGCCGTGGCGAAGGAGATCAGCGACGCGACGCAAACCGAGACGCGAGTGATTGTCATCGACTTCGCGAAGGCGACGGCTGAGGACTACCGCAAAGCTGAGGCCGAGATCGACAAGCTCGAAGTGGGCGTGCTGATCAACAACGCAGGCATCAACTACGAGTATCCCGAGTTTTACGCGGAGTCCGCGCTGGATATGGACATGAGCATGCTCAAGGTCAACTGCGAGCCTCAGCTGGCGTTCACCAAGTTCGTGGTCAAGGGCATGGTTGCACGCAAGAACGGAGGCGCCATCGTCAACCTGTCCTCGATCAGTTCGCTCTTCCCCGCACCGATGCTATCCACGTACGCCGCTACGAAGGCCTTCAACCGTCAGTTCAGCACCTGCCTCGCCTGGGAGCTGAAGAAGAACCGCATCGATGTGCTGTCCGTCACGCCCGGGTTCGTGTGCACGAATATGTCCAAAATCCGCCGGACCAGCTTTGGGATCGTCATGCCGTCCCCCATGGTGAAGCAGACCCTGCGTAAGCTCGGCCAGACCTTGGAAACCGCCGGTCACTGGCAGCACGCCTTCAACGTGAGCCTGTACGCCTTGCTGCCCGCTGCGTTGGTGGGATCAAAGTCGCTCGAGATGGCCATCGCGACCAAGAAGCGCGCGTTGCGAAAGAACGCAGCGGCTAACTAACTACAGTGGGATTGCGGCATATCTGCGCGTACAACTTTTGGGTTGTGATCCGGTCGCCGACAAATAACAACCAAAGGGAGGGTGGGAGGGGTGCCATCTCTCGCAACGCCGGGGGGGGCCACGCCCACGCTTGAGGCAAACGAGGGTGTTGAGGAAAGGGAGAGGCCGACAGGAGAGGAACAACTTTGAGGTTGGGTCTTAGGTTGCGTCAAGAACAGTGGCTGTCATTTTTCCCCCCGTCCGGTCTGGTTTTGTTTCGCGCACCACCAGGTTGTCGCTTTTTCTTTACCCACCACAGCCATGGAGGGGTTACGAAACCGGTCGGCCGCGGTCGAAGTGGTGAGGAGGCCAATCCGCGTGATCACTGCTCCTGCCGTCGGCGGCTTGGAATGCGGCGATGCCGTTTCAGCTCACAAGTCAAGAGGGCCGACGAGCGCCCTCGGTCAGTCCCGGGGCGTTTCCGATTCTGAATCCTGTCTGCTTCGTTCTGCACTGCCGCCGGTCGAGACGGGCGCCACCTTCCATGCCGGCGGCAATGAGGATGACGAACGCCGACTGGAGCTGCGGCTTGAACAGCTGGCCGACAGACTTGCTACGAGTCATCTGGCACTGCTCGCACGGGGTGCCACGTTGGCGCTCGCTCCGGAAAACGAAAGTGGCGAGAGCATCTACAACCGCCACGCCACCAATGTCCTTGAACGTCGCAAAGCAGAGGCAGCGGCGCAGCAACGGGCGCGCGATGCGCTGCGGCAACTCCAGCAGGTCATCACCGATGCGCCCCTGGCCGCGCGTGACGTCATGGACGCAGTGTGGCATCGCGTCAGTGGGTGCATCGACGCGATGGCGCGCCAAGACGCCGAGGCTGCAGCGCTCGCGGCGGACGCCCTGCTCGAGAAGGAAGCGACATTGCGCGAACATCGACGCCTGGCTCAGACGGCGTTGAGCCGAGTGAGGCATTGTCACGCCTACTGTGTCGACTGTGACCCTGCCGACCTCGACATGGTCCAACAGGCTATCGCGGACGGATACCTTTCTGCCACCCAGCTGCCGTCCAGCTGCGATTCCGTCTCCTCCTCCTCGGACGTCACGAGCTTCGAGGATTTGCGTCTGGCTGCTTACCGCCGGATCCGGGAAAAGGATCGCCAACTTGCGCTGCGAGAAGAAGAGGAGATCGCGCGGCTCGAAGCGAGGCTTCAGGGATTGGCGCCCTCCTTTCCGCCGAGTGCGGAAGCTGCGGCCGAGTCGACGCCTGCGGCCATCGGGTCAGCCACCACGCCGTTCGATGCCGTTGTGGCTGCTGCTCCGGAGCCGCAGCCCGTTTCACTGCGCGTCGATTGCTCCGCGGAAATGGCGACGCGGATGCGCCCCACCGAGGGTATGTTGGACTGAGAGGTGGAAAGAATAGATCTCAGGGTCCTTTATGTTCTCTCCTTCAAGTGTTCATTTACAGTCGTAAGTGTTCGACGTGCACCCCCCTAAGCAGGATGAGGAGGATTGTGTGTGACCACGTGTGTTTTGATGAAGTCAAGTTTTACATGTTGCACGTCGTACTCATTCAAGACACAAAAAAAAGGAGGCAACTACCTTATCCATCTGGCCGTGTGTGTCGTCGTGCAGCCGTATTTCCTCGCGCGCCGGTAATTATGTCAAGGCGAGGCAATCCCACTCGCCAGATCGAGCTCCGGCAACGTGCCGAGGATGAAGCCGGCCGCTACACCACGGTCACCGCTGAGCACCACCGGCTGAAGCTGCGATGCGAGTGGGAAAACAGCTCCTCCAAACTGATGAAAAACACAGAGTTGTTTCACGCCATGGATCGTGCGCAGGCCCGGCGCGATGACGTGTTGGCCATCCGCCGGCAACGGCTGGCGGACCTCCTAGCACGAGAGCGAGAAGAACACGAAGCGATGCTCCAGAACCTCGTCGTCACGGATGATCAGCGCCGCGAACGACTGATGCAAAAGGCGCGCGATCTGCGAGTGCAGCGGGAGGAGCTGCGCCAAGCGCAGGCGGAGGCCAAGCGGGACGAGCTGTTCCGCAGCCAATCCTCTTTGGTGCGGGACGCGGAGTCGAAGATCAAGGTCCTCTCCGTAGCCGATCAACGCCGACAGCAAATTGTCGACCGTCAGCGAATCAAGGAGGACCAAGCGGCGGAGGACCGCTTCTTCGCCGAACAAGCGATGGCGCTGCAACAGCAGCAGGCGCAGCGCGCCCAACGAGACCTCGAGACGCTGCATCAGCGCGCCGCCGGCATGCGGCAGGATCTGGGTGTTCAATCCGAGCAAGACAGCATTCGACGTGAGAAGGCCCGCGAACGCGAGCGCATCGAGGAGCAAAAAGTGCTGGAGAGCATTCAGGCAGGTTTGCAGGCGGAAGCCGCCGCGGAGCAAGCAAGGCGGCAGAAGCAGCGCGCGATTGCCGACGAGACCCGTCAGCTCAACGATGTGATTAAGTCACAGAAGGAAATTGAGGCCGCGAAGCACCGGCAAGCGGAAACCGCCGAACTCGACGCGCTGCTCGCCAAAATCAAGGAGGACGAGCGCACTGAGCAAGACCGCAAGCGAAAGGCGCGCGAAGATGCGGCTGACCACATTAAGTTTGTCGAGGCCCAGATGTCAGCCCAGGCCGCCTCGGAAACCGCCATCGACAAGCTGTGGCAGGAGGAGAGCGACCGACAGTGGGCGAGGCGCGAGCAGGTTTGGGTCCAAAACGAGCAGCAGCGGCAGCAGCTCATGCGGCAGGTGTACGAAACGCGGAAAGCGCAGATCGAAGAGTTGCGGCGGAAAGACGAAGCGGCAGAGGACCAGCGCAAGCGAGACCATGCTAGCGCCACGGCCGAGTCGGTGTCCTCCGTGAGTCACGGTATTGAGGGCAAACTGGCCCGTCGTCAGCAGGCGCTCAAGAATCAGGACTACCTTGCCCAACAGGTCGAGCGCAAGCAGACGATCCGCGACCGGGAGCTGCAAAGCAAGCGCTCCGAGCTCACGACGTCGCAGGCGGAGGAGGCCGCCTATCAGGCGAAGATTCAGGCCGAACTGGCAAAATTAGAAGCGGCGAAGCCTCCCGCTTACCAAAACGTCAAGCTGTCGAGCCAGCGTCGGGGCCTCATGTAGACGGAAGCCGAGGAGAGCTCTCTCTCTCGGCTGGTGGATGCAAAAGTCAATGTACACACGAAGACGCTCGTTCCTCTCTCTCTATCTCGTCGGTGGGATGCTTCCCCTCGTTCTTCTCCCCGTGGGCGGTGCGGTTGTACACCCCCGTGGTGTATGTGTGTGTTGTCCACCGAAGTCAAGCGGTGAAAACGAGCGAGGCGTGCTGCTGGTACTATGTCAAACAACAGTCCCTGTCGTGTTTTTTCACCTGCCCCCCTTTTCGACAGACGAAGCAAGTGGGACAAGAAGACGAATGCGCACAGACGGCTGCCACGACGCAGCCGCAAACTTCTATTCCCCTCTGCCCGCCGCGAAGAATAGCGGCACCGGCCCGTCACTCACCGCGACGAGGCTTCGCACCACGCGCCACCGTGCGTCCACCCTCGACGACTCGTCGCCGCCGCTACCAACGACGTTGCATGACGCGCCGACGCGAACGGGCTCCATGCCCACACCGTCCCCCCATCATGCCGCCCCCCCGGCGTGGTATGATCACTTTCGAGCCCTGTTACCGGCGGAGACTTCGCAGGTTCGGGACGTGCCCGCAGAGACCCCCTACACCGCGCGGCCGCAACACCTTGCCTCACCCGAGGACTCCACCATCCCTTCCTCCCCGGCGGGTGGGGGTCATCAGCGGTCGTCGGTCAGCGGCAGCGCCTCGTCGATTGCCCATCGGGCCGGTGAAAGGGCCGCCTGGACCTACTTCGAAACGCCCACCGGCGTCGGCGGCGTCATGCCTTCCTTCCGTTTCGCGGGTGAGGCGCGGCCGGAGAAGTGTGCTGTGTCCCCCACGACGCACCGAGCCCGATCGAACCGCCACGCCACCGACGTTAGAGTCCGTGAGGCCTTCACGCGAATGGACGACGGCCCATCCGCGACAGGGCACCCACATGCGGCATCCTCCTCGCACGCTGCATCATCATCTCCTCATGCGGCAGACGCAAGCTTGAGCCGAGACCAACACAGCACAGAGGCCCGTGCCCTGGCGGTTCGCAGCACCCCACCTTCTGGAAGTCGCCGGACTGCGGGAGTCACCCCGCCGCCGTTTCCCGAGGTCAGCCGCATCGTGTCCGTGGGTGCGCATTGGCATCATTTGGGCAGCGGCAAGGAGGAGGAGGGGGAGGCGCGCTACGTGCCGGCCGCCTCCACCCCTCCCGTTGCCTCCGCGCGCGCGAGCAGTGAGCGCGGCACTCCGCCGCGACGGGTTGCTCACGAAGCATCTCTGTCGCCTGAAAGTGGCGCGACGCCGCTCACGGCGATGCAGCGCCTCGTGATGGCAAGCGATCCGTCGCCCTCCCCGCCGCACGGGGTGGCTGTGGTGAGCCGCTCCTCCCCGCCCCAGGGGGTGCCTTCCGCTTCGGCGCCGACTCCTCTGTCGTCATCGCTGCCGTCGTCGTCGCTGGGAGCCGCGACGCCCCCCCTCCATCCAAGTGGCCGTGCGATTGTCGACGCCTCGCCGCGAACGTCGCTGCCGGCCAACGATGGTCCGCCGCATCCGGGAAGATCTCGGCGATTGTCCGGTGATGCCCAGCCAGCCATGTCGCGGGCCGCTTTGTTGCGCATTGGCTCCAGTCGGTCGCGCAGCTCGTCGGTCGGCGACGCGTCAACCGGGCGCGCCCTCCACGACGCCGAGGCACATCGCCGGAAGACGGACGCGCTTGTGCGGGACCTCACCGAGCGCCGCCATGCCACCACGGCCAAACGGGCCCCTGTTAGCGTCTCTCCCTCAGGTCCCGAGACCGCGATGACACCTGTTCCGGCCGCATCCCGGAACACTAGTGCCGCAAGCGACCGTCGCAGAGGGTTGGAATGCGCCACGGGGGGCCGTCTCCACCAGATGACGATCCTGTGCCACAATGCTGCATCGCTCGAACGCTTGGCGAGCGCTGCGCGCGAAGCTGAGAAGAAGCCGCTACAGCAGCTCTTAGCCCGCAACGCCACCGCGGTGGCTGCCATGCGCCGCCGAGATGGTCGGGCCGACTCTCCCTCTCCGGCCGCGCTGCCCGGGGGCCCCTTCCCTGTCTTGGAGGATGGTCTTTCCCTTGGCCACGAGATGGCGACACCCGTCCCTAGGGAGCTGGCGAACGCCGTCGTGTGGGAGGAAGAGCGGCAACGGCGGTATGCCACGCGCGACCAGGACGACGCGCGTGCCGGTCTTCGGTGGCATCTGCGATGGGTGCGCTTGCTCGCCGCGGAGGAGCGCGAGTCCGGCCGACTGCTCGCCAGCCAGCGCGAGGCGTTCTCACGTCTCGCGTACGTGGAGGCGACCATGCGTCGTGCCGTGGCTCACGCCACGAAAGAGGCCGCCACGCCGCTTATGCCGAGAAATTCGCAGAGGCGGCACGAAGATCCGTCCCACGCGGCGGCGCACAGCCCTATTCAGGCCCGCGCCGTGTCATCACATGTGGAACGCTTGCAACGTGCCGATCAGGAGCGGCACGCCCTCGCAGAGCGGTGGATCCCCTCTCGACGGCTCGCCCTGTCAGCCCCCGTCCTCCACACCCAAGAGCCAGCAGCCCCCAAGGGGGGTGTGAATGACAACATGGCGTGGGATTCCTTTCTGCGCCGCACTCACCACTTTGATCCCACCCTCGGGGCCGCGGTCACCCGGGTAGCTCCGTTCGGCGGTGTCGAAATGCATGAAAATCTCAGCTACGTGCGCAAGACGGAGTACGCGCGCCAGGTGCTGGAGGAGGAGGCGGCCGCGTGGTTCCAACCCAACCGAGGCGATCGCCGGCGTCGCTAGCGAAATGGTCGCAACGCGAAAGCGGCAGCGCATTTTGGGGCCCCCCTTTGTACACTCCTTCCCACGACCTCGCCGTGGGATGGCGCCGGTGAGTTAAGAAGTTCAACGAGGGGAGGTGTCTCTTGGATGACCTCCGTGGTAGAATAGGAGCTGAGCTAACGAGCGCTGAAATTCCACCCCATGCACCCCGTCCGGTCAGTCCCGCCCTGTTCTACCCTCCCTCTCTCCGCTTGGGACGTGTCGATGGCGGCGGGCGCTCCTTCGTTAGGGGACGACGACAACAGCGCAGAGGGGGGGCTACCCGTCGCCGCGAGTGGGCCGGCCACGTCGCATCCGCCGCCCGCAGCGGCCGTGAGCTCCAGTAGTGGCGGCGGGAACGGTGTCGGGGGTGTGCGTCGGGTGTTGGCCGTTCTCGCGGTGATGTGCATCGCCGCCGCGTTTTTGGCGCCGTCGGGGGGCATCGCAACGCGTCCGCTCCCATCCCTCCGTCCGGAGCCCTCACGGGAGCCATCGGACGGACAACCGCGAACGAACATTGAGGTGACGTCCCCGCCGGTCTCCCTGCGGGGGGGCATGCGGTGTCCGAAGCTGGGCGGCGGGCCGCTGCCGTTCGCGGCCCCGGCGACGCTGGAGGCGATGCTCCGGTCGAACGTGCCGTGGACGACGTGGCAGATCTTTCCCGAGCTCGTGGGCATGCTAGCGCAGACGGAAGAGGCAGCCACGGCGGCGGCGTCGGGTGGCAGCCCCACGTCGTCGTCATCTGAGGACGTGCTGCGTCGCTGCGACGTGGACGCCACCGTGATGGCCATGGCCCCCCCGCAGGAGCGGGAGGTGGCGTTCACCCCGGCCCTCGCGGCGTGTCCTCTGGAACCCCTGCGCCTCGGTAACCACTCGCGGCCCATCGACATCAGCATTTTCACTCGGTTTCCCTTGCTACCGCGCTCGCCACTCTCACGGGGGGGAAGTGCCCGGGGCGTTTCCCTGACGAACGTGTCCGTCGTCGCAAGGCGGCACTACTGGAAGCGCAATCCAGACGGCGTGCGGCCCATGTGCGCCACGTGTCGCGACTCCCTGATGCAGCCCTCCCCGCTGTGGGGCCTCCGTCGCTGGTGGCTCGGCGGCGAGTGGGCTGAGGTCACCCCTCCGCGGCCGGAGCGCTCGGCCATCATCACGGCACGCAAGTACAACACGTTGGTGCTGCAGCCCACGGGCGTGTTGGCGCTGCTCGCCGAATTCGGCAACCATGAATCGACTCCGTCCGACGTCACGACGACCTATCCGCAGGAGGGCGCGGTCATCGCGCCGCAGTTCGCGTGGCTCCCGTGGTCCGCGGCGGCGGTGCCGCGAGCCGCCTCAGCTGAGGGTAGCGCCCTCCGTTTGCCGGCTCTCGCGGGCACCGCGCCGCCACTGACTCCTGGCGCGCCGCCGGCGCCGCCGCCACCACCGCGCAATGGAACGTTCCTAACGGCAATCTACCTCTGTGGGGCGTGGAACGCAACCGGGACGATCGTGCGTCGGACTCATCAAGAGAGCGCGCCCGCCTTCGTTGCCTTTGGTTTGAGCGACGGCTCCCTGCATCGTCTGCGCTTCGCGCTCGGCGTCGCTTCCGCCAAGTGTTTCTGGCGTTCGCTGCATACGTTGGTGCTCTCCGACCCACCCCCTGCGGGTGGCGGCACCGACGCTGCGTCGGGCGATCGCCGCCGCCGTGAAGGAGGAGGAGGAGGCCATCCCCCTTCCCCGCTGACCCTGATGGAGGTGGTCGCCAACGTGGAAGATCCAAAAGGGTGTGATGGCATCCGCACCGCAGCTCTCGCCGCGGCACACTCTCGCCGGGCGGCGGCAGTAGATTTTGACGTTGCGGATCCGCCAGGTGCTCCATCCACCGGCGGCGTGACGCTGCGCTCGTCGCCCCCCCAGCCGCCGATCCTTCCCTACCTGCCATGCCACACCGTTGGTATTTCACAGCTTCTCGCGGAGGCGTACCGCACCGGCCAAACCGACAGTCACACGCATGGCCGATGGCCGCATAAGTGCGACTTGGTCGGTGTGCGCCACCACTGCGCTCGGCCAGCGGTACTCGCGGCGTTGGCTTCGCTGCCGGAAGAGGACGTGGTGAACGGCGCGGTGTCGACGGCCACGGCTGCCAAGCACGGCTGCGCACCCACATCTGCCGGCCAAATTCGTGCAAACGGTCGCGTCCCGCGCGTCAAAGTTGCCGTGGCGTTGAGCGGCTTTCTGCGATCGTTCACGTCCGCCCGGGACCACATCTTCCACAAGCTCGTCTACCCGCAGAACGCGACCGTATTTGCCGTCACGTGGAACGTCCCGGGTCGCGTCAAGAAAGGACAGCCGATTTACCCGAAGCAGATGATCCCCGTCCCCGTCATGCTCGCGTCGTTGCGCGCACTCATCGAGCAGAAGTTACTCCCCATGGCCGCCCCGATCGCTCCCGGACCCCCCGATCGACCCCCTGCCAGGACGGATCATCCGCCCCGCGCTACGAACGGCACGGCTGATGGCGCCGATGTCAACACGGGTGCGCCGGCGGCCGAGACGGAGCCAATCCCCGAGGACGGCGTCGTCGTCCACATAACCGGCGTGGCATCGCGGCTTCCCGTCTACTTTGCGGATGTCCTGGACTGGAAAGCATACGCGCGCTTTCTGCTCGGCGTTGTGGCACGCAACGGGTTCGCACAAGGCGGTCTCTACCTTCAACTTGCGAGGTCACTGGCGATGATCAAGGAGTCTGGCTTGTCCTTCGACGTCGTCATCAGAACGCGTTTTGACCTCTACCCCATGGTGCCGTTCTACTTCATCCCCTCCCTCGGCGCAGTGGCGGCGTCGCTGCAAGACGACGACACGGAGACGGCGGGGCGAAGCCGCGGCGGCCACTCGACGGCGGCCGTCCGGAAGCTGCTGTCATCACCTTCTATCGTTCCCATCCACAACGATGAGGAGCGGCTCGAGGACACTGCCGCCTCTCCTCCGCCGCACTTCAAATTCCCGATCTCTACGGCGGCTCTCTCTACCGTGGCACGACGACGATTGCGCAACGAATCGTCCGAAAAGGGTCCTGACCGGACACGCGACGACTACCTGATCGACTTGGGAACCGCGTGCCTCATGCAAGGGCAGCCCTGGCCTCAAACGATGCTGCTGCGGCGCGGAGTCATACTCCGACACTACGCCGACTCTCGCTTTAAACTTTTTGGGTATCAGACTTGCGACTGGATTGACATTGGGCACTACGACGATATGGTGAGCAACTACCGGCACATATTTCAGTGGATCCTCGACAACAACGTTTTTTCGGGGGCTCAGTGGGTCGAGCACGCCTTCTTCATCGATCAGGGCTTGGCGTACCAGACCGCGAACCTTTTCGTGAAAATTATGAGACACGCCACAAAGGGTCCATGGGGCTGATGACTCTGGCTCCAGCCTCTGCTCATTCGAGACGGCTCGATGCCTTGGTGTGCCCCCAGCCACGCTAATGAGTAAACGATAGTGTGGGAGGGATGGTACGTAGCCGTCGAGTTACCGCAGCTCGACTGGTTCAACCATCGCGTGAGAGACATGTTTTGAGACGTGCAAATTGTGACCGGGATGGGCGATTTTTTTATTTTTCCCTCCGCACTGCAGGTGTGTACGTAACGGACATCAATGAGAGTCTCGCTTGAGGTAGAGAGGTGGAGAGATGCCGGCGCGTAGAGAGCTGCTGGCGCGCAGCTGAATTGTTTCAACGCGCCGAACAAACGCGATGTCGGCTCGATGTTGTAGCGCGAAGAGAGCTGCCCGCGGTGGCGCGCGGCGTTAATTGCTTCAACGCGCCGATCTCAACGAACGCGATGTCGATTTTGTAGCGGCAGACGACACGGAGCAGCTGCCCCCACGAATCTTTCACGTCCGGTTTCGAATCTTGTGCACCGACCAGTCCATGCCAAACTCGTTCAGCTCGGTCATGCATTCCGCGTCGTCTGCTGTGCGACGCGGTGGCACGTTCGTTCGGCCTTGTCCTGCTCGACGACGAATCCGGACTAACCTTTGTTTGATTGTATTGCTCTCCCAACTTCTCGTTGTGTTCCTTCCCCGTCATAGATTTGTTATTGTGCATTCCATCCTTGTCATCGACGAAGCGTTTGGGCAATCCTTTGAGTTTTTTCTTCGTATTTTTCCAGTGTCCAGGATTAAGGATTGTTGATTCCGTCCTCCATTCCCCTTCACACACAAGCAAGTCTAGTCTTTTTTTCGAATGGAGTTTGTTGTCCCCTCAAATGTCGTTCGACTACGACACTACACGAATGCAGCTCGTGTTCGTTGCATCTTCGGCACTCGCGACCCATGCATCTTCCCGTCGACTGGTACCGCACGATATGGCCCGGGTTGTACGCGACGACACTGTTCGTTGGAAGATATCGTGAGCCAGATTCGGACCAAGTGCAAATTGAAGTCTTGATGAACAATTACAACTTAACGACGTCGCAAGCGCGACACGAATTGTCGTCACCGGACTGCCGAGCATCCTTCTACTTTGAGTTCGACGTCGCGTATTGCTATTGCCGCCGCATGCAAGGCAACCGCGACGTCTGGGTGATCAATCCAGCGTTAGTCATTCACCTTTCCGACCCTCAGCACAACGCGTTTGTGGGTTGTGTCGCGAATCGTTCATATGCTCGTGAGACAATGGGACGTGCTATTCGTTGTCCAGTTAACTCCTCTGTGTTGCCGCTGTGGAACTGAGCTACAAGATCCATTTTCTTGTCCGCTGTGTGACAGAGACCAGGGTCAATCTCGAGCGACGGCGTGCACGAGCACGCGATATGTAATGAGAGTTGCATTGGTCGAAATCTCCCTTTTCGTTGGAAGTGATCGGTACACTGCGGCAGAACATGCGAGATCTCCTCCCACCGTCACCGGAGCTTGCTGCCGCGCGCGCGCACAATTATTGTGCTGCTACACTCCCTCGTTCGCACAGAAGCACTTGCTCTCGTTTTCTTTGTTTTTCCTTTCGACGAATCGTGACGATCCTTTGTTTCATCGCTTCTCGAGAATAGTTCGCAACGCGTTCAGCGGGGCGCATTCAAGATATTTTAGGAGATCAGGGCGTACTTCCCCAGACACTTTGTGCAACAAAGAACTGGCGCACTCCCAGGCCTTCGGGTCTCGTTTTGACATGGCGTCCCTCGCCCCGGCTCGCACCTACTATGACGTGCTCGAGATCGCGGAGGAGGCGACCGACGATGACGTGCGCCGCGCGTACCGTCGTCTGGCTCTGCAGCACCATCCCGATCGCGCCGCGTCCTCCGCCCAGTTCCGAATCCGTCACGTGGCCGAACAAGAGGCACTCGGAGCCGGTGGAGGAGGCGCCAATCAGCACTTCAGCCTGATCAACGATGCCTACTCCCTGCTCTCGGACGCGACCCAGCGGGCGATCTACGACGGACGGCTCCGCGAACTAAGGCAGGCGGACCGTGGAGGCACACAACCCCCGAACAACTCAGCGAGTGCTCACGAGGAGAACGGCGGCGACGGCAGCGTGCCCGACATGCTGCGTCGCTTCGTGTCGCACCGGCAGGACCACGACGCGTCGTGGGAGTCGAGGTTCCAGTGGAAGGGCGGCCGCATCCAGCGGCGGAGGGACGGACCGCACCACCAGCCGGCTACATCGAACGGAGCCGCCGGTGGGTGGTCGCCGGCCGTCACAGGAGCGGCCGCCGCGGGCAATGCGACGACAACGACTACCGGCGCCTCAGGTGGGGACGGGCCACGGCGCGCAGTCGGTCGCAATCCATATTGGGGACAAGGGAAAGCAGCGACTCCGCGTCGACCGGTCAGCAGGCAGGTGTTGCTTCGCTCGGAAGTGCTCAGGAGCCGGGCAGATGCTGGTGCCACGGCGCCTGCCGTCGCCGCCTCGTCGGGGAACGGTCTAGGGGTCGTTCCCACTCGGCGACCCGACGACGCCTCGGGCATCATGCGCACCGCCGACAACGATGCGACGGCGGCCCGCCTGCAACGGCGGCGCTTGGCGGCGTCGCACGCGCGAACCTTGAAAATGTTTTTCGGAGGCGTGGATACTGCTGAAGAGGCAGAGAACACAGCAAAGGAACCACCTCCGTCAGCAGCGCCGACAACAACCAATCAGAGCACAACGACGGGCTCTGCCTTCTCAAAACCGCTCCTGCTGCAGGTTGAACCTGCAATTACGCGGCCCTCGGCTTCGCCGTTGCTGGCCCCGCCGCCCGCGTCGCGACCTTGGACGCAGCAGCAGCGCTCACGTCCGCTCTTCGTCCCCCAGACGCCACCGGCCGCGTCGCTGCGCGTGGACGCTGCGGCGGTGACGCCGACCACCAATCATCTGCCGCCTGCAGGGCGCGTGCTTCTTCGGCGACCCCTCACCTCATCGGCACCATTGCCCGCAGCGGCGGCGTCCGGCACCTTCTCCTCAGCGTGCGCCGCTCACGGTCCATCCGGAGCTGCTGTCGCCACGACGCTCTTCGGGTCCATGTCATCCTCGCGCCCGGGAGGTCTGATCATCCTCGCCGAGGCGACGCCGTGGGCCGAACGGCAACCCGTCGTCAGATCGTCTCATGCGCGCCGCAGGCCAACACCGGGTCAACCGTCGGCCGCTGCGCTCCCTTCGCCAGGATTCGACCTATGAGGGGGGGGGGGAGGCGACAAGCGAGAACCGCTTCTTGCTGACTTACTTCAGTCAGTCTATCCACGGACGGTCACCACTATAGTTTGTAGCCGTCACATGCGACGGCCGAAACAGTCGGAGTAGCTTTCCCTCACCTTCACGCCTCCTCCTACTACGACTTTCAAGTGTGTGCCACTCAAAAAAACTAAGAACGAAATACACTGTACAAGTTGGTGGGAACACACGGCGGGTCGCGGTACCACACACGTGTATCATCCACTCTCGTCGTCAGTGGTGATGTGTTCTGTTGCCCACAGGCGGTGTGCGGGTCGCTTCGTCCGTCATGAGGGGTGTTAGGGTGAGCACTTTGAAGATCTAGAGTCATCGTCTCCTTATTTGTTCACCATGGGCGGCGCCTCTCCGTCCAAGTTCGACGACCCTCGCACGTCGGATCCGAAGAATGTGCATCTGCACGTGACGTTTTGCGGCGGATGAGGGTACGCGGACCGCTTCCAGAAGCTCAAGCGGCTTGTGGAAGCGTCCCACCCGGACATCGTCTTGACGGGTGAGGGAACCCCCAAGGTCACGGGCGCCTTCGAGGTCATCGCCAAGAAGACGGGGAAGACGTACCACTCGAAGCTAAACGGTGGCGGCTATCTCGACAATGATCAAAAGAAGATCGACGCGATGATCGTTGCCGTGCGTGCTGACTTCCCGAAGGCGGCGTGAGCATGATCAGCAGGGGTCCTGACGCCGAGAACAGAAGAGGGCCGGGGGGGTGGGAGCGACGCTGGCTGAAGCGGGGTGGATTGCGAGAGATGGGTCCCGGGTCTGACGACTCAAGAAGGCTTTTTTTTTATCTCATTTGACGGTTGAGACGCTCGGATTTTTTGTCTTTTTTTTTGTACACGAAACGGTCATACTTTTTCTTGCAATGAAAGCATCGGCACGTTGCTGCTGGTTTAGCGGTCACCCTTTCGGGGTCGACCGCCAAAACGCTAGCGAGCTTAGCGGGCCAACCGAGACTCCGCCTGACTTTTTTTTTCATTTCCCTTCACGTGGGTCCCTTCCTTACTCTCCTCTCCTCCTGCGCTCCTCCTGCCCCCGTTACCTCCGCATCCATGTCACTTTCGTCGGCATTCGTTTATATTCTGCGATCCACTGAAGTGGCAAACGATAGGATCTCTGTGTGCACCGGAGCATCCATTTGGATAAAACGCCTCTTCGCGAGTGTGTTTATGAGGCTGCCTCTCTCTGCTCTCCCGTAGAAGGATCCACAAGGGGCGATTCGACTGATGGGTGCGGCGAGATCCCCACCAATAATTGTGGTCTTTGTTGAGAGTCTCGCCGGAGATTCGGACGTACCATGGCCGCAGCAGTGGGCGCGCTGGTCGTGTGGCAGGCGATGCGGAGGCGACGAGAGTGGGCAACTGGCTACTGCTCGGTTGTGACCAATTGACCTCGACCAATGGACCTGACGCCCCTCGCGCACATCACCAGCGTAGGCGACGGGTTCCTCCGGGGCTGCTGTGGGTTGACCGAGTTGCACCTGACGCCCCCCGTGCACCGCTGTGGACGACGGGTTCCTCCAGAACTGCCGTGGGGACCGAGATAGACTTGACGCCCCTGGCGCACACCTCACTAGCGTGGATTATCCGTTCCTCTTTGGCTGCGATGGGTTGACCTCGTTGGACCTGACACCCCTCGCGCACTTCACCCGCGGAGGCGACGGGTTCCTCCATAACTGCCGTGGGCTGACTAAGTTAGACCTAACGCCCCTCGCGCACCTCACCAGCGTGGGCGACGGGTTCCTCCTAGGCTGCGCCGCGTTGGACTTGATGCCCCTTGCGCACTTCACCAGGGTGGGCGACTCCTCTGAGGCTGCTCCCGTTGCCTACTCGGGCCGCGGCACGTCACTTGCGTGGGCACCAGGTTCCTCCTCGGCTGCTCCGGATGCACGGCGTTGGACCTGACGCCCCTCGCGCTTTAGGCCGACTGGGCGGAGGCGTCACGAGCGTCC
>ERZ1292633.2321-Hain-H41-02um-R1-2321-length-19528-cov-6_pt1 | contig 19528 bp, 3 predicted proteins | sample MGYA00564406_ERZ1292633 | MGnify/ENA primary metagenome ERZ1292633 (study PRJEB36523, sample SAMEA6512639) | groundwater metagenome | collected 2019-01-08 | study: AquaDiva: Metagenomics assemblies of 32 groundwater samples
TTCTTCCCCATCCGTTTGCCATCAAATCGACACGGACATGGACATCGCCGAAACCATCGTTCAGTTAGTCGCGCACCTTGGCGTGCTGGAGGCGGAAGTCCAGCGCATCGACGACGACGTGACCGCTCTTCGTGCCTTGTCAGCGCGATACTTGAGCGCCCGGGACGTCGTAGAAGGCGTGGATGTGCTTCTCGGCTCGCAGGCCACGCATGGGCCCACCGTCGTCAGATCCAGTTCGTCGTTCGCGGGTGGCCGCGCGATGTCCTCCCCGCCACAGCAACATCGCCACCTCTCGTCGGGTTGTAAGGTGGGATGTGACCGAGCCGTGAAGCAGCTACTCGACCTCCGAGCAAAGAAAATCGTCTGGATCGCTGAGATTCAGCAGCAGCTGGCCCTTTTCCGCCTTCACCACGCCATGGGGGCCCAGCTCACCCGGAAGTTGGCTTCCATGCAGTCGCTCGTCGTGCCGCCTGTGTTGGGGTCCGCGCTGTCCGTCTTGTCGGACTCCACCATTCTGGCAACCGAGTCCTCTTAAGGAGTGATCGGAGAAACCGAGAGACCCAACAACTGAGTGTGCGAAAGGGAGGGGGGCAGAAAACCTCTTTGATCTTGTACGTTTCATCCGATCGTGCTCTGTCGTCCGGAGGGGGCCGACCTGTATATGCCCAGTGCGTGCCGTCAAGGAAAAATGCGTCGTGTGTGCTGCTTTGAATTGTTCCACCAATAGCGTTTGGTTGTACGAGTAGCATTGAAGATAGCATCACGGGGGGTTGTCGTCAAAAGTCATCGATGCCGATCGCTGCCTTCCCCTCACACAAACCTGTGACTACCCCGGTCGCCTTGTCATCGTCGTCATCCACGCGTCCTGCGACAACGTCGGAACGGGGATCACTGGCGAAACAGAAACACAGAAGTATCATTGAATCCACCAGTGCCGTCGAGCTGTCCTCGGAGCCCATCACCCCTCACGTGTTTGGGCCTCGCTCCTATGCGGTGGTGTTGAACGCCACCGCGTTCGGTGTGGATGGCCACAACAAGACGCCACCATCACCATCGTCGTCGTCGTCGTCGGCGCCGGTCTTCTGCAAGAGCGTGGTGCGACCGTTCTTGGATGAACTGGTGTCGCTGCTCCCTCGGCACCTGCAGAACACGACGACAAGCACGACGACCGCCGCCCCTGGAGCTGCTGCCGCTTCATCGCCGACTCATCATCCGTATCGCCCTCCGTTGAGGCGATTTTCGGATGACGACGACGAGAGCCTCGGCGGCCGAAACGCTCCGACGAAGGATGTGGACGAGAGCGTCAAGATGACGACGATGTCACCGTTTTTGGAACGGTCGTCACCGGAAGCCTACTTTCGCCTATTGCCAATGGAACGCTCGTTTCAGCAGGTGGTCATTCGCGAGATATCCGACAGCATCATCGCCCGTCAAACCGCAGCGGTTGCCTCCTTAGAAGCGAGCGACGACGACGACGGCCATAGTGATAACGCCGCAGTCGGAGCAGACGGGAGTGGCTCGAAGCGAGGTGTAAATGCGGCCTTACCCAATGAAGCGTTCTTGCTCCGCATGCTGACCGCCACCAAGGCCGCCGCCGCAACACGTGTCGATCGACATCAGCAAATGGAAACGAATGGCGGAGGCGGCGCCGAGGAGGATGACGCGCCGCTGAAATCATTGATGGTCATCTGTACCCTTCAGGTTTCCGACACGCGGCTCGCAAGCTACTTTTTCGACATTGTGACGCGCTACAAGGTGCTCCGCATCGACGCCGGGGAGGTGCGTCGTCATCCGGGCACGTTGGCGTCGCCATTTCCGGACCCGACGATGCTCAACCTGGACGCTGAGCTGTGGCAGCAGCTTTGGCGCCAGGTGAAGCGGAGGCGACAACAAACGACATCGTCTTCGGCATCATCCCCGTCCGGTGTGCGCGCCGTTGACGAAGCTGATGGTGACGACGCAATTGAGGAACCGGCGGCGGTTGACCGCGACGCGTTGCGGCACTATATCGTCGCCGATCTCAATCAGGCTCTTGCTCAGATGGCGGATCGCCGCACGCGGAAGCTGGCCGCGGCGGGGACGGCCGGCCCCCATTCGGTTCCCACTGCGGAGGAGGAACAGCTTTCGTCCATCCTCGCATCGCTTGGTGCGGGTCCTCCTCGGGGAGGAGAGAGTAGTAGTGCCGCACGAAGTCACGCGCTGTCCCTTGCCTGCATCGTGGCGTATTGCCGCCACCAGGTCTCATTCACCGGCGCCTTTTCAGATGACGGGTCGGTCAATCCGCTCTACATCGCCCTCGTGGCGATGTGGCTGCTTGTCAAGGTATCGGCGGCCGACGTGCGCAAGTTGCTCTCCCTCGCGGCACCGCCCTCGCCGATGTCGTCATCGAAGGGTTCCGCGGCCTCATCGTCGTCGTCACTGCCGCCATCGCCTTATCTGTTTGTGCTCACCCTGCTGTTTCTCCGAAGTTTGGTGCCTCCCGAGGAGCTGATGTCGGCGAAGTACCTAGTCTTGCTCCCGCAGCACGGGACGCACCTCCATCATACATCGCGTGGGGGAGGGGCAACAGCAGCAGCGTCCGGGGCGGCCGCGGCGGGTCGTGATGCTGGCGCGGCGGCGGCGGCGGCGGAGGGGTTTCGTCGCCTTCGCCATGAGGTCATCGGGCCCTTTCTCAACAGCGAAACGCGGGTCGCCGTCACGTCGGACGCATCCGTGACGGTCACCGTCGCCCAAGCGGTGTCTCAAATACTCCTCGGTGACGAACATGGAGAGTCGTGGCTGCCGCGATACTGGAAATCCACGTCCGATGCGTTGCGACATGCACTCGAAATCGCCCGGCAAGAAGAACTCGCCGCCGCGCAACTAGCTGACGACCAAGGCCGCGTCGACGAAATGGGGGTGGCGCCCTCTGTGGGCGCAGCCGCGCCGCAGCCACATGCCACATCATCCTCTGCCACCTCGTTTAGCCGCTGTTTGCTTCCGGGCTTCTCCAACGTCGCAGATATGGCGCGATTTCTGCAGTCCTTGCCGATCGTCAGCGCAGGCGCGGTGGTCGCCGACGCCACCACCAGCACCGGCGGAGGGTCCACAAGTCGCACCAGCCAGTTCGAGAGTATGAACAGTAGGAAGGGTGCGGACGCACAACTTCGCCCCCATTTCGTCGCGCCCGAGGCATCGGAGGTGTTGGAGCAGCAGGGGCCAGCGCGGCTCATGGGGCGCCGGGCTCAACGGCTCATCGATGCGCAACGCGATAGGCGTGAGATCACGGCCCGCACGGAACAAGCAGCCGCAAAGCGCAGCGCGCAGTACTTCGGCGAGCGAGGAAGCGCAATAACCGACGCCAGCACCTTTCTTTCATCTGCCGTATCGTCGTCATCGTCTGACCTCCTCACGGGGAGTGACGGTAGTACCAGTGTGGTCAGTAAGCGTCCGCGAGAAGGCAAAGACGTCGCCTTGGAAGTGGGGAACAGCCGCGCTGCCGCTGGGGGTGGTGGCCACACGCTTACCATGCAGCTCCCCTACTACGGCTTGGTCACCGACGACGACGCCTTCGTCAAAGTCGCGATGATGACGATGACAGAGGAGTCCCCTTACTACATCCAGCCAGCCGTGCTCACATTAGGGGGTGCAGAGGGTGCAAAGGGAGGCAGTGGTAGGCCAATGGGGGACTTTGGCGGCGGCGATTTGAAAGTCGATCCCGTCACGGGCATCGCATCCTGGACGCCCGAATGGGCCGAGCGGCAGCAGCAACAACTCTTGGCATCGACGGGCAGTGGCTTACAGCGGCAGCGTCGCGAGCTGCTGCGGCGTCAGTTGCGGCCATCCCTCACGACGGGGAAACCGGTGTCCTCGTCGCTGGTCGCATTGAAGCATCAGCGGGGTGGAGACGCCGCAGCCGACCGCAAACTCCCTACGGCTGACCGCGCGCGTGCCAATCGGGCAATGTGCCAGGCGGCCGAAAACGATGATGATGACTTTGGCTGGCGACTGATCTTTTGATCAAAAAAAGAGCATAATGTCAAAGAGAGCAAATTTTTTTGTGCGCAACAGGGGAAAAAAAGGTGTTGGGTTCTCAGCTGACATAAGCCTTCGCTGCTTTCCGTGTTTCGCAAACTGCAAAGTCGCCCTCTCTCAACACAAAGCCGTATATCGTTTCTCCCCTCATCAAATACAGCAGCATCACATGGGTCGTCCGGCACAGCATGCGGGGGCATCCTCGCCTCTTGCTTCTTGCTGCTGCTGCTGCTCCGTCGGGCACGGAAACGGTCACCACGTCGCTGGTGGAGGTGTGGCGAAGTCTACTGCTCGTCCCTCCACTCGTCCCTCCACTTCCTCCTTTTCTTCTTCTTCTTGCAAAGGTGTCGTCGTCGTCGTCACGATCCTATGGATGCTACCGATGGTGGTGCTTCAAGACGCGAACGACCACTGCCGCAGCGAGAAGGACCCCAACCTCTCCGCGGCGGGGGATGGTGCGGATCATGATGGTGCGCATCATCATGCGGGTGCGGATGGTGCCCATACAGCCGCGTGTTGCTTTCGACGGCCCCTTGACCTCCCCTCCGATCGCATCGTCGCGTCGGTCATTCGACAGCGCCGTGGCGGGCGCCGCATGATGTTCGTCGCAGGTGCAGAGCCTCCTACCTCTCTCACAGCGGGTGATTCCATCGCGCAGGCGCTGGCTCGCCCTTTGCTAACCATCCCGGACAGCCCGACGACGCAGTGTCAAGACAACTTGGGATCGTTCCGCTGCACGTTTCAGAGTGTCTTCATGCGGACCGGTCGCACGAATTTCACTCTCTGTGAACGATGGCTGCTCGACGTGGTGGGTCCTGCCGATGAACTCAGAAGCGATTATAACAATCATCGCTTCGGGTTTGGAGCTTACTATGATAACACGTCGATCGCCTTTGCCGCGGTGCACATGGGTCTGGTGAGTCCGCTGCAAAAGAAGTCAGTTCTCGTCGTTTTTGCCGGGATGCGAAGCGTCTTCTACGGCGGTCGGGGAGCGTTTGGAAGCCAAAGCGAAGCGATGTCGCTGCGACTTGACGATATCCCAGCGGCGAGCTTCGTCCTGTTTTCCGGACAAGAGGCGTTCGAGCGGTATGGGAGTGCCTACGCGGATGGCTGTCCTATTCCGAAAGCCACGTCGGTCACACCCGTGTTCGACATGGCCATTAGTCCGAGCTACCTCCGAGAGACGTTCAAATCCTATGATCGTTCCAGCAGCCCAAAAGTGAATCAGTTTCCAGTCGTGGGGACGCGAGAATACGCCGTCATTGGCACCGACGTGCAAGCCGCGTTCTGGCACCATCCCACCGTTTCGCGACCGCAAATGCGCGTGATCCGTCACTTGATGCCTTTGACCCGGTTGGACAAGGGGAATTACTGGGATTACGACAACAGCGCGGTAAGGACCGGGTTGTTGTACATCCATGATGTTGGGTGCCTCGGAGACGAGACCAAGATCGTACGAATCCCGATGCCGTATCGAGTGGTTCCATCCAATCAATCCGCCAACGGGTCGAGTGCAGTGAATGCAACCGCCGCTCCGTCGTCGTCTCTTCCTCCTGTGGCACTCGGCTCGCCGACTCGCGCGGCACCGTGGTGGACCAACTCCACGACACGTCCTGACTACAACGACGTCGTCGGCACCGTTGTCAGTGGGGATGACCCAACGACGACGAGCGGTGGCAGCGCGTCTTCGTTGTCTTCGAGTAGCGATACGGCCAGCGGTGACGGCGCCGTGGCTTCCGGAACAAGAACCGTCGATTTCTGGTCCTCACTAGCCACTCAAAACGCGACGACGGCAGGAACATTGAGCAACGTCTCGGTGCTTACATGGCTCGTGCAATTACTGGACGGCGTCGTCAACCAAACGACGGTGCCTTCCACCCTCTACGACACGTTGCACTCGCGAATCTTCGCGCTACGACGATGGACCGAGCGAGCGGGGGATGTGTCCGTCATCCAAGCGACCAACGAGGTCGGCTCGCGGTATCAAGCAGCGACCATCGTGGAGATGCTGGACAGACTGGTCGCCACCCTTATGAAGGACGAATCACGGAGCTATTTCGTCGACCTTCAGGTAGCACTGGAAAAGGCGGCGAATGCCGGGCAGTCAGAGCGGCAAGTCTATGCGACGATGCTGACCATCCTATCCTCTGCCTTACACAAGGCGGTATCGGACGAAACGAATTGGGTTTTGAGCACAGGATCGTTTGTGGCCTCCGTCAACCGTCGAAGCGGTGTCCGGAGCGACGGGCGCGTCAGCCGACGAGCCGCGGAACGATACTACGCGGAAAACTTTCCCTTGATGCAAGCCGTGTTTTACGCGGCGATGGTGAATCCTGCCTTCAACAGCACCGACTACAATCCGTTTCCAAATTGGCTTCCGCGGCTGCAGCAAGCCCTCGGCCTTTCCGGGACGACGGCGATGATCCGTGATGGTGTCTTTTCATATCCCTCGCGTTTTACTCCGATCAATGCGACGAATTCTGTCTCAACCTCCCCCGTATTCGATGCCCGCCGTGCCGCATTGCACGTGGCGGCGCGCATCAGGGCACGGTGGGGAGCCGGTAGTAGTAGCAACAACAGCGGCACAGGAATGAACGGCCCATTCTTTGATCCTAACGACAACGGGGGGGTCTCGGCAACGCGTAGTGATGATGACTTGTTCACGGCGCCACTCGCGTCCTTCCGTTGGTATCCAGAGGATAGAGCCTTCACACTCAGCCGCAGTGAGACGGACGCGTACCCGCCGACGCCCGGGCGTCGATGGGGCACGCTGCGCCGGACGACGCAATTCTTACAGCCCGCTGCACAACACTCTCAAACGGTGCCGGTTTCAACGGACGACTTCGACACCGACGAAGATTTTGCCGCGATTCTTGCTCAGTATCGAAACCGGTCGAACATCCTCATGAAATCGGACAACGAGCTTCAAGATGATCCTTTGGTGAAACATGTCGACACGTTTGCCTACGAGTCGATGGAATGGATTCCGCTGGATGTGACGTTTAATCAGACGGTCGAAACGCTTCGTCCACTTGGGGACACGGTGGACAATGCCCACAACTTGAGGTCGGACGATGAGCTAAGGCGCATGGAGGACCCCATGAAGCTAGGCACCATCACACCCGTGCTTCTTCAAGGCACGACCTTTTACACGGTGATGTCACTCGCCGACGTGGCCGCGGTTCACGCAAACGTCGCGGTCCCCGAGCTCGGGTTCAATGAAATGGCAGTGTACGTGCGACGCGCGGGCATTCGACCGTTCTTTTTTTCGTCTTTTCAGCCTCCGTTGGCGTCCCAAAGTGCGCTCGGGTTGCAAGCCGCGTACATTTTTGCAGACACATTTGCGACCGCCGCCGACATCTTAAACCCAATCATTAATTCATATCCGGTGGCTTCGGAGGACGCGTCGCCGGAAGGTCCAACCAGCATGCCGTCCCCCGCCGATCTGTTCACTCCGTCACGATTTCAATGGAACTACCAGCGCTTGTTCCGTTTCCGTGCCGACACCTTGACGGTACCTGATCGCGCGAAGTTATCCATGGGCGTCATCGAGGGAACCGGTCTCTACTCTCTGCGATCCAATTTGGCGTTGGTGGCACTTCATCATGGCACCGTGGAGCTGTCGTCTCTGATGCATAACCACCTCGTGGTGCGTGTCACGCCTTTCTGCATGTCCGTTTTTTTCGCGAGTTCGTTTCTCGGCCTTCGCTCCGCCTTTGCAGCGTTAGCGCCGCCCGGGATGCCCGGCGTGGTGATCATCACGATCACGGAATCGGCCGCGCCGTGGACGATTGTCCCGCCTTCGTCGGGAGCTGCTGGGCAGCAGCAGCCTCAACCCGAACCGGCTTCCACCACTGAACCTTCCATCAGTCTCCCGCAGCCGCCCTCGATCGCGGTCCCTGTTGACATGAAGGCGGATCGCCGTATGTGGCTTCGCGATGTCACACTTCCGAACGGAACGCAACTACAGCAACTCGTCGTGCCCATGCGCATTCGACTATCTCGTGCGCATACGGGAAAGTTTGGCCCCGCCTTTTCTCTCGGAGTGTTCGGAAGCGGTGGGATCTATCGAGCGGATAGCGACATGGCCTACGCCGCCCTCCACTCAACTCTCTGCCGCCTCGTCGACTCCTGCCTCGTGTTCGCCCATGTGCTGTCCCCGCCGGTGAAGAGGTTTTATCTGATGCTGACCAACCGTGGCATGACAACCACCTTCGCGAGCCTCAACGGCCGCGCGCCACCACTGCGAACAGACTTAGAGCAGCCGTCTGTGTTTCAAGAGCAAAGTGCCATCACCGCGAAGCCAGGTTCCGCAACGTCGTTGTCCCTTTTGGACCAGTCACAAATCTATTTGTCAAAAAATGCAGTCTTGACGCCGTTTGAAATGGCGTGGGTTTACAACTCGACCATTTTGGCGCGCCCAACATTCCGCTTATCCCGCCACGGCACGCTGAACACGGGCGCCGTCCTCACTGGCACGGGCTACTACGCCATGAACAGCGATGTCGCAATGGCCGCGCAGCACATGGGCCTCCTGCGTGTTGGGGAAGTGAAGCCCATTTTCGTGCACGACGTCGGCTTTCACCGCTATTTATTAGGATCGACGCTTAATGAAGTGCGTTCCAGCAGTCTGACGGGCACCAACTGGATGCCAGCCTTCATGCTATCGGAGACGCCACAGCGCGTTCCGTTGATCCGGCGGCGTCGGCAAGGCCTCATCAACGGCTACGATGAGGACAACAGTGACGGCAGTGCGATGGAGCCGTGGAGCGCCGCGTCGCCGCCTCTAGAGTACTTCCTCACCCTTGAGTCGGGCGGGGTGATCAAGACTCCGGATCTGCCCGCCTTGCCAGCCGTGGTTGGCAGCGGCAACTTCCACTTATCGTCGGACCTCACGTTCGCCGCGGTGATGGACGGGAGGCTGAAACTGTTCGGAGGGGCGAAGCGCATCTTCGTGCACCTCCTCCCAGGCAACGAGTCTGCTGGACTTCCACGGCACTACACGAGGACGAATCGATCCGCATGGTGTTATCGGACGCCGTCGGACGACGACGCCATTGTGGCGACGCGGCAGTCCTCGGCGTCCTTCGCCCCATCGGTCAACGTCTTACCCTGGAACGCGCAAGTGGTGTCTCCGGATCCCCTTGGGCCCAGAAATCGGCCCCCAGTGCGTGGAGGAGCGTTGTTCGTATCGTCCACGATGCATCAATGGTCGAGTCAAGGGTCGCTCGTGACGGCGCGATCGACGTCGTCGGTGATCCCATGGGCTCCTTCTTCGTCAACGCTGCGCAATCAATCGCTCAATTTGACTCGAATTGCGGAAGAAGGCGGCGACACCGCATTTCGTTTGTCGTTTTCGGGGGACACGCTCATCGACGGGCCTCTTTTACGGTACTACTATGGAAAGGAGCCGGGATTCCCCAACATCACTCGCGCCGCAGGCGTACCTCTTTTTTCGGAAGCTCCAACGTGGTGGCCAAACGCCTCCGCCGCGGCGTCGGCGTACCAATCATCGCGCCAGGGCGAAACGATCCGAATGACGACGACGACGGCAACAGAGTGGTCCGCCGCGAACACCAATCCGCCGGGTTGGCCTCAGTTTCCGCAACCTTTCCTGCACGGGTTGCAGCACATCAGTCACTACGTGTACCCTGTCTATGTGAATTACAGCGGCCCGTTCGTCCACGACATGTCAAGGCTGATTGGCGCAGGGATCTATCACCATAACTCCGACGTGGCCTTGGCCGCCTGGCACGCGGGTCTGATCTATCAGCTCGGCGTTCCTGTGATCGTATGGGTCCACGTGTTCCCTGACATGATTCCAATATTCTACTCCTTACACAACAACTCCATCTTGTCTCGCGCGTCGACGGCACCGGCGAGAGGGTTTCGCGTGTCGTTGAGTCCAACCCCTTTACCATGGTTCGATTATGCCGATCGAGTAACGCTGCGCGTGCGACTCACTAATCCGTCCATCGGACGCGTGGTCGGCACGACGTACTATTCCGTTTCCGGGAGTGAAATTTCGCTCGTGGCGCGGCATGCGAATCTCGCTCGGTACTTGGAGTGGATCGACATTTCGTTGCACTACGTGCGATGGAACGTCCCCGCGGTGGTGTTCGGCTCGACGATGGATGACGTCTCCTCGACGTGGAGCAACGTCAGCGATGTGTTCTACGTGTCGAAGGTGTCGCACACCTATCACGTGCGCGTGGGGAGCAATCTGCCGTCCAATGTGACGCGCAGCGCTGCCCGGGCGTTTGCGACTCGACGCGCGGCGGCGGCGGCGCTGATCGTCAATGCTAGCGTCGGGGAGGTTTCAAATGGCAATTCAACGTCAGCAGACGCTGCAGTCGTCGAGGTGGAGGCATCGGCATTGGCAAATTCGACGCTCGCACAACTGGGTGGCCTAGATGACGGGCCGTGGGTTCGGCCGCGCCGTGACTCCGAAGGTGGCTGGGGCGATTTTGGCAGCGACAGCAACGAACCATCTGAAGATCCAACGACAGCGAGTATCGTGCAGCTGCGTTCGCGTGCGATGCAAGCAGACTGTGGCTCCAGTCAGCTGACGACCACGTCCACTGGCACGTGGTTCGCGGGTCCGCTCGCTCACTGGGTTAGCTTCGCTGGCATGTTTCCGGATGGCAGTAGCCCCCCAAGGCCACGTCCGCCCTCCATCTTCCCCTTGCGCGTGTCTTTGAGGGCGTACACCTTGCCGAGCGGCCGGTGTATCGGAACGGGCAAGTACCACCACGCCACCGACCTGACCGTGGCGGCCTATCATCAGGGCCTACTGCGACTGAATTCATCTCGGTTAGCCGTCTTTTTCGTGTACACGGATCCAACGGCGACGTACGCCTCCAAGTTTGTCGGGTCGCAGAATTTTGACTATCTATGTGGCGGCTCCGATGGCGGCCAACCGCTCGTGTTGTCGTTGAACCCGTTCGTGGAGCCCGCGACGCTGCGACTCGCGGATCTGCAGTCCGCCGTCATCGACGTCCGCCCGCTCCAACAACCGTGGCCAAAAGATACCGTCTTGATGGGCACCTTGCGATACAGCTTGAACACGCCCATCGACCTCGCTCTCTTGCATAGCTGCCAAGTCGTGTTCGGCGACCGTGTGCGCGTCGTGGTCGTGCACTATCCACCTTCGCCGGTGATTCCGAACTCCGGAAACCCTCACGTCTCCGCTATTCCCTTATTTTCATCGACGGGTTGTTATGACATGATATCGGAGTACAGCGGTGTGTCGCAACCGTCGTACAGCGTCGTCGTGGTCGCCGAGGATGAGGAATTCTCTTTCAGTGGAAAAAGGGTTTTGGAGCAGTACTTGAAGAAGAAGAAGAATGCCAACAAGACGTCACAAGACTCCAGCTTGAACACCACCACTGGCACCGGGGACACGAACGTCACGAACTCGTCCGGCATCACCAACGCCACCGCGCCAGCGTTTGACAATGCGACCACGACGACGACCTTCGACAGCAGCGTTCGTCCTCGTCGCCGGGGCGTTTACACCTCCGTATTGATCACGGAACACCCCATTAAGCATGTGAATGGTTCACAGGTGACGTTCCATCCCAACGTTGCTTCTTCGTACCCCATCCTCTCCTTGGAGCTCCGCGCGACCAACTATCAACGCTATGGCTCGACGCTGGTAGGGATCCCCCATCACGGCCACTGGGTCGGGAGCGATCTCACACGCGTCGTGGCCCACAGCGGATTGCTGCGGTACAACGAAACCGGCCGCGTGTACATTCGATTGATGCCTGGCCGCGGCTACTTTTTCGCAATGTCGTTGAATGGGATCCAGAGTGGCGCTTGGGACTTGGGAATCGGTGGAACCCGCGTGGCCATATTGATGAGTCGCGATTTGTCGACCCTCATGGAGACGTTCGCCTATGGCTATAACGTGACCTACGACGCCGTGACGGGTGGGCCATCGGGCCTCAACATGACGTCTCCCACGCAGGAAGAGCACTACGATGCCTCTTACAGCTGCGCGCGCCCGGCAGTACGTCTGCCGCCCTACCCACGCTGGATTGAGGGTGGCCATCCGAACACAGAGGGGATGGGTCAAAACGCCTATTGGCCCCGCCCGGTGCGCTACACGATTCCCAATGTGATCTTGACGTCAATGACCGGCTATGGCGAGATGTGGGGATCGTCGCCGCATTCCATTTATTCAGATATTTCGATGGCAGCTGTCCAACGGGGCCATTTGCGGTTGTGGGTGCCGACGACGCTGTATATCTACGACCTTGGTTCCATTTGGGAAGGGAGCCTCCGCATGTGGGGAGGTTCGACCGCAGGGCGGCCCCCTTCGGCACCCGCTTTTTTCGTGACCTCGCTCGACAATGAAATTCCGATCAATCCTTATCAGCGCTATCAAGCGTTGGACGGGGCCATGAGAGCCACGCTGCAATATGGAACGTGGCACGGCAAGCTTCAAACCGCCTCCACGGCCTGGCGGCAAACGGTAACGTCGACGACGACTGGTTATTTATGCCCACCGACGCCGGTGACCATTGATCTCGCGGATCACGTCACAAATGCCATCACCGTTCTTCGCGGGACGGACGTGTATTCTTACGACTCGGACCTACGCCTCGCCGCGATCCACGCGGGCGCCCTACGGACGACGAAACATCCACGGCCGCGAACAATATACGTTTACCCCGTTCCCGGCTGGCGACTATTTCTTGGTTCGACAAGGAGAGGCATTTCGTCTGAGGGATACACCAGGGATTTTGCTTACATGTCAGCTTATGCGGTGTCCAGATTTCCGACGTTGGAACAGAGTCATTTTGAACGAAACATCCTCCAGCTGACAAGCAACACGGTATGGCCGCCGCCAACCGCGTTGCCATCGGTCGTCAGAGTGGACCTCATGGGACCCATGCCACCCCGACAAGGCTCACAGCAGTGGCCCTATGTCAGTGGCCTCGTAGTTTACGAGTGCGACAGCGACATTCGCCTCGCTGCCATCCAAATGGGATATGTCCCTTACGGACCGCTAAACGACACATATTCCGTCTACGTGCACATGAATCTGGACTTTTCGTACCTTGGTGACACCCTCATGGGTTCACTCATTAGCCACCAGAACGGCATCCTCTCGCGCATCCGGGGGAAGCTCGACTGGGCGGACAAGAAGAACAGTGGATACAACATCATGTTGTCCAAGTCGTTCGCCACCCCGCCGCCCCCTTGCGCGTTACCACAGTGGGTATCCGGAATGAAGCGGCAGAACTACACGATGCTCATCCCGGGGCACGTGGGCTTCGTGGGTGGCTCATGGCCGTGGGCCGTCAACGGCAATTATGTGCTCCGGAGAAAAGAAAACATTGGAGACACACAGCGTTATCCCGACAGCCCGCCGATGAGCACGGTCACCGTCCATGCCGGCTTTGTGAAGCATCACGAGCGTCGCCCGTTGCGAGTAACGCTTGCGCGACAGGGTGGGACGCTTCAGAGAGTTCCATGGCCGTGTGAGGATGCCAACGGCGTCGTGTGCGCGGGTGTGTGGTCAGAGGCCTCGTCTGAGTGGACCTACTCGCTGTTCAGCGACCTGGCGGGGCCAACGGGCACCGGTGACGGGCCCCTAAGCGTGATCGACGAGAGCACGTGCCCGTGGCTGTTTAGTGGCATGGTGGTCGCGATGGCGCAACCGGCGCCCGACCTTTCATCGGTCGTTCAGCCCGACGGGACGCGGCCTCGCCCTTGCGATTACGACTGCCATTCGGGTCCAAACGGCGTCAGCCGCCGTGGGGGCGCGGTCGTTGTGACTGCGACCACGGAGGCGTCCCCCGAGTTGGTGTGGGGTGGCGGCGGCTGGTATCACCCCAAAACCAACTTACGCCTAGCCGTGGTCCACGCGGGCTTTGCCAGGCCCCACGAAACTATTGTCATTTACCTGTACAGCCTCGAGGCCATGGTTGGGTCGGATGTGCTTGACGTCAGGCCACCAAGCGGCAGCGTGGACTTTGAAATGAATTGGGAGTCCGATGGCAATGGCATCGTGAGAACTGCCAGATTGAACGGCGTGTTACTGGATGCAGGTCCCGTGTCGGCGTCGTTGTTCATCTCCCTCCGACCACCTCCGACGAACGACTTCCAAACAGATCGGCGTCAGAAGTTGCCCGCGTCGTATCACTCCTTCTACGCGTCGTATTCGTACGCCGATCTCAGGTATGGTCCTCCAGTGGGAACCATCCGTCACCCGCTGCGAACATCGCCCGCCGTGAGTGCCTTTCATGACGGCCTTATCCACCCAGGCGACTTTCGACAGCTGTACTTTGTGCTGATTCCGGGGCATCTTCGCAACGCCACCAGTACCAAATGCGCCCGCTTCCTTCCCGGCTCGGTGTCAGGCTTCGGATTACGGTCCGACCCGTACGAACTATTGCCTGGAGAGTGGTCGGTGATGTTCACCGATAGGCTCGTCGACGGCTATGACGACACTCGGCGACCCTACGCAGCCATCTTTAACCACTGGTTAGCGCCCGCCCTCCTACCCCCATCCATCACGGCGAGTGCCGGCCGGCATTACCCGAACGACCTGGAACGGGTTAAGCTCGCCGCGGCATCGTCGCAAACCCCAGCCACTCAGGACTTAAGCGGGGTGATTCCGGTGGCGGCGAACTGGATGAAGCTCATGTTCGAGGACTTACTCGCGAAGGCGAAGCAATTCGCCACCCCGCCGCCGCCGGCCTCATCGTCGTTGTCTGATGTCAATTTGATGCGTGGACAAGTTTTGAGTGATGCACTCTTATTGAGTCGGTCCTGGGGCATGTTTGGAAGCCGTGAGCGCGCCATGTCGCAGGCCGCGCTGGCCGCCCAGGGCCTCCATGCCCATGGCAGTTTTCCGAGTATCAACCTGCGGCCCACCCTGGTCCACATGTCCCTCGACGAGGAGCTCGAGAGCGTCTTCTTCCGTCGGCGGCACACGCCGAAGGCCACCTTTCGGGTTGCACTGCCGTCCTGGAGAACGTCCACCAGCGCGTGGAACGCCACCATCGCAGATCACGACGCCACGACGACCCCTTCCCCATACGTTTTCGTTCCGCCGCCGCCATCCACCGTAATGACGAACGACTCCACAACGATGGCCACCGATGTTCAATGGCTGTCTGAGATTGCAGAGTTGCAAAGCGACAATCATGGCTGGCCGCTGCTTGTCTCGCCCTTACAAAAAGCTCCAAACTATGTCGCCAGCCCCTTGAGCTACCCGGTTCCATGGGATGAAGTGGCGTCGTTGCTTGACGTCGACCTCAAGGACAACGCCGCCAGCGGTCGAATCCGGAACATCGTTGCGCTGTGGCGCTACCGGGCATTGCGCCAGCGGTGGCAGAGGTGGCGATCGCAAAGGGAAAATGCTACGAAGACCACTCGCTTTCCAACGGATGACGAGAGCGACGTCTTTTCGCAGGACGATTCGATATCCGCTCCGTTTCGGATGCCAACCGACTACCTCACGGTCGTCAACCACCTCCTTCATGGCTACCTGACCATCGACAATGTTACCTTCGGCCAGTGCGATGGCAACGCTGAGGACCAAACAACCGTTCATTATCAGAACGATTTGGATGCCCTTCGAGTGGCCCGAGACAACCATTGGTCATCAGGGAATTCCGTCCTGGCGTCCCCAAACGCGTCGTTCGTTGAGGCGGCGGATGCGATGGTAAATCGTTCGCTGTACGATATGTGCCGCATCCCGATCCCCGTCATGTACCTACCTTTGCATCTCTACTTCTCGACGGGCGATAGCGCGGGTGTCGGTTTAGGGGTCACGTCGTACCCGCTGGAGATGGACCTAACGACAGCCGCGATTACCGATCGAGTGAACGGCGCGATGAGCAATCTATGGGATGCCACGTACGTGGTGGCGCAGCCATGGCCACTCCGATTTCCAGTATCGCAACCACCACCGTTTTTTAGAGTTTCGACGGCCGGGATTGCCACCAACTTTGGAGATCGAACGAAGTCGGGTGCGCTGTACGAGTTGCGAGGGCTAGTGGGCGACGAAGATTCATTTCTGTTTCTCGGCGACAACGTTTCACATGGGCGGTGGACCGCCGGGTGTGACAATGGTACCGCGTCGCCGGGCACGACAGGTGCTAGCCCCTTCGCGGGTGCGGAAACGGAAGGTCTGAATGCGTCGACTCGCGCGGCCATGTTGTTCCTGCTCGGACGCTGCGGCTTTGATGATAACGCCTCCGAGATCGCTGCCGATGTCACTGCGGAGGTGGATGAACAGCTCTATTCAGTGTCGCTTGCGGCCTGGGGCGCTCTACATCGCGACGGCGAAAGCAGCCTTGTCAAATTGATCGCGATGGCAGAAACAGCGTGGCTGCGGTATTCCAACGCAAGCGGGGTCGCTCTCATTTCCAGCGAAGCCGCAGGGGTCGGCTCCCTTGAGCGTCGTCGACTATCCCTGGGATTTCGTGGAAGCTCCGACTTCGATCTTGCCTGGCTTGACACGGATCCTTACGACGGGTTTCAGCTTTATGATGACCTCATGCGCGTCGTGTCGAAAGAGAGCCCTCACGACGTGATTGAGCTGCTGCGGTCGAGCGTTCTCGTCACCGACCGTTCTCGCGTACTGTTTGATGAGCTGAACCAGACGGCGCGAATGCAGACGACGACGGATACGGAACCGATAGGATCGCGTGAGGACTCTTTTTACCGCGCGGCTCTCGACGTGATACTGAGTGGTGCCGAATTGACCCCATCATCATCACTGCCGGCGGCGGCCGAAGGGAGGGACGGAGGCGTTGCTGCAAGCACCACGGCGGTCTTGCGCCTGCGTCCTTCGGTGCTGCCGCCAGACTCACGGGACACCTTCAACTATGGAAGCCAGCCGTACACTCGGGCACCGGTGGCGGCCAAGTATGGCCCTTCCGACAAGCGGTACACCATACCGGTGTGGGTGTCGTGGGACGGAAGCCACAACAATTATGGGTATTCCCTCAGCAAGCTGAAGTGGATTAACTGGGCAATCACTGGCACCGTGGGCCACTACGGCCTCGACACCACCGTGACGGCCGCGGCGGCCCACAGTGGGTTAATTCTGCCCCCGACAGCGGGATTTGCCGTGCGGCGACCCGACTTGCGACGCTTGTGGAGCTACGATGCGGCGAAGGTTCAGTGGCAGCGGTGGTTCGCGAGCGGTCGGAATGCGTCGAATGTGAGCGGCTCGATGTCATTGTCCCGCTCACTGCCATCCTTCCAATTACTAAGCGACCGTTCCTGGCAGGGTGTGTATCCGCAACGGGGCGAGTGGCACTCCTTTCGAGACGATCCCACCGATTGGGACCGTGACGACGCCGAAGAAGAAAAAAATGTGACGCAGCGCAATGAAAGGGCCGCTCGCCGACGCCGGCGGGATCGTCTCTACCTTCCGAGTCCCTGGGAAGAGGAGGAGAACGACCCCACGACCATCGTCGGACGATCGCTTTTTCACTTGAGCAACCGCCGCTTGTGGGTGCATGCGTCTCGATGGAATACCCCTTTCCTGCTCTCGCAGCGCCTACATGGCCTTGGCACGGTCTACTCCCAGGTGCCACAACGCACCTTTTCCGTTAGTGATTCGTCCTTTCACGCCGGCCCGCACAGCGACGACTTGGTCCCCGGTCGACTGTTGCGCGTGCTGATCCCGGTCGCGGCGGTGGACGCACTCTCCGTCGCGTCTTGCTGCGGTTCGGGGACGCGACGATACTTCGTGTCTTCCTCAAGTTCCAACTTGAACGTGGCGGCGTGGCACGACGTCACCATTTACTCGGGGACCACGGCCGCGGCAGCCTCCGAAGAAGGGCAGCAGCGGTCCGCTCGTTCGCCGCTGATGAACGCCGCCCCCGCGGCTTCCACGAGCGATATCGCCTTCGCGGAACCACTCGACGTTTTCGTTCCCAATTCGCTACGATGGCTTCTCTCCGCTTGGTATACGGCAGCCACCCGTCCGCAGACATCACCGGCTTCGGGATCGTGGATTCCGAACACAAACTGGCTAGGGACTCCCAGCCGCTGGCCAAACGAAATCCCAGGGATACCAGCAGCAGCGACGGACCCCAACGGCCGCGACGGGGACACCATCGCGTCGTCAATGGATGTGTCAGGCAGTGCGTCGACCCGACAAGCTCGTGTGAAATCCATGCTCGACGGTGTGATCAACCCCACGGACTATTTCTACGGCGAGCCGGAAGTCTTATGGCGATTTCCGCAGCCGATGGTGGTGGAGATGTTCGCGGCCTTGTCGCAATTGGACTCGTGGGTAGGCAGCCGATCCACTACGGTCATCACGGGTGGGTTCACCGCGCCTCGAAGTGACTTCTACACCTACATGAATACCGTCACATTATTGCCCTTCGTGCCCAACGCGTCCATGCTGGTGACGGCGACGAACGCCGCTGGCTGTGATGAGCGGGGAGAGGCGGGCAATGTGCTACGTGAGAGTGCCACCGCGACAGCGGGGGTTTTGACCCCTCCTCCGCCAACCGACGCCGTCGATCCCGAAACGGGAATGATTGCCGATGGGGCCTCGGCGGCACTTGTGGATTCCCCCACAGCCACCCGACTGCTGTGGTCGCGCGAATTTCTCCTAAACCGCACGGCGGACGATGACCGCGTGGTGCGATTCATTGGCGGGCGGCACTTCTGGCAGCGGCAACGGAGGGCCTTTTTACTGCGTCCGTGGACGGGTCTCTGGTATGCTGAAACCTTCGCCTTCATGCTCAGCGTCGTCGGGATCGCGGCCACCGAATACAGCTCCATGGACTCTCCTTCCATACGGGCATGGATGCTCCAACGCGGCGGCTGCTTGCAACTGGACGGCATCAACGCCACGAGCGAACTGGCGGCACTATTCACGCCATCCGTGACGCCGCTGAAAATGACGCCGACGAGAGGCGACATGCTTAAGGGGGATATCTATGGAACCGATGTCTATACCTTTGACAGTTCGCTGATGCGCGCGACGATGCACAGCGGTCTCGCGGGTCCTGATTCGTCACCGTGCGAGCTCGTTATGGGCACCGCGGATGCCTCGGGCCTGACGCTGGGAGATGGTGCATCCACGGTGACAGGTTACTTCGAATCCGCAATCGACACCATCGAGACCGCCGGTGACATCCGGGACGCAAGCATTCTAAGCTCCGATGATGAGATGGTGGTTAATGCACCGTTGCCCTCAAACGACGCGTCGTCGGCATCATCATCGCGCAGCTTCCCGATCCCAACGGTCGTGCCAACTGCCACGTTGCCTCCGTTCGTTTCTTTCGCGACGTTCCGCGATCGCGTCTCCGTATTGTCGGACGTCTTCAATGCCACGGCGGCCGGATCAGCGACGGCAGGCACGACACCCGCGGAAGGGCAGCAGCAAGATCTGGTCGAACTCCGGAACATCTGGGCTGCGATGGAAGGGCGGCAAATGTGCCGTTGGTTCGGGGCCCAGCCTTTGCGTGTCCGCCAAAATGTCAGCGACGTGAGTGTCCCCCGACTGGCGCCTCAGCGCCTT
>ERZ1292633.2324-Hain-H41-02um-R1-2324-length-19513-cov-23_pt1 | contig 19513 bp, 16 predicted proteins | sample MGYA00564406_ERZ1292633 | MGnify/ENA primary metagenome ERZ1292633 (study PRJEB36523, sample SAMEA6512639) | groundwater metagenome | collected 2019-01-08 | study: AquaDiva: Metagenomics assemblies of 32 groundwater samples
CGAACACCCGTTCATGCGGCTGACCGCTGAGAATAATACGGGCGCGGCGCAGAAAAAATTCGTTGTTGCCGGCGATCGACCGATCCCCCTGATTGCTGCGGAGCAAGTCGTTATTGAGCGTATGCGAGTACCGGAGCTGGCTATAGCCGCGGATACTGAGCTTTTCGTACCAGCGTTCGCTCACCGGCACGTCCCCCACCCCGCGGCTTTCCTGCAAGGACTTGCTTTCGCGTTTTTCTTCTTCCGCCTTGATCTGCACCCACTGATCGATCGTGATCTGTTTATTTTCGAGCAGAGCGTCTTCCAACTTTCCGCCGAACGCCAAGTCCCCGCCTCCGAAACACGACACCAACACCAACCCCCAGCACCATGCTCGCCATCCGCCCCTACTGATCATGCCTCTCCCTCCGGAACCGTCTTGCCTTGCCAAACCGTTCAGACACCGAGCGCCACCATATAAAGAACGGATTACAACCGGGTTACGGTCGGGTCCGGTCTCAGTTAACTCATGCGCCGCTCAGCAACACAGGCACTAGGCAGTCTCGGGAAGCGCGCCCCGACGACGCCGCCAGGTCCATGAGCCAATCCCGAAGAGGCCTGTGGCATAGAGCGCCAGACTCGCGGGAATCCCGACGGGCTGCGGAGCAACATCGATCACCCCGCGAAGAAAGAACGTCGCGAGCCGCTCTTGTTTGCGGCCGTCGAAGAGATGGTCCCACGAGAGGCAGAACTCCCGCGTCTCCGGGTCGAACAAGCCGGTGGCCAGGCCGCCGATGTTCCGGATCTGATGCGCATCGCCGCGGGTTATTCCAACGAACAGCGAGGAAAGGTCGACAGTGATCATAGATCCGGTAATTGTGGCAGTTGGAGCAGGGGCGCCGGTCAGCCCTGATGTGAACAGCGAAAAGGTCCGGCGGCCTTTGGTGATCGACGGGACAATCTCGCCCATCGGCTGATACTGCCCCATCACCAATGCGCCGTCCTGGCCGACCAGCCGGTCGAGCATCCGGTCATAGCGGCCGCCCCCGTTCACGGCGCCGCCGGTCAACTCCAACTGCGTGACGGTCATCGCCTCCCCCCGAGAGACCGGGGACAGGCTCGCAACCAACAGACCGATGAACACCAGCGAAGCGAATCGCACCATAAGACACCTCCTCCGTGAAAAATAATGAGTGCACCCGGACAGGGATTCCACGCCTGTAACACGTTCCTATCCCGGCAAAGCCTTGATACAGGCCGTGGAGAACATCGGCGTAACGCCTGTGTTCAGATTCGGTTAACAGCGGATCAAGATTGACGGGGATATCCGAAAACACGAAAGCCACTGGCACCGTAGCAGGCACCAGTGGCTTTCTGTGTTGAAGAACAGCCCGGGCCGCCCCTCTCATGGAAGCGGCCGCAAGCCTCCGGTCGTAGAGACCGGAAAGAGAAAACTAGGCGAGTAATTTTCTGGTCCGGGCCAGCATGAGACCGCCAAGACCGGTTCCGAACAACAGCAGCGCCCCCGGCAGCGGCACCGCCGCCAATTGCGCCGTGCCGTGGAGGCTGAACGTCCCCGAAGTCAAAAACGGTACGCCCGTGAACGCATGAGTCCACGATATGTCGAACGCATTCGTCAGGTCATTGAACGACCCCGTCGCAAGACCACCGATGTTCAACGACGCCATTTGCGAATTGGTATTCACCCAGGACCAGCCGGTGCTGGTCACGCCGGCAAAGAGCGATTGCACATTCGCCGCCATGGTTGATCCGGCGGTCTGCGCCGTCGGAGCCGGAAGATTGAGGGCTCCCCCGCTGCTCGTGAAGAGGGAAAACGTGAGGTGAGAGAGGGTAACCGGATCAAAGATATTCGGTGTCGGCTGAAACTGGTTCATGAGGAGCTGCCCGTTCGCATTGAAATTGCCGGTCAGATTCCCCAGCGATCCAAAATTCAGACTCAGCGATCCACCGGTGATGTCCAGCTGCGTCACTTCTGCAGCCTGACTTGGAGCCGGCGCCATCCACAGCGCCACCCCCATCAGGAGAGCCATCACGCTCCCCCCGACTGTTGTCGTAGAGATCGACATCCTCATATAGTGAACTCCTGTCCTATTGCCGCCTGAACCATGAGGCCCAGGCGGCAATAGGACGCTCTACTCAATAGATTACCGGCAGGCGTTATGTGCGCCAGTCTTATACAACAAGGGACCACGGTCCTGGTTCTTGCTGACGAACATCTCTTCGTCAGAGGCCCAGAAGGCCCCTGACACGGTGAGTGCGATCGCCGATGTCGAGCTGGCATCTGTGATGAAGGCTTGGGCCAGGGTGTTGATGTTCCCATCTGGCTCACCGGCCAAGCGCCGATTCAACCGCCAGTTGGCCCAGTAGGGATAACGGCCACACTTGAGATCGCGCTTCGGATCGGAGAGAGTGGCATCATAGGGCTTCGCCCCGTCGATGCCGACGAGGTATCCCAGCCCTAAATTGGGGTTCGGATTTCCGTTCGGCAACAAAGTGCTGGTGAACTGCAGCAACTGATCGGAATCCATATACCCGATTGCACGACGGTTGCCCGCAATACACGAGAGGACGTTTGAGGAGCTGCCGCCAAATACCTGAGCGCCGGGAATATTCACGGTGACTTCCGAGGCATTGATCATTACGGTCTCATCGAAGGTCGCCTTGGTGCCAGACCCCGCATTCCGCATACAGATCGTGATCGGAGACGTAGCTTCAAGGGTCCCAGGGGCGACATCCGTCACAGTGCCCAAGCCCAACTGCTGCCAGTCGGTGAGGCTGCGGCTGAAAATGCCCTCGATTTCCAAACGGCTCAGACTAGAAATTGGGCCGTTCGGTGAACCGGTAGTAGGGTCTACCTTCACGACGCCCTTGCCCACAAATATCGCGAACGGTACCGTGACCACCGGAGAGCTGTTCAAGCTGCCATCGTTCAGCGGATTGATCACAACCGGCACCGGATTGACAGGTCCGGTCTGGTGAAACGACGACCCCTTCACATCCGATGCGCCCATATGCACGGGCAAAGCAACAGTGTTTCCGTCGAGGCAACCGGTCGTGTCGTCATACACCTTGCCATCGGAGAGTCTGGTCTTGCCGGTCACGGTCGTACAACCCGTCGTCAACGTGTGGTCCAGAAAATTCATGTTGGATGCCGGATCGGTCGCGGACTGGAGCAACTTGTTCACGCCGTCGCTCGACCCAGTGGCCGAATAACGGATGATGATATCCGAACTGCCGCGCTTACACGTCCAGACATGCAAATTCTGGTTGGCGCTGAGATAGTGGTGTGGCGTGGTTCCCGAAGAAGCCGGGTCGCACAGATCGAGAGGCACATCGCCGGCGAAATTCTTTCCGGCCGACGAACCGCCGATATTCAATGGAGTGGCTTGTTGCGCAAAGGCCTGGCCGGCCATTGCGAGGCTGGCCAGCAGCCCGGTACAGAGGAAACTATATTTCATCGTAGCATTCATTCCTGTCATCTCCTTGTGAAAAATGTGAGTCACTTACACTCTTATGCCGCTGCTTGACCGGATAACGACCTCCGCGCAATTCCCACCAATGCGGCAAGGCCTGTTCCGAAGAGCACGACACCGGCCGGCAACGGAACCGCGGACGGACCAGGATTCCCCATCGTCAGTAATCCGCCGGCCGTCAACAAGACGCGGCCGACTTGAGTAAAGGTGTTGGTATCCACGGTGCCAAAGAGCACGTTCAACACTTGACCGGCCGAACCCTGCATCGCCACGGGCCACGACCCAGCCATCGATCCGTCTCCGCTCTGATTTATGTTTGAGGCAAAGGACTGTTGATCCGCCTTGGGCACAAGATTGGTTGAATCAAAGACCGGCAGGAAACTCATCCCGATAGATTGATTCATCTGGAATCCAAGGCCAATTTGGTCGGTCCGAATGGTCGCCAGGTTGGCTGCCGTCGAGGCGATGAGCGTTCCGTTTCCGCCGCTGGTAAAATCATGGGCGAACACGGTGTAATAGACGGGATTGGTCCCGACCGAGGCCGCCGCGAGTTCCGCTGAGACATTTAGGTTCGTAATGCCAGCCCCCCCTGGGGCCAAAACGGTGTTCATATTGCCGAGATTGACCAGAGCTTCGGTGTTATTTCCGTAGATCGCTAGCACCAAATCCTGGTTCACGAACGTAAAGGCCTGCGCCTGTCCGGCCATACCGGACACCGCCGTGGCTACGGCGAGCGCCGCTGCCATCATGATTCGTTTGCTCCCTCTGACTTTCATACTCACCCTCCTTGATTGTAAAAATGACCCTGCCGCTCTACCCATCGTCCGTTTCAGGCCTCGCCGCCATCCCCTCCTTTCTGATCGAGAAGGGCGGGCAAATCTTGTGACAGATTCACCCTGCCGTTCTCTCGCATCCGTGTTACAGCCACGTCACCCCCCTATTTGAGGGTCGTTAACATTGCGTTGAGACTCTGTTGCGACCGTGCAGACCGGTGGCCTACACGTGGAGAGTTGTACAGGGGCGGCATTACCAGGCAGTCAGCACGAGCTGAGGAAGCGGTAAACTGTTGATGAAGACTAGGTGACAGAACGGTATGAGCGGCAGCGCGAGGACTTACCGTGCGACGGGTGGTCCACTAGGGACACGGTCTTTACTTAAGGACTGAGCGTTACCGATACCAGAGTGAGGATCAACACGATTCGGTGACATCGCTTGCGCAAGCCCACACGACCTTTTCTGTCTCTCGGCTTGTCACGCATCACAGATCACTCGTCACCGCATCTATGTCGGCGGGAAGAATTTGACGACAATGGTGTGGTCCATGCCGGGCGGCGGGGGACGAACTTCGGTGAGCTTGGCCAGCGCATCCAGCGCGGACTGATCGAACAAGAGACTGCCGGATGAATTGACCAGGCGATATTGCAACACATGGCCCTGTTCATCGATGATGAGTTCGCACAGCACGGCATATTCCAGATCGTCCTGCAGCGACGGCGGCTGCTGATACTTGGATTGAATCGAAGCCGTGACAATATCGGTGTAGCCGGCGAAGCGCCCCCGGCCCTTGCCGATGGCGAACGGATCGGAACTGACCGGCGCCGGCCCCGGCGCGTCGGACGCCTTGGGTGGCGGAGGCGCGTCTGCCTGCGGCGGGGGCGGAGGCGGCGCTTCCTGTGGTTTCGGTTCCGGCTTGGGCGGTTCAGGCTCCGGTTCCGGCTCCGGTTCCTTTTCAGGCGGAGGCGGCGGCTCTTCCTTCTTGAAGGCGTTGAGCTTGTAGACCTTGATGAGGTCCTGCCCCCATTGCGTCTGCGCCACCCAATAGAGTCCGCCTCCGATGCCGACATGCACCAACCCGACGATCAACAGCGTCGTGCCGAGCTTACTCTTCTTTTTTTCAAACCCCTTATAGCCAGCCATCTCTTCAACTCGTGAAACGTGAAGCGTCATGCGTGAAGCGCAAGTGGGAAGGCGTCCGACTCGTGAAACGTGAAGCGTGAAACGTGAAGCGCAAGAGGGAAGAGAGAACCGAAGGGGAGAGGCAAGGCCTCCACCGTGACGTTTTGCCCCTCACGCCTGACGATGGTTTAAACGTTTCACGCTTCACGAGGGACGCTTCACAGTCGTCAGGGTTCGTTGAACGATTTCGTCGCAATCGCCAAATCCTCGACCGGAATCCGCTGCAGAATGTCGAGCACGGCGACGACATGCTTGTATTCCACGCCGGAATCGCCGCGGAGCACGAGCGGCAGTTTGCCGCCTTTGGCGGCTTTCAGATCACGGATCAGTTTTTCCAGCTCCGTAATCTTGACCTTCTCTTCATCCATGTAGATATCGCCGTTCTTCTTCACGGACAGCGTCGGCGTGGTCGTTTCCATTTCCGTTTCGTGCGGCGTCGACTCCGGCAACTTCAGCTCGATCCCCTGCACCGCCGCCGTCGTCGTGATGATGAAGATCACCAGCAGCACCCAGGCCAGGTCGAGCAACGGAGTCATGTTGATATCGGCAACCGCACCGTGACTTTTTCGTGAAAATCGTCTCATATCTTCGCCTCGTATCTCGTCTCACGTGAAGCGTGAAGCGTATCTGGTGAATCCCGTATCTCGTGAAGCGTATCTCGTCGCTCGTATTTCGCTTGATTCGGACGCTTCACGTCCTTAGAGTTTCTTGACGAGGTTCCGCAGCATCCTCGTTTCATGATCGAGCTTCTCAATGATGAGATCCCGGATATTCCGTTGGACAAATCCAAGGTCCGACGATATCTCCACCTGCGTTTCCAGTTCGGCACAGGAACCCAATGCAATGAAAAGAAATTGCCGATATTCCTTGTTGTGGAACCGATTGAACCCTTCCGCCACATTCGATGGAATCGAAACCGATGCTCTTCGCATTTGCGCGGCTAAGCCGTACGCCTCGACCCTGGGGTATGCCGCGGTCGCTCGATAGACGTCCAGCACGATCTCTTTCCCCATTTTCCATACATCCAAATCTCGAAAGTTTCGAATCTTCATGGGCGCCCTCCTGTGCCGCAAACCCTATCATGCTATGCGGCATCTGAGGAACCCTCTGATTCTCGCGCTTCACGACCAACGCTTCACGTGCCTTCTTCTGGCGCTTCACGTTTCACGAACAACGCTTCACGACTTCAATGCCCTGTCGCCGCTGAGGAGGGCTCGGCCTCCTGCCGGTGCCCGCCGGGACGGTAGTCTTCGATGTCTTCCGTCTCGGCCGCCGCGCCTTTTTTCTCTTGAAGATAGTCCGTCATGAAGACGGTTTCGAGATGCGCCGCGAAGTTATCGAGTTCCATCGTGAGGGTTTTCGTCTTGGTCACGAGGAAGTTGTAGCAAAAGAGCGACGGGATCGCGACCATGAGTCCCGCGACCGTCGCGATGAGCGCCGACGCGACACCGGGCGCCATCGTCGCGAGAGTGGCCGACTGCGCGCGTCCGATCCCGGCGAAGGTATCCATCACGCCCCAGACCGTGCCGAGCAACCCGATGAACGGCCCGCCACTGATGGCCGTCGCCAGCACGATCATCCCGGACTCCAGGCTGACCGCCGCCTCGCCGAGCACGCGCTCCAACGCAATCCGCACGGCGCTCATGCCGTGATGCGGAATCTTTTCATTCTCATACTTTTCCTGCTGCACCTTCAGTTCTTCGCAGCCGCCGTAATAGACGTCGTACATCGGCGAACCCTGCAGTTGTTTGATCGGGCCCTTGCTGAACACGACCAGGGGACCTTTCGACTTCGAGTAGTAGCCGAGAAAGAGCCCGTTCCGCTTCTTGGCTTTGGCCAACTGGCGAAACTTGTTGATGATCACCGTCCAACTGACGAGTGAAAACAGGAGCAGGACGGAAATCGTGATCTTGCCTTCGAGTGTCGCGTGACTCAGCGCAAACGCTACGCCTCCTGAACTGGCTTCCATGGATATCTCTCCTCTTCGCTCTAACTGCCTTGCTGCGGTTTCACATCGACCTGGATGACCACGCCACGCTTGACGCGCACCGATTTGGCTAATTGACTTTTTTCATTTTCGCCAGCTTTATTCGACGCCACTTGTTTCGCTTTGGCGTCCGCCTGTTGGCTGGTTTGCTCTGCCGCACTCTCTTGAACTGAATCAGCAGTCTTTGAGGAAGTGCTACTCGCCGCGGCGGTGGTTGATGCCGCCGCCGCCGCGCCGGTACCCGATAACGGCGGAAGGGGCGGCGGAGTCGCCCCACCGCTGAAGTTTGATACACCGCTAATGCTAACGGACCCTCCTAAGGCTCCTGCGAAGATATTCACGTTACCGGACACAGCCCCGCCTTGAAAGTCGACCCGGCCGTGGGGAGCATAGAGCTCCACGTTTCGACCGCGGATGCCGGCTGGCGGAATGACGATGTCCCCTCGTTCGGCAGTAAGGGAAATGTCGCCTAACTTCAACGTTTGAATGAATGGTTTCGCGACTGTCTGGTCAAACACCGGCTTCCGTTCTTGGGTCAATTGGTTAGCCCGCGCGTTCAACGCGGAAACATCGCGCCCAAAGACGCTTTGACGGGCGGCCTCAGCGAGGAGCGCATTGATCTCGGGATCGTTAAACTGCGGAGGATCGACTGACTTTGGATCGTTCGGATGAAAGGTAAAAATACCGCTGCCCGGCACCGTGAACGAAACCCGCACCGTTTTTATCGTCCCGTCAGGATTCAAAACAGGATTCCCCCGGCTGTCCAATACCGGCTGATCAATCGGAAAACTCACGAGGTCGTTCTTGCTGCCGCTCCCCGCGTTGATTATTCCCTGAAGCGAGGTGATGCGAATATCGCCTCCTCCGAATGTGCCGATGCGAGACTGATTGACCTCCACATTGCCCTTGGCGCGGATGAGGACCGCGGCAGTGTCTTTTTGCGGATTGCCGAGTGTCACGGAGCCATCCGGATTCAGAACCGGATCCTGGGCCCGTTGCCCGACCGACCCTCCCCGAATCACTTGAATTCCCGTGGGTCGTTCACCGGCAAATTTTTGTGCCGCCCCCGTGTTTTCGCCCACATTGACCCGCCCGCCGACGGCCGGAAGATTGATCCCGGTACGAAGCGAGTCGGGAACTTGAAGCGGGTAGAGGTTCGAATTGTCGTAGCCGACAAGATACTTGTCTGATGGGTCATATCCATGAATGGAGATGCCGGCCCCCGCCTCGCTCACAATTCGCGAGGTCGTCATCTCCAGATTGTTGCCCACAGATATATCCAACAAACCTCCGCGTTCGTTATACGGAGTCCGGATGGAATTGAGCCCCGATCCGTCGGCGAGATCTAAGTTCCGCTGCGCCATAACGCGGCCTGTTCCCGTGCCGGAAAACTCAATCCCCCCATCACCGCCGGCCTTGCTGAACACCATATCGCGTCCGGCCCGAATCGTCGCGGCTACCTTCGGCACATCGACCTGCACCGTGAAATCCTGAACCGTGATCGCGGCCGGATCGATGTTGGCATCCTGCTTGGTAATCGGTCGCAACTGCCCTCCGTCGTTGAGGAGAGGGACATGCTCGATGACGGTTCGGGTGGTCACGCCGAGATCGGGCAGAAAAATCCGCGCAAACAAGCTGGCGATATCCCGCCCCGCGTCGATGAGGATCTCCTTCTTGAATGGCCGGCTGACAAGGTCAAGAGATAATTTCATAATATCGCCGAGCAGCGTCTTCAAGGTCACCGAGCCTTGGCCGGTCGGCACGGAAGCGGTCGGCACATTGGCGTTAAGCAACTGCAGCGCCTCGGACACGGATTTTCCAGTCAGATCAGCAGGGTTGACCTGCGAGAGCTTGACGTTCGGCGCACTATTGTCTGAAAGGGTCCAGGCATCATTCGGCAACATATTGATGAATGAAATGTCATCGAGTTCTTGGACCCCCGTCGGCGGGTTCTTTCCGAGATAAAACCACAAGTCATCACGCTGCCCAATCGTTCGTTTGTCGTACACGACCCAGTGTCCGCCCGCTCCGGGAATTCCCACATATACCTTGTCGAAAAATGTGGCCCCGATGGGCTTTAAGGAGGTTACAGGCACCCCTTGAATATTGTCCCTGGCGACGAAGGAAATGGTCCCCGTCGGCGAGGGAAGGAACGCGAGATTCGACCTGATTTGTATGGTCCCTCTTTCGGCCAAGGCGGAGAAGGAAGCCGGAAGATACTGCCCGAGATTTTCGGCATCGCCGGAACGTCCCGCCGCCAGCAAATCCGTGTTGAGCAAAATATTCCCGTTCTTGGACACGAATGAGACTGCTGTATTTTCAAACCCTGCAGAAAATTGTGGACTCCTGGCGTTTCCTTGAATGTCCTTCCCACCGATGAGACCGGCATCGCGAACACGCGACACATACACATTGCCGTCGGCTGTGACAGTCAAGTCTCCGCCGGACAACGCCAGATCGGCATAGCCTCTCGTCTTCTCCTCTACCAATGGCTTCCGAGCCAGGCGATCCGCTTCAGGCATCAACGCCCATCGTTCCTGATCCGTCAGCGGGAGTCCGTTCGGCCCCAGCGGGAGGCTCGTTTCTCCCATATTCCTGCCGACCGTCACGCTATGGTGGGGAGTCACGGCCGTGTCGGTATTCCACAAGACGAATCCAGGCCCGCTCGGAACACCATCGGGCTTGCCGCCGAGGAAATCTCGCCCGACATCCAGATTCAATGTGCCTGGTCCGTCGATGCTGATTCCTTTGACGCTCAGAGTCCCCAACACTCCGCCGTTCTGATCAAAGCCGGTCGGAGCGATGAGGTCCTGGCCGGTCTTGATCGAGAGCCCGCCCGGACCTTCGACATGCACTGAGGATAACGCTCCACTCGCGGGATCGACCAAATTCACATCACCGGTTCTCGCTACGAGTGTGATTCCACCTCCATTGGCCGTCTGAACCAACGAGCCGGATGACCCGGTAAATAGGATGCTGCGTTGGGCCAGCGTGACAATATCCCATGTGGTCGGAAGACTGAAGGGGCTGGGCCCAAGGAGCAAGACATCGCTAAAGAGCACATCGTGCCCGGCGATGAATCGCATTTTTGACGGATCGGCCGCTTGCGGCAGACCGGATAAATCCAGGAAGCCGGTCACGGTGAGATCGTTCAATGCTACCAGCGATACATCGCGTTGCCCCCCTACATCATTCGGGCCACCGGAACCAGATAAGAATGAGATCGTGCTATCGGTTGGAATCAATCTGGTCTGGGACGCCCCGATGACCGTGCCGGTTCCAATCAGGCCCAAATTCTGCCGCCGGTCGCCCAACCAAAGCTCACCGCCTCTGCCGCCCGGAGCCGCGCTCAGATCAAATCTCGCAGCGGGATCAACCGTGACTGTTCCCCCTGCATTCCTGGCCATACCGATGACAGTACCGCCGTCGCGCACGTCGTGCTCGCCGGTCGTCGCTGTGCCTTTTGTGGAGATGTCACTGGTCGCTCGGAACGTCAGTTGATCGCCCCCGAAAAACGTGACATGCCCGTTGCGCTCACCGACGGCATCGGCCAGGACGGCCCCTCCCTGATCGATCACGCGGCCTTCAAGCACGACATCTCCCCCGTTGGCCGCGATACGGCTCCCGGCCGCCGTTGTCAGGATCGCGTTTGTTCCTCTTGCCCGCAAATCAATGGAACCTGATTTCCCATTTGCCGTGTTGGCCTGGAGGGTGCCACCGTGCGTTATAGTATCTCCGGTCAGCCGGATCGTTCCGCCGTCGGCGGTCATCTTACTACCGGCTCCTGTGGTCAGTACGCCGGATCCCGCTTGGGCCCCAGCCGTGGCCGCGACATCGATGCTGCCGCCATTGGCCTGCAGTTCTCCGTTGTGTATCACCGTCTGGCCGTTCACTGTGATCGACCCGCCGTCCGCCTGAGTCACGCTCGCGGCTCCCAGCGTGACGGAAGCGGCTGCGTCGGCCGCCGTCGCATTGTCCGGCTGCCTGGCGATCAATTCAATCCTGCCGTTCCGGCTCTGGGCCGCGTTGGCCTGCACCAACCCGTTCTGATTGACGACCAGCCCGGCCATCGTAATGTTCCCGCCATCCGCCGTGAGGCTGCCAACGTTCAAAGCTTCTCCTGAAGGAGCCTGCAGCTCCGCCAATAACCCGTTGCCGTCTGGACGAGTCGATAGATAGGCCGTGGTCCCCGCCGCCAGCACGATATTGCCGCCTGGACTGGTGATGACACCGCTGTTTTCGACCTTCGGCGCCAGGAGATACACCCCATTGGCTCCCTGAATCACTCCCATGTTCCTGACGAGTCCTTCGACACCGGTCCCCTGAAAGAGGTACTGGCCAGCCAAAAAGTTCGCGTCGGTGAGATTCAACGACGACGCGATCAGCGCGCCGACGTTGATCTGGGCGTTCGGCCCGAAGATAACTCCGTTCGGGTTCAAGAGAATCAGCTGGCCCATGGCATTGAGGATGCCGTCGTAAGAGGTCGGAGCCCCGCCGATTCTGATCATCATGGACGCGTTGTTCGATTGAATGACGTTGACGGCTTCTCCGCGGACGGTGTCGAACCCCTGCGCGTTGACGATGGATCTCAGGGAGCTTGATGTAATCGTCGTATTCGACGTGCCCACACCGGAGAACGACACCCCCGGCGTCGAGCTGCTGAGGCCGACCGGGGCGGCCAGCACGATCGGGATGAAGAGCATGTGCGAGGCATACGTCAGGATCAATGTGCCGGCGATCAGCTGTTTGCGCTTCTTGCGTTGTTTGATTTTAATGGTGCTCATGATGAGGTCCTAGAAAGTCAGGCCGACTGAGAAATGCACAAAGTTGCTGCCGCGCTTGGTATTCAACGTGTCCCGCAGAGCCCACCCGCTGTCGACGATGAGTTGTCCGAGATCCTTGGGGAATTTCACTCGGACCCCGGCGCCGACACCCTCAAGGAAGAATTGCGACGTCTGGCCGGGCAGCGGTTGCGCCACCCACAGCTTTGCCGCATCGTAAAAAGTCGCGAACCGGACTCTGAGCGTGTAGTCGGAACTGCGCCGCCGCTGCCAGACCCGGTCGACCGGAATCGTCAATACCTCCGGCGTCGTGAGTTCCGCGCGGCCGCGGATGGCATGATCGCCGATAGATTCATAGGTGAGATAGCCACGCACGGAATCCATCCCGCCCGAAAAATACTGCTCGGCAGGAATCAACGGCTGACTGGCCCACTGTCCGTCGGTATGCAGATTGAGTGTGAAGTCACCCGGCAGCGGCTGCATCCGGTCAAGGCCGCCTTGCAACACAGCAAAGGTCCCGGTCGATCCCACTCGATTCGGCGGCTTCTCAAAGGGATCATTGGGATCTCCGGCGAAATTCTCCCTTGCCCCACCGGGAATCATCCCGGCCACATACCCCTTGGTGGTGAAGGAGGCCTTGAACAGCCCCCACTTGTCTGGAAAGAAACCTGAGTACCCCAATGACATCGGCGTGTATTGCAGAGCGCTTAACACTGTGACGCTCCCTCCATCGGGGAAGTTGGCGGTCGTCTTCTCCAGACGCTTATAATCGATTCCGATGGATAGCTGATGCGTGCTCTCCCCCCCTGTGAAGATCGGAAACATGTAGCGCAGGCCGGCGATGGTGGCATTTCCGGCGATCGCCACGTCACTCCCGCCGCCTACACTGATGGCCGCGCCCGCCAGCACTGAACTGCTTTTTGATTTCGACGCGTAGACGGCGAGCAGATGACTCGGCCAGATCACGGGATAGACGAAACTCATGCCATAGTTCTGTACGGCTCCTAAATCGGTCGGAGTCTGGACGGTGTTGACGGTCAGAATTTCATCGCCGCCGAAGAGATTCGTGTGCTGAATTTCCGCGACCATGCGCTCGCGCGGTGTGGTGATGGGACCTTTATTGTCGGCTTCCAGCTTCCCGTGCACCGGGAGCCGGTCGGTGGTCTTCAATTCCAGATCGACGGTGCCCGGCTCCGAACCGGGCTTAAGCACCGGCGCGACATTGAGATCAGGGTTGCCGTTGACGGCCGCCAATTCCTTCACAAACGTCGGCTCATAGATAAGGGCTCCAGGTGTGAGCGAGGGCATCTTGCCCCGGATGTTGGACCAGCTATAGTATTCGTTTCCTGTGACGGTGATAGACAGCAGATGCCCCTCGACCACTTGCAGCCGCACGATGCCGTTTTCGATGGTCTGTTCCGGCAAATTCACCAGCACGGTCGGGTAGCCGGCGGTGTGGTAGAGCTTTTCCAGCTCGGCGCGCGCTTGTTCGACATCCTTCATCTGGTGTTCACCGCCTTTATACGTTTCAAGCAGCCCGTCGATTTTCCCTTGATCCAGAATGGTGTTGCCCTCGACCAGAAACGACGTCACCGCAAACCGCACCGTCTGCAACGCCTCCGCCGCATTCGAGTCGCCGTCAGGCTTCACGGAGGACTCCCCTGCCCTGGACTGATCGGGAGCGACCGGGCCCTTCGGAGACGCCGGGCCCTCCACCGCAGCTCCTTTGGACGGGCGGCGAGGCTCCTGCGCTTGGCTCGGTTCGCTCAGGGCCAGGCACACCGCTCCGGTGATGAAGAGACCTGTCACACACCTGATCAGGCGGCTCATAGGCCATCGCTTTCCCCGGCATGTTCCCCATGCTTCCATTGATCGGTCACATTCACAAACCCGTGGCACCGCTCGATCTCTCCCAACGTCTTCACACGAACCTCCCCGCAGCATGCTGCCTGAAGAGGTACCGGCGGCATGTTACGGAACTGTTATCGAGGAATTGGCGCGCTGTTAACTTGTTGCGGAAGGGGTCATCCCCCCTTGTGCAGGGAACACGCACCCACTAGGATGCGTCGCGTGCGGTCATGCGTTATACGAGGGGAGTTCATCCTGGCGTGGTCACCGACACATGTGCGCATCGCCGGCAGCGCCTATCTCGGTGCGCTCGCGCTGATCGTGGCCCATGCCACGAATGCCTTCGTCGCCGACGCGCTCTATGTGCCGCTCAACCAGCTGAGTCCATCTCCCTCCGCTCCGGAATTGATCAGCGCTTCTAATTCCGCCACCGCCCAGCAATCAGTCGATGCAATTCTTCAAAGCGGATTATTCGAGATCCCACAGGCCCCCTCATTGAACGAAGGAAGCCTGGCAGCTGGCCCACCGCCCTCCCCAATTGAAGCCGCACGAAAAGTGACGTTGCTTGGCACTGCATTCGGCAGGAGCGGCGGACTTCTGGCAGTTCTTGAAGATGTCGCGTCGAAAAAGCAGCAGCTGTATCGCCTCGGGACTCAAGTTGAGAACATCGGCACGTTAGCAGCCATTGAAAAGAATCGCGTGTTGTTTCGGAAGGGCACGCAGGAAGAATGGTTAGCTCTCGCCTTCGCTGATCATGCACGATCTGGTGCGCCCGCCTCCGGCTCTCCGCAACTCACTCCATATCCTGAAGGGCCTTCACGCAGAACCCTTGATCGTCGAGAAATCGAAACTGCCCTGGCCGATCCGACCCGCCTCCTCACTCACGCCCAAGCCGTTCCGAATTTGACCAACGGCAAACTGGATGGCTTTCGTCTCAATAATGTCGTCCCGTTAGGATTCTTCGACAAGATCGGGCTACGCAGCAACGACTTACTCCTGCGCATCAACGGCGTCGACCTTCGGGACCCCAGTGTGGCCATGAACCTGTTTCAACAATTGAGGAGTGAACGACTCGTGCGAGTCGACCTCGTTCGCAACACTCAGCCCAAGACACTCACCTACGAAATCCGCTAACCAGCCTGCCTTTTCGTCCTCTCACAATGAGCATATGACCTCTATATCGCCTCGCATACTTCCCCGAAACCTCGAGTAACAGTCCGGCACAGCGAGACCTCTTCGATTAATTGAATTAACGGCATCTTAATGTGCGCGTAATGGGGTCGTCATGATTTCCAGACTATCGTACCGCTCGTTCTGTCTGAAGGAGGATGTGATGATTTCTTGGTTTGGTTGGAGCAGGTCTGTTCTTGCCAGCACTTGCCTGGCAGCCACTTGGCTCTTTCTTAGCTCGTTGCCGGAAGCCGCCCACGCAGAGTGGTATATCGCGGGATACGGAGGCATGAGCTCTCCTGGCTCTTTGAAGAATGTAAAAATGGACGCTCTAGGATTACGTACAGACACACAATTCTTTTCTGGCGCTCTGAACAATCCGGCATCAGGAACGGTTGTTCAATCGTTAAGAACTTCCGACCTCAACCTAAAAAACTCGCCCCTGTTTGGAAGCAAAGTGGGGTATTTCTTCAGCGATGAGCATTACTCGTGGTTAGGGGTTGAACTGGATGCCTTTACCTCCCAACCCTCCATCAAGAAAACGACAGTCAACACAACGCACGATATCCTCTACCAGCCATTTAATATTCAAGCGCCAGGACTATGCTCCTTAGGATCAACCTGCCAAATACAGCAAACAGTTCAAGGCACCGCAACCATACCCGAATCCTCAATGCGCCTCTATGCCTTCGCCTTTAATGTCGTGGCGCGCTATCCGGGAACCGTGTTTCAGCCCTATGTCGGTGTCGGCGCCGGGGCTTTCTACTTCACCAGTTCCGGCGCCATCGCCGGGCATCAGGTGGTCCCCGGATTGAATGCCTTGGCCGGAATCAAGATCCTGGCGACTGAGGAATGGGGATTCTTTCTGGAAGGGAAATTCAACCGCGCGACGATCACGAACTTCGACAGAGTCTATGGCCTCAGCGGCGAGTACAGCGCATTCAACGTCGTCGCCGGACTGGCCTACCATTTCTAAGCCCAATGAACTCATCAGTGTTGTCCCATGACTTCCACTCCTCTAGGGCGTTCTCGCTCAAAGGCTGAACATCACTGTCGAATGACCGTTGCATTCCCAGCCGGTCCGGGAGGACACTTGCCCTGGTCATACCTCTGAAGAGGGCTCTCCCATGTTGCGATCCAACCGCCATCGCTCTCATACCATTTCGTCGACGGTCGAGCGCGAACTCAAGTTGAACGTCGATTCCACTTTTCGCCTTCCCCCGTTGACCGGAACCCCGCTGCCGCGACGGATGCTGACCTCGACCTATTACGACACGGCTTCCTACGATCTGGCCCTGGCGCGGATCACGCTTCGCGATCGGGTGGAACGGGGCAAGCAGGCGTGGCAGCTCAAAATTCCATTGATCCAGGACCGGCAGGAGATCGAGCTGGCTGACGGGCAATCCGGCCCACCGGCTGCGCTGCGCGATCTGCTCATGCTCGCGTTGGGGGAACGGGAGCTGATCCCGGTCGCGACTTTGCGAGTCTGGCGAACCGGGGTGCGCGTCCGCCACGGACGGGTGGATTTGGCCGATGTCGTGCTCGACAACGTCTCAGTGTTGAAAGAAGGCCGCGTCATCCAGCAATTTCGAGAACTGGAGATTGAGCGGCTCCATGGCGACGAGGATTCACTACGTGAGGTGGCGCATCAGCTGCGCCTGGCCGGAGCCGCCGATCATGACGGACGCCCAAAGCTCTTTCGTGCCCTGTCTCTCCCACCCCACGCCCCTGATTCGCCACCGCCGCCAGACGCGCCGGTGGTCGACCATGTGAAGTGGGCACTCACCCAGCACGTCCACTGGCTTGTCGCGCATGATCCCGGCACCAGGCTCGGCACGGAGCCTGAAAGCTTGCACCAGATGCGCGTCGCCACACGCCGGTTGCGCGCGGTACTCCGCGCAGCCCAACAGATTCTCGTTCCTGACTGGGCGGCGTCGCTGCAACACGAACTGAAATGGCTCAGCGAACTGCTCGGACAGGCCCGCGATCTGGATGTCCAGATCGCGCACTTCACGGAAGAATCCGCCGGCTTCGATGCCCGCGAACGGAAACCGCTGAAGGACTTCATCGCTTCTCTGCAAGCCCGTCGGAAGCAACTGCAACCGGTCCTTCTGAGCGAACTACAGAGTGCCCGGTATCTGGAACTCATCCAGCGGCTCCGACAGGCCGCCCGCGAACCGGCTGTCGTGGTGTCCCCTCTCGCATTGCACGACCTGGCGACACAGGAGTTCGACAAACTGCGAACGACAAGACAACGGCTGGAAGATCCGCCGACCACTGCGTCACTCCACCGGCTTCGAATCAAAGTGAAGCGCGCGCGCTATACCGCCGAACTCGCTGAATCCTCGGTTGGAAAGGCGGCCACGGCCTTCATCAAGCGGGCGCGCGCGCTTCAGGATCTCTTGGGGACCTACCATGATGCCGTTCTGGCCGAATCACGTCTTCGAAGCTTTGTGAACGCCTCGACCAGTGTGCGGGCAGGATTTGTGGCCGGACGAATCGTGGAACGGCAACATGCCCGTCGAGCCCTGGTCCTGGAAAAGTTGCCGAAACTCCTGGGACGACTTCTCAAACAAGGAAAGAAAACGTGGGACTGATATCAGCACGAGCCTGCGTCTATCTATACCGCTTTTCTGCCCCCTGAGCTGATGACTCGCACGCTGATATTCAAACGAATGATGGTTGTCCATTTAGTTGCCCACGTTCATTCCGACTGAAACTCATACGTACTTTCAGCTCCTTACAAAGAGCGATCACATCCTGAAAAGTCTCATTTCATATCCTGAATCATTGCTATCGATGCAAGCTACTAGCCTCATCTGAGAGCACACCGCCATCAACCGCCTTCTGGGATTGGCGATCCATGCGGGGGAAAGCACATACGTTACTAACAGGAATGAGCCAGTGCCCGTTACCAATCACCGCACCAGATTGATATGTATCCGTTGACCTCAACCAACTGATGCCTGGCCTACAACCCAACACCATCTACGGACGGCGTCAATACACACATGTATTGACATAGACATACTAACGTGCAATACAATCCACATACACGGAGGTGCGTCATGCTGCAACACAAGGAACCCGTTACGATTAGCATTCGCGCCAAGGCTGGACAACGTGACCTGATTGATCAGGCCGCTGATCGGCTTGGTCGTAGCCGGTCAGACTTCATGCTCGAAGCGGCCTGCAGACAGGCCGAGGATGTCTTGCTTGATCAAACCTATTTTGCGCTCGACGCGAAGGGCTTTGCTGCGTTTCAGGCGTTGCTCGATACGCCCCCCGCTCCCACTGACCGGCTCCGTCGCACAATGAAGGCCTCCGTTCCTTGGGAATCGGGGCAATGATTTCGGCGCCCACGCCGCTCACTGCACAACATCGGCTCACCGATTTTGTCAGCGGCGAGCCGTCACTCGATGACTGGCTTAAGCGCCATGCCGCCAAAAATCAGGCAAATGACTCATCGCGAACGTATGTGATCTGTGAAGGGCAGACAGTCATCGGGTATTACTGCCTATCCGCTGGGGCGATCGGCCGCGCCGACGCGCCCAGTGCCATGCGCCGGAACCGGCCCGATCCAATTCCAGTGATGATTCTCGGTCGCTTAGCAATCCATAAAGACTACCAGCAGAAAGGCCTCGGCACGGCACTGCTGCGTGACGCCATTCTACGCACGATCCACGCCGCTGAGATCGCCGGGATAACGGCACTGCTGGTGCACGCACTGACCGAGCAAGCCAAGCGTTTCTATCGTTCCCGTGGCTTCCTTGAATCACCCATCCAGCCCATGACGATGTATCAGCTGCTCACAACGGCCCAACAAGCATGGAGAGAGGAATAAAGAAGGCTGCCCGACCCTCCACAGCCAAAGTCTATGGCCACGGGATAGCGATAGGCTGACCCAGAACCTACTCGATTAGAAATATCCGGTGGTCCATTTAGTTGCCCACGCTCACTACGACAAAAAGACATAAGCAATTTCAGTTCGTTACAAAGTGCACCCACGTCCTGAAAAGGCTGGTGTCGACAGTTCGATTCTGTCCCTCGGCACCACAGTCCGCTGACAATCCTGTTGAATTCGAACGGCCTCCCGCTTCATTTCTCAGCCTATTCGCGATAGATTCATTGACCAGAACCAACCTACTACGCTTCCTGAAATTGATGATCCCGGTACGCCGTTAAGATGGAAGCAAGCCGGCTTTTCAGTTCCAACCGCTTGGGTTTGCCGGTCGAGGTATAAGGAACTTCTTGCCCAAAGAGAATGACCTTGGGGCATTTAGAGAACGGAAGTAAAC
>ERZ1292633.2326-Hain-H41-02um-R1-2326-length-19510-cov-6_pt1 | contig 19510 bp, 15 predicted proteins | sample MGYA00564406_ERZ1292633 | MGnify/ENA primary metagenome ERZ1292633 (study PRJEB36523, sample SAMEA6512639) | groundwater metagenome | collected 2019-01-08 | study: AquaDiva: Metagenomics assemblies of 32 groundwater samples
CCGGCAGTGGGCCAGCGTACGTGGCGCTGTTCGTTGAGGCCTTGGCGGATGGTGGTGTGGCGTCCGGCTTACCACGTGCGCTGTCGTACCAGCTGGCAGTGGAAACGGTTGCCGGCAGCGCCGAGCTGCTAGCGGGGACCAAGCCAGTTTTTTCGCATCCCGCGGTGCTGAAGGAGGCTGTCATGAGCCCTGGGGGCACCACCGCCGCGGCCGTTCACGCGTTGGAGCGGGGCGCCGTGCGAGCACACGTCATGACGGCCGTCAACGCCGCGACGGAAAGGGGGCAAGACTTGAAGCGCATCGTGGAGGGGCAAGCCGGGACGGGAACCGCCAACAATGCCACCGGTGTCGCGGCATCGAAACTGTGATGGCCAGCAGCAGCAGGATCCTCCCACGGAACGAGCAAAGAGGGGGGGGGGTCGTCATCCACGGGTATCGCGGATGATGATCCCAATGTGATGTGGTGGGGGTTTTTACTTTGGTTGTTCCTTCCACGTAAAAGCGGTGCATTTTGCCGGTGGGGAACACATCGCCGGTGGGGAAACACGCAATGGCCGCTGCGCCGCCTTCCTCCGCGTCGTCATCTGCGTTAGGGACAGCGTCGTCGTCCCTAACGTCGTCACGACGACTTCCTACGTTCGTCATGGACATCTCGCTGCTGCGTTACGCGAAACATCTGCGCCTGTTGGGTTACGACGTCCTCTGCCGGGAACACGTCAAGCACGACGACATCCTGATGATGTCCATCGTGGAACAGCGGTACGTGCTGACGGCGAGTCCCAAGATGTGGGATCAGTTACAATCGATGTTGTCCAGAAGAGCGGCCAGGGCCTCCTCCCGTGCAGTCGAGAAGGCGGGCGAGCGGCAGCCGCCACATCATTCTACGATTCCCGCCGCGTCCCCAGAGTACCGGCGACCGGGTTACGTCGTCGTCGGCTACGACTCGGACGGCAATACGGAATACGCGACGGACGACGACGGCGATGGGGATCGAACGGCAGCAGCCGGCGGTGGCCGCCACCGGGGATTGACCAGTCGCTCTGGTAGTTCCAGCGGCCACAGGGGGCGGCCACTCTCTCGGTCTCAAGAGTCACGCCGGCAGGCCGATCCGAATCACCACGATGACAACGACGTTGACTCAAACTCCGACGCGGAAGAGGAGGACGAAGGCTGTCCACCAGGGGCCTTTTTGATCAACACCAAGGTGCCCTTCAAGAGCGAGATCACGCGAGTGATGGCCGCTACCGGGGCGACGTATGACCCTAGCATCGTCTTCACGCGCTGCGGTCAATGTAACGAGCTCATTTCCGATGTCTCGAAAGAGTCGGTGCGCGGCGATGTTCACGAAACAGTCTATCGCGTTTATGAACGGTTTTACCGTTGCGCGGTGTGCCGCAAGGTCTACTGGGGCATGGACGAGGGCGTCGTGGTCAACTACAAGGCCCTGCGAACGGCGGAGTACTTGGAGCGGCTGAATCAGAGTGCGCTGGAGGCTTCCGGGAACCACGCGACGGCAGCATTGAGCCACCTCGGTAGGGGCTGCCTGATCTCTCGGGGCGGAACGTCGATTTCCGAACGACTTCAGCCCCACGACGAATTAGCTGCCAACTCATCCCTTTTGCCGCCCCTTGTAAGACGCACCTTCTTGGCCTATCCAAGAAGGGTCAAGTGTCTGGTGTTGACGTTTCTGGATCCCAAAGTGGACGACGTGATGCTTCTCGCCGCGTTTCCAGGTCTGCATGACTTGGTGAAAATTGTCCGGGACGGCGGCTCATGGGCGTTCAAGCGCGAGAAAAGAAAAGTGGTCCAATAATGAAACAAAAGTGCCGATGAGCCTTTGCCAGGGAACTTACTCTATGTTGCAATCAATCGCCGAAACGGCGTTTCTCATGTCGTGAGACTCCGACGCGATTGATGCGCTTGAGATCGCACCACCACCACCACTCTCAACTCACCTCATCCGCTACTCATCCTTCGGCACGACGCTCTCTTTGGTCCTTTGGCAATGCACTCAGCGCCTCCTCCTCGCGAGTGAGTCAGCCTTCGAACCAAAGCTGTCAATCGTTGTTTTCCTGATATTTTTTTTAGTCACATAGCAGGAGTGCTCATGCTGCGAATTTCACGAGGCCTCCGTTGTTATCGGTCCGTCAAAGTGGGTGACACCGCGTCGGTCCGCAGGCGGTTCACGGCCGCGGAGGTAAAGCAGTTTGCCTCGCTATGCGGAGATGCCAACCCCATCCACGTGGATCCAACGGCCGCCCGCCTTGCCGGCTTCCGGAACGCGATCGTGCACGGCATTTTAGTCAGCTCGCTCTTCAGCAACTTGATGGGTTCGGAATTGCCCGGTCCTCAGTCCATCTACGTGTCCCAGTCGCTCGAGTTCAAAGCCCCTGTCTATGTGGACGACGAAGTCGAAGCGCGCGTCACCGTGGAAGGTTTTAATGCCAAACGTGGTTGGATTTGGCTTAAAACGACTGTCACCAAGGATGACGGTACGCTTTGCGTGGTCGGCCGGTCTATCGGAAAGAATAAGGTCGTGTCCTTTGTTGGCGAGAGCGTCGATTCACTTCCCTCGCCATCCCAGCAACCGAAGTAGCCGTCCGTGTTTTTTCTGTGTCCTCTCCCAATGAGATGAACGTTTTCGTTTTCAGGTTACAGCCATGTCAGTGGTCTTGTTGGTTTTCGAATATTGCAGCGTTTTTGTGGAGTCGAACCCGCCGAGATATTCTGTGTTGGAATTCTACCGTCCCCCAAGATGGCCAGCGCGGCACCCACATCGTCGGGAGGGCTAGTCGGTATGGGCTCCACGGCCAGCAATAATAACTTTCCGGCACAGGTTCTTCGAAACAGCTTGCAAAAGCAGGTATCCGTCGAGCTTAAGACTGGCATGTCATACAACGGTATCTTGTCGTCGGTCGACACCTGGATGAACATGACGCTCACGTGTGTCACATGCACGATGCCGTCCGGCGAGCAGTGGTTCGAACTCAAGGAGGTGGTCGTCCGGGGCAACGCCATTAGGATGGTTCGCTGCATGGACGAGGCCGTGGGACCTCCGCCCGCGACGGGAGGTCACCACGCAGCGGGAACTTCCTCCTCGGCGGGACGAGGTAGCTTTAGAGGCCGTGGCGGTCCCCCTGGTCGAGGTGGGCGAATAACCCCCGAGGAGCGCCAGAAAAAATTCGGCAACAAGCGGCCTCGCAACGATGGGGGTGGCGGCCGCGGCCGCGGGGGGAGGGGTGGGCACGATTGACCTTCGTCGAGCGAGTCTTGTTTTGGTCGTTGCATTGCAACATTCCATATGCTGGACACCGCCGTTTTTTGATGTTCAAACAGAGAGAGAGAGAGAGAGAAGGAAGGCAACGTGAAGGACAAACTATTTGTTGTCGGTATCCTCTGACGACGCACGATGCTGAGTCCAAACGTGCCGGCCGCGCACCACTCCCGCGCCTCGCTGAGCCCCGTACGGCGCTCTCGAGCAGGGAGCAAAGAGCAGGCCGGTGGTGCCGCTGCCCCTGTCGACCCTATCCTAGCTCGCTACCACGCGATCAAGAAGAGCATGGCGGCTTCCTCTGTCGCGCCGACGTCCGCACCGTCTTCCGCGGCCCCTTCACTCTCATCGTCGTCATTGCACCTCACAGCGCCGTCGAGTCGTAACGTGACCCCCCTGCGGGCAGGAGGCGTTGCCGCGACTGCGCCGGTGACGCCCGAACTGCGGCGTGCGGTGCTACATGCGGGCAGCGTGCCAATGCCGTCCACTCAGCGCGACGAACGACTCGAAAGCTTGGAACGGAGCTTGGCGGACAAAGCACGCGTGATCTCGCGGTTGGAAAAGGAAAATCGTGCTGTCACCGATGTCGCCGTGGGCAACGCTCAGGCCTCTGAGGAAGCCGAACGGGCGAGCCGGCAGGCAAGGTACGAGAGGGAGCGACTCCGCACAGCCTGCGTCTCGCTGGAATCGCAAGTTGCGGTTGAGTCATCAGTCGCTCAGCAGTCCCAACGACGCGTGGAAGAGCTGCTCGGTGAACTCACGGCCGTGCATGAACGACTCACGGCGGCGGAGCATGAAGTCAGCACAAAACGAGTCGAAGCCGCAAGGTGGCAGCAGCATGCTGTGGCCCTGGAAAAGCGCTTGCAGACGAGCGACGCGCAGGCCGAGCCGCTCAGAATTCTCGAGGGCAAAGTGGCCGCGCTCGACGACCTCGTCGCGCAGCGCACCCGGGAAGCGGAGGACGCTCGTCTCAAGCAAGATCTCGCCCTCCGTCAAGTCGAGGAGAGCCGTCTCGTGATTGCCAAGCTGCAACAAGCCGTTACCACGCGCGATCGCGAAGTTGGGGAAGCCAGCGTCGCGATTCAGAACGGCCAAGCGCAAACCCAACAACTCTCCGCCGTTGTCGCCGAACGCGACCGTCGCGAAATGACCCTCGTTCAAAAGTGCGCAGATTTAGAGGAGGCCCTGCGCACGGTGCAGGATCGTAGCGACCGCAGGGACATTGACCATAAGGAAGAACTCCGACAGCGGGTGAAGGAAATCGCCGCCCGGGATTACGACTTGTGCATGCTCACCGATCGGCTCAAGGAGAGCGAGTCGTTCGGCAAGCGAGCGATGAATGAAGTCGAGCAGCTTCGCACGGAAAACTTCAACGCTACGAAGCTCAGTAAGGACCTTCAAATGCGCCTCGAGGCGACGCGCGTGACGAGTGCCCAGGAAAGTATCGTCAACGATGAGCTCAAGGGCGAGTGCGACCGCCTTCGTCAATTCATCGAAGAGCTGCGCGCGGAAATCCGCGCTCAGGCGGATGCGCAAGCGCTCGCCGAGCGGGAGTTGGAACAGCTCGACGCGGAACGACGCATTAAGAATGCGCTGGAGGGGCAGCTGAAGGTCCTTCAGGCGTCCTTCGCGCGACAGGAGGATGATCACAATGCGCTCCGTGCACGGTTCGAGGACCTCACCAAGCGTGCTTTAGAGGCCGAAGAGCGTGCCGCGGCCGTCCCGAAGTTGTACAATCGCATCGCGGAACTCGACGCGACAATTGGGGGCAAGGATGTGACCATAGAGAAGTTGCGCGAGTCCGAAGCGCTCTGCCGCCACGAAGTCAGTGTGACGCTGCAAAAACTTGACGTGGAGCGTAATAACGTGTCCATGGCGCGGTCCGATTTTGTTCAAGAGCATGATCGTTGCATGGAGCTGGAAGCCGATTCGCGCCGCCTGGAGCAGGAGTGCAGATCTCTCAACGCACTCCATGGCGATATCGCCGCCTTGCAGGAAATTGTCGATGAAAAAACAGCCTTGCTACAACGGGCGCAGATCGAAACACGGAGCTGGCAAACCCGGTGCCGAGAAGCCGAGGGCGAACTAGAAGTGCTCCTCGCGCTTCGCGAAGAGTACGCGGTGTCGGAGCAGGAGAAACGCGGCCTGCAGGTACAGCTCACCGACCGCGAGTCGCAACTGCACGGCTTCGAGAAAAAGCAAGTGGCTCTCGTGGGACATCTTCGGAACATGGAAGACGAGTTGCGGGCGGCCAAGGAATTCCACACCTCACTCGAGGCGGACCTCATGCGCCAACGCGCGGCGCTGGCCGAAAAGGCACAAGCGGAGCAGCGAGCCGCGCAACTGCAAGGCGAGCTACAAAATCGCAATGACGATTTGAACCGCGAACGCAGTCGTGTGCACGAGTTGACGGCCCGGAGTCGCGAACGCGAAGACGCCCTTGCTGACGAACGTGTTCGTCGGGCCGAAGCGGAAAGACAGCTAAACGAGCAAGCCGCGGAGCTTTCCCGACTCCAATTAGAGGTCGGGAAACTGTCGGTTATTGCGGAATCAGGCGAACGGGAACGAACGCGATTGGAACGAGAGCTCGATCAGCGTTCCGGGCAGAACGAGGCAAAGTCGGCTCAACTGTTCGACTTGCAACGGCAGCTCGCGGAACGAGAACGACACGCAAATGAAGCCGCGGCCAAGGATCGGCAGCACGTCGTCGAGCTGGACCAGTGTCACCTGGCCATTCGAGAGAGGGACGAAAAATTGTCCAATAGCCGTTTAATGCTCGAGGATGCTCAGAAGCAGATGCGGCAAACGCAACATGAGTCGAAACAGCTGTTAGAACGCATCAGCCAACTTCTCGGCTTCGAGGAGCGGTGCGTATCCTTGGAAGGTACGGTCCGTGTGCGCGACGCGGAGCTCTGTGAAGCCTCCCGAACGCTGACTGAACTGAAGGATCGCGCGCGAGAGATGCAGCAAGAGCTCGTCGCGTATCGTCGATTTGAGCAGCGCTACGCCGATCTCAAAGCGCACTGTGACAAGCAAGCCATGTTGGTCGAATCCTACGAGAACGATGATGCGCATAAGACACAGCTTCTGTTAGAGAAGGAGCGTGAACTCGGACGTATGCGGGAGCGGCTCGCCAGTCTCGTGTCGGAACACGACGCGGAGCGCCTCCGCCGCACGGCGGTGGAAACACGCCTGAAGGACATGGAGCCCGAAGCCAACAAAGCCAGCCAGTTGGAGGGGCAAATCGCGGGTTTGACTCAAGTAATCGCACAGCGCAATCGCGATCTCGAGGATGAGCGCAATAGTAACACCGACCTGAGAAACCGCTTGCGGCAAGTAGAACGATCGTCCGCGCAGCGTGGTCAGCAGGCCAACGCCACCTACCTTCACGACTTGGAGGTGAAGATTGCCATGAAGGACGAAGTCATTGCGCGTCTGGAGAGCGAGGAGCGGCGGCGACAAGGCGTCTTGGACCAGCTTAGAGCCGAGCTAACGAGAACAGAAGCTGAACGAAGGAGTTTGGATGTCAGCGTCCGGGAATCTCGGTCCGAGATGGACCGCAATGATGCTACCTGGCTGCAGAAGTTTACGCGTCTAGAAGCGGAGTACAATAGCCTGAAAGCAGCGTCTCAACACGACACGCGGCTCGTGCACAAAGAAAATGAACTCGCAGAGGCGCGGTCGACCCTCCAACAAAGCATGAGTGAATGTGCGGCGAAAAGCCGGGAAATCGAACAGTGTCGTAGGGAAATCGCGCATCTCACCGAACAGCTGAACGCCGCCCCACCGGCCCCATCGTCAAGAAGCGGCAGTGTCTCCGATAGGCTGAAGTCGGAGTTGAAAAACACGCAAACGGACCTTCATGAGGCTCGGTCCCTTCGCAGCGCGGCAGAACGCTTGTTGGAGGAGAAGGAAATCGAACTCGCCGTCGCCCGCGAGAACGTCACCTTGCTCTCCCATCGAGTGACCGGGGGGGGGCGTCCGTCGTACTCCAGCGCGTCGTCGGTCGCCTTGGCGGCTGGTGGCGGTGGTCAATCCGTCAATGCGGTGACGTCGAATGGTGCCGCCGTCGCAGCAACGACGAGCGTCGCGGACGCATCCAATGGCGCCATCGATGAGCCCAGCGCCACAGCCGCAGACCCATTGCGAGACTGGCGAGAGCGTCGGCGTGAGCTCGCGCAACTAGATGGTGAGCGGGCCCGTGAGTACGACTCGATTATGCGGGGCTCCGCAGCGCAAGCGGCAGCCGCGGCCAGGGCGGCCGCCCGACTTACTCCAACGGACCCTGCCACCTTCACGACGACGACAATGTAGTGGGTGCAGCGGCACCGGAACATAGATTTTCGGTCTTTCGGCGTTCATCGACTCGATTCTTTTACGCCGAAAGAGGCATCAGGGTCATCGGCGCCACACTGGTGGGCCGAATGGGAGATCACGCACACCACCATCACCAACTCTAGATCGGAAAAAATGCTTCCTCGCCTCCTCATTCTCTGCTCTTCCGCTCCCTATTATGGTAGGGTTGAGTGAGCTCCCCGCGTTTCTTCGTGTGGGCGACGTGGCCAAAAATAAACTTCAACTTGTGGTTGATCGTCGAGAGCCGGGCGGAAAAAGTTAGCGCAATCCTTTTTTCGGCCTTCTTTTTTCCTCTCTGGAGAGATCGACACACCATATTCATCCCCATCTCGTCGTCCCGTGGGTGGCCAAATTACAATGCACGAAGGTGGCGGCGGCGGTGGTTACCGTTCGCAGCGGCCGGGATCGGGAGGGGTAAGTCACGGAGGAGGAGGGAGCAACTTCACGGGAGGCGCGAGCGGCGGTGGTGGTGGCTCGTTTGGCAGCGCTTCCGCGACGTCGCCTGGAACACAAACCGGGGGCAACGTGTTGACTGGATCCGGGAGCCGCAGTGGAGGAGAGCATCGCGGCGGCGGGGGCGGGAACTACTTCGGCGGCGGCGGAGACAACGGAAGCCGTGGAACCGCAGGAAGCAACAACAACAGTGGACTGGCGGGCGCCGTAGCCAACGGGCGACGCGTGGCCCCAGCCGCCGCCAGTGGCGCGAACGGCAGTGGCGGTAACGGCGGCAGCAATTTCGGTGGCGGGACGCCTCCAAACGCAGCAGCAGGATTCAGAGGAGGAGGAGGAGGGGCTGGGTCTGCGCAACCGCCGGGTCCGCACCCGTCATCCCATGGCGTGTCGCCAAGTACCGTGACGCCCCCATCGCAAAACGATCCGTTAGCGGCGTTTCCGCACGCACCGTATCAGCCATTTCATAGCTTGCAAATGGCCGCCGCGATCCAACGGCATGTCTTGCAAGCGCCAGCGTCAGGCGAAACCGAAATCGTCGTCGCGTCGTCTAAGTTCGCCCATCTCAAATCGGTATTCACGCTGGAGAAGGAAACCGTTGTGTCCGCGCTTGCCGCGGGCATTTTCGCCGCGGAGTCGCTCACGCCAGCGGCCAATGGCGGCGGGGCCGCCACGATGTGCTACCGGTCTGTGAATCGCTTCAACGGGAAGCAAGTCCTCCTTCGACGACTCGTGCAAACGAAGGCCACGGTCGCCGCGAGCGCCGCCATCGGCGAAATGTACCGACAGTTCCGGCATCCGTGTCTCGTGCCGTTGCACAGCGTGACGCATACCACGGAATTCGCCCTGGGTAGTGTGGATATCATTGCAGAGTACAGATGGGTCCGAGGTGCCACGCGCGTGTCGGACCTTGGAGCGTCCGCCGCATCGTCGTCGTCAGTCGCCACGATCACCGAGGCCACCTTGTGGAGCATGGCTTGCCAGCTCGTGGGTCTCATTCTGCACTTTCACAACTCAGGAACGGCTCTCCGCGGCCTTCACATCTCTAAGCTGCTCTTCGTCGAGATCACGGGACGCGTCATGCTCGCCGGCGTTGGCATGCTCGACTTGTTGGAGGCGTCGATCACTGGGAGAACGCCCGCCGGGCTGCTCGCCTGCAGCCATATGACGGACGCTGTCGGATCGATTCAAGCTGCCGAACGAAGCACGTTGCAGCAGCGCCTGTTCCGAGAGGACCTGCAAGCGTTGGGCCTCGTGCTCACGCAGCTCGTCACACGGACCACGAATCCGAACGCGACGCTCGCCGACGCTAGCGGCCACCACGCCGCGGTCGCGATCAGTCCCTCGATGACAAACTTGATCACCGCGTTGCGCGAGGGGAGCTACCGAGTTTCCGAAATCTGCCGGGGTCTGGGAGAGCGCCTAGCCTCGGAGGTGGGCCACCAAGCCGCGACCGCAGACTACATTCTCAGCGAAGCGGCCAAGGAGGTCCACAACGGCCGCCTGCTCTCGCTGCTGATGAAGTTGAACGTCGCCTCCGGGGTGCTCGCGCATCACCACCACCTAGGCGGCAGCATTGGCGAGTACGACATGGTGGCATTGCGCTTATTCGCTCAATACTTGTTCGATCAGGTGGACGAAGATGGCGCACCGCGGCACGATCTGGGACACATCTACTTCGCGCTCAATAAGTTGGACAGCGCGTCCGAGGATGTCATTCAGCTCATCGGGTTAGACAACGATACCACCGTGCTGGTCGTGTCCTTCAAGGAGCTCAAAACGTCCTTGGAACGTGCATGCGCTGCCACGCTCGAACAACCGCCCGCAACGGCCGCCGCACTCTCGGCGGCCGTCAGTGGAGGAGCCGGTGGATCGTCGCCGCCGCCCGTTGGGGCGGCCTCACCGCTCGACGGCGGTCGGACGAGTGGACTGCTTGGCGCTACCAGCTACGCGGCCGCGTCGGCGACGACGTCGGCGAGTTCCGGTCGCGGCATGATGCACCACTATGTGCACGCCCCCGCGTTTTCGGGGGGCGCCGTCGCATCCTCCAGTCAGGCAGGCGGCGGCGGAGCGACGGGCGAGATGGGCGCCGCTTTCGGCACCGCAACGCCTTCCGTTCACGTCGGTTTGAGCGGCATTTCGCCGTGATCCGCACAGGCAACCAGCAAAAAGGTTGTGTCCGCGAAGCGTGTGGTGCGATGGTGTGTGTGTCTGTGCTCGGATGTTTTTTTGTGCAGCGTGCGGGATGGTGTTGGAATGGGGGGGGTTCGGTCTACTCGGTGACGCGTCAAATCGGCTTGCTTTGTCTTTCTGACGACATCCGCGCGACGACCCTTTCCCACTGGCACCCCATTTCACTCCTCCGCCGCATCAACCACCGGCCATCATGGACCTGACACGGGAAGAGCAACGATTCAACACGCGGTGACTCGCCCGTCCAAACCGTCATTGTGGGTTTCGGTTTTTTCCAAGTAGGCAAAAGGTCAATCGTTTGGTTTTTTCACCACCCCGCCCCAAACCCTCAACATGTTGATGAATCGTCAAGTGGCGATTGAATCGTGCCGCAAGAACGGCGGCTACGCCCAGCCCCATCTCAACGATCAACTGTACTTGCACTGCCGAGGATTTTGCAATATTGCTGGTCTGGAAGACTTCGTCAATCTCAAGGTGCTGTGGTTGGAGCAAAATGCCATCACCCACATCGAAGGACTTGAGAAGCTGACAAATCTGGTAACCCTATTCTTGCACAACAATGCGATTAGAGAAATCGGAACGGGCTTGTCGTCGCTCCAACGGTTACGCACACTCAACTTGTCCCACAACAGCATTACGAAAATCGAAAATCTGTCGTCGCTGCCGCTGCTCGAAACGTTGCAGCTTTCGCACAACAGGCTCGGATCGCTTCGCGACTGTGAACACGTGCGCTTGTGCCCAAACTTGTCATGCTTGGACATTAGTTTCAACCGGATCGAGAAAGAGGAGGGCAACGATGACATGACGCTCGTCAATTTCTTCGCGCCAATGGCGGACCGTGTTTCTGTTTTGTATCTGCATGGCAACGACTTGCCGCGTGGAACGAAAAACTACCGCAAAAACATGGTCTTTCATTTGAAGCAGCTGACCTACCTGGACGAAATGCCGGTATTTCCGGACGAACGTCGGACGACGGAGGCCTGGGGAGCCGGCGGACCGGACGCTGAGAAGGCCGAGCGACAGCGAATTTTTGACGAGAAGCAGGAGCAGCTCACCCGTGTGAATCAAGTCACGCGTCAGATGTGGGAGGCCAACCGAGAGGAACGGGAGCGGCGCACGCGAGAGTGGGATGAGAAGCAGAAGAAGGAGCGGGCCGAGCAGACGGTAAGATACCAAGGCTACGCGATCGAGCAAGACAGCCTGATGGATGAGGAGACGCAGGTTCGCTGGGAACGAATCGCGGAAGAGGGGAAAGAACTGGCGGCATGGCTTCGCCATGAGGAGGCTGACCGGGAGCTTGCGGCGGCGAACTTCGAGCTTCGCCTCGAACGTGAAGCCGCCGAAGCAGAGGAGGCGGCCCGGGTCAAGCAAGCCGAGGCGGAGCTGCAGGAGGAAGAGCGTCAACGTAGCCAAGTAGCCAAAGCCAAGGCCCGGGAGGACCACGCCGAGCGGCAATTTTGGATCGACCGATTCATCGAGGAGGATGCCAAGGAGGAGAAATTTCTCGCCGAAAACATCGAGACGCTGCTATCCCAGCTGATTCCTGGAGCCGCGCCGTTAGCCGATGCGGAGCTAAACCGACGACTGGCGCCACTTCCCGCACCGACGAGGACATCGAAGCGAGCGTTGATCGGGCAAGTGCTTTCCACCGCCGGCGGCGTCGCGGCGCCCACGGCGACGGCTTCTGCTCAGCAAAACATTGCCGCTAAAGTGGCTCAAAAGGTCTTCAAGTCCGTGCCGAGGTCCGCCGCAGTGGTCGAAACGTGGGAAAAATACTACGAGTTTGAACAGGCCACGAAGAATCGGCGCTGGTGACGGCAACGATGGAAGTCGGCGTCGGTGTCCACCTCTTCGCCCGCTCCCTTTTCCGTAGACTTCTCTCTCCCCTCGTCAGTGACAAACTTTCTTTTTCGCACTTTTTCACCTCTTTTGGGAAGGTCGTGGCAGCCCCATTGGCACGGCTCGCTTTGCTCAGCGTTAGTAGACGTCATGCAGTGCAATTCTATCCATAGAATAGGCCATCGCCTTCGGTCTCACTTCCTTTTTTGCCCTATCGAAAATGATGGCGCAATTCACTGTTTGTGACCCTCTGATCACAGCGATCCAGTTGAAGAATTGTTAGCCATGTCAGCCGGAGGCGCGTCGGTGGCAGCCAGGGTCATCCTCGTCACGGGTGGCACCGGCCTCGTCGGAAAAGCCATCGAAACCGTCTCTCGAGCCTCCCCCGTGGAGGGAGAAACGTGGGTGTTCCTGTCAAGCCGCGACGCTGACCTCACGAACTACGCGAGCACGCGTTCCGTGTTCGAACGGCACCACCCGACGCACGTCATCCACCTCGCGGCAAAGGTTGGCGGACTTTTCAAAAACCTGAAGTACAAGGTGCAAATGTGGAAAGAGAACATCGACATCAACAACAACGTAATGGAATGCTGCCGGGAGTTCGGCGTAGAAAAATTGGTCTCATGTTTGTCCACGTGCATTTTTCCGGACAAAACGACGTACCCTATCGACGAGACCATGCTTCACACCGGACCTCCTCACTGTAGCAACGAAGGCTATGCCTACGCGAAGCGCATGATCGACGTGCTCAACCGCTGTTATCACGAACAGTATGGCTGCAATTTTACGTCGATCATTCCGACGAACATCTACGGTCCCCATGACAACTACCACCTGGAGGACAGTCACGTCATCCCAGGGTTGATCCACAAATTCTACCTCGCGAAGAAGCATGGCACGCCCATGACCGTCATGGGGTCCGGGAAGCCACTCAGGCAATTCATCTACTCGGAGGACTTGGCCCGGTTGACCTTGTGGGTGCTGCGGGACTATCAAGAACGCGATCCGATTATTTTATCGGTGGGCGAGGAAGACGAGGTTTCGATCGCGGATGTCGCTAAAATGATCGCCGAGGCGATGGACTTCCGAGGCGAATTGGTCTTTGACACCACGAAGGCTGACGGACAGTTTAAGAAGACGGCAAGCAACGCCAAGCTCCGCAGGTACTTACCCGACTACCGGTTTATGCCCATGCGAGACGCCATCCAGCGCTCGGTGGATTGGTTCGTCGCCAACTACGAGACGTGTCGCAAGTAGCTACCGGTCAGTCCGTTTTTTTTGATCTGTTTCAGGAAACGGGCGGGGGGGGGGGAGTACCGAGGTGTTGCTAGTGCACCTACCTCCCTTCCCATCGCTTGGGGCACCGCCTGTGCGAAAGATACCTTCGTTCCTCGACGTTTGTGTTTAGGGAGTCGGTCGGTGAAAGTCGTTTTGTCAACCCGGGCAACAGAAAGGGTTGAGTTGCCCCTCCTCGCTAATCGTTTGGATGTCGCGACGTGTGTTATTACATGACGGCGCAATCGACGGGGGGTCACATCGCGGATCGTCCCAGGTAGAATGGGACCCTCTCGACGGTAGAGTCGACATGGAGCTGCTAAAGCAAACGTTGGCAGAACAAGGCGCTTCCTCGTCGTCATCGGCCGCTCACAGCAACAGCTCTGCGTCGGTCAAGACGGCGACGCCCCGAACGTCCTCTCAAATGTCGCTTTCACGAAGATGCGCCGTGGAGGAGGACAATGATGATGGTCCGCAAGCAGCAGCAGCATCGTCGGCGGCGGTAACAGCGGCTGTCCTCACTACGGCGTCGCAGGAAACCGACGCCAATCCCGACACGCTGGCCCCTTTCTTGGGACTATTTTCGCGCCTGACGTCGCAGTTGCCTTCGTTTGCGCAGAGATCGCTGGAATTCGAGATGCAAAGGCAACGGCAACAATCCACTCGAGAAGATGTCCACGGCACAAACGACAACGGAGGGCTGGCGCATACCCCTGGTGATCCGGATGGCGATCGGATGTTCGTGCCCCAGCCGCCGCTGCGTCGAGGAACCACCCGCAGCGCCGATGAGCCGCCGGTGGGGACGCCGCCGCACACCTTTCTCGTCAGTGATCGAAGGAGTCGCGAGTCGCTGCTCGCCGCGGCGTCGAAAGCCACAGGCGTCGCCATGCGCGTGAAGCCGCAGTGGTCCGTGTCCGGCGTCCCACAATCGCCCGGGCCCATGCACCGGCGAGCCTCCGTCGCGCACACGCAGTCGTCTGGCGACGCCCCTTCCGGAAGCAGTCGCCCGACCACAGAGGCAAGCAGCGCGGTGACCAACCGGCATGCAAAGGGACCCCGTGACCTGCCGGTGACCGCGGCCGCGCTCACCGAGGCCGTCCACGCGGCCATCGACCGCACGGTCAGTCGCGCGGCGGTTGACGATCCGACGCACCCGCACCATCGTCAAGCGGTCGCCGTTCGCTCGATGCTGCGCGAAAGCGCACCGTTAGTGCAATGCGTACACACGACGACGGAACTTGCGCTGGCACTCCTGGCGCGCGTGCTGCCCAGTCACGTCATTGCGGCCGTGGTGCCTCCGAGCCTACGGACAAGCAGCAGTGACTCTGGCGCGACTGTTGACGCATCGGGGCCATCTTCGTTTGGCCGGTTTCTTGATGGCGAGGCTGCTGGTCGTCGGGATATGTCCGCGACGACATCCTCGGCGTCGGTGGCGTTCGGAGCCGGCGCTCCTTTCGACGCCTTCGCCATAATGCAAATGCGCTCCGTCGGTGGGATGGCTCCCTCTGCCACCCCGTCCCCGGATGCGGCTGCCCGCGAGCACGCCATCTTGTTAGAGCAACAGCGACAGGCGGTGTCGCGGCTACCGGTGACGAGTAATCCGCGCCAGGCGGTTTGTGATCGATTCGGCTTGTGGTACTCGTTATCGGAGCCAGTCGCCCCCGTTCCTGCGTTGCACATCCAAGTGACTGACGAGCTGAGCAGTGGCGTGAACGCCCCGTTCCGTCCGTGCGTCTTGAACCTGAAAGCCATCCTTGACGGAGCCTTGGCCGTCGGACCTATTGGCGGGGACATCCCCGGCGTCGCAACATCCTCGGCGCAAGAGGGGGGGGAGCAACTCTCACCCTCTGCCCACGATCCCGTTAGCGTGAAAGTCCACCGACTGAGTGCGGAGTACTGCGACTTGCGCTGGTCGTGGATTCAGCATCCCATGAGGCACGATTTAGTCGGATGCGTCCCGCGCGTGGCGGCGGCGGCGGCCCTTTCGATCCTCGCCCGACGCCGGCGAACGGCCATTGAACAGGAGCGCAAGGAGCGCATCCGGCGACAGAAGTCTCTGGATCGACGCCGGGCGGTCGCAACGGGAAAGACGGCCGCCGCCGCGCATCGTGCCCTTGGCGGCAGCTATCAGCAGCCCGGCGCGCCGGGTGACGCTGGCGACGCGCAGAACGGCACCCAGAGAGGGACGGCCTTCCTCGAAGGGACGGCGAATCAGTCCTTCGTCGGCAACCGGGCGACGGATGGTGGGCTATCTGTTTCCAAAGTCGGGATGACTCGCATGGAGGCAGCCGACCTCCACGCCGATGCCGGCGTTGACGATGGCGATGCCGATGCCGGCGTTGCGACCGCCACGCAGGCCGACGCCATGCTAGAGGGCATCACACACGGCACGGACGCGTACATGGAAGCGTCCAAGCTGCTTTATCGGGACCTAGTTTGTCTCTTTTCGGGCGTAGATAGCGGACACGATCGTCGCGTGGTGCTGCAGGGACCGCCGGAAGACCACCTCACACGCACGTTTCAACCTGGCGCGTCCGTTGTGCCGTTGAGCGGGGCGCCAAATAGTGTTGCCGGGAGCGCTGGTGCATTTAGAGGCGACTCAAACGTTGGCATACCAGCACCGTCGTCGAGCGAACCCCATACCGTAGGACCTCGTGCTCCGCATCCGCCGGATGTCTCATTTCTCAAGGACGTGCAAAAAAAACGGATCAAAGTGCAACTCGCGTCTCCGCCCGTCCCAACCTCCACCTCGGACGCCAAGACCAGGCCACCCCCCAATGCCGACGCGACCGCTTCCTCCTCCGCCGATGGGGCGCCACTGTCGTCCAATCAGCCGAATCGCTTCGACCGCGACAAGATGGTCCCCGTGCTGCCTTGGCAGCAAGGCTACCGTGGTGCGTTCGAGCAGGGAATCGCCCAATCCAAGGGCCGGAACGTGGCCAATCGTCTCAAGCTCGCCGAAGTCGGTGGCGCCTCGTCCACGACGGCGGGTCACGCACTCGCAGGTTCGGCATCATTGCGAATCCTTGGCACCATCGGGAACGGAAGTCACTCCCCAAACCGCGCGACGGCGTCGGCGCCCCCCACGTTGGCATCCGCACCTTCACTGACGACGGCGGTGAGCAAAGAGAGCAAGCAGGCACATAGGCCACTGTCGGTGACGGAGTCGGTGGTCGGAGTGCAAGCGGCCACGACGGTCGAACGAATGCGGCGCGCCTGTATTGGGGGAACGATGCCCACGCAGACCGACATGCCATGGTTTGCGCACAAGGAAATCGCGGTGCAGCCCCCTCGGCGAACCCGCGCGACGGCGCCGTTCGGTCATTTCGACCTGAAGGGTGTGTCCCCTCTCGTGCGGCTGCAATACGCCGCAGCTGTGGCAGGAGGAGGGGGGGGTGGTGCCGCGCCCCCCCATCCCCGCTCTCCACGGGTGGCGGAAACGGACAGAGTGAGACCCGCCGGGGCACCGCAATCCGCGCGAAATCGGATGTCGTCGTCGTCGGCGGCACCTACTGTGCCGACTGTGGCACTTCCGTTGCCGCTACGGCACGCTGCATTGATGAGGTGGGAATTGTGAAAGGGAGAGCGAATGCGCAGTGGCGTCGCCGCAGATTGTAATGTTTATTTTTTTTTGTCCTCTATCGATTGTTCAAGTGACCATCTCCAGTCTGTTCAGTCGCGTGTGTGGCTCCCCCGCCGCCACTGGGTGGCCTCGTCGGACCGTGACGCCGGCAAACCGTTCTCAGGCCGTAGTTCTCTCTTTCCACCGGACAGACCCTTCTTTTTTCCCCCCCTTCTCACCGAAAAAAATCGGGCGTGATCTCCCAGAAACTCTACAAAGATGGCCCACGCGGTTTCCCAGTGTGAGAAAATTGCGGCAGGGGTGAAGGCCTATTTCACCGCAGAGGTGAATCTTCAATCTCTTGCGCGTCCCGGAACGCCCGCCGTGAGGCTGGTCAACTCCGTGAGCGTCTCCGTCGAAAAAGATCCCAAGATGGAGGGCGGCCTCTCCGGTCAGGTGAACAAGTACATTGCCGACGTTCACTTTACGAAAGTGGATGGCACACTAGGTAGCCAACAGCTCTCGCTACTTCAAAAAACCTTCTCCGATGATCGCATTGCCGGCTCGCAGCAGCTTGGCCTCGCGCGGGAGGGCATTTTTTATCGCACCGCGATTGATGTTGTCGCCAATGGCAAGGCAGATCCTGGCCGCCACGCCACTGGGAGCGACGTCGTGACCCCCCATCGTGGGGCGTCATCGGACGACGTGATTCGGTTTTTCCTCCCCTTCGCGCAAGGCGATTCTCCGCTCTTTTCCTACCTGCCGCCGACTTACGATGCAGACGGGGACATGGTGTCGGGTCACAAGTCCATTGTGATGCGCAACATGGTGCGCGAGTCGATTAGCGTGAGCTTCCTGATGGATGCCGGAGGCAGCCCGCTGAACTGGGGCAAGGTCGACGTCATCGCCGGAGAGAAGGAAGAAAAATTCACGGTCCTGGGAACCGCCGTGCCTACCGAGCTGGACGTGGTGCGGGCCATCGCGGATGTTGGCGCGGCACTGCACGCCCCGCTGTGGCACGAGGCGGGCGCGGCACCGTCGGCCGTTGGAACCAGCGGAGCCCCGACTTGGTTGCGAGGCGGGTGGTTCTTGGAGGCGTTCACGGGGACCTCGTCGAGCCAGGCGGCGTGGGAAAGCAGCGTGTCCTTCGTCAAGGGGCTCTGGGAAGAGGGGAAGACGGACGGGAAGATCGCGGCCATCGGATACGACGCACGTCTCATCAAGCTGGTCGAGGCGTCGTTTGCCGCGACCACGTGGGCCACGTGCCTCGAGGACGTCCGGCGGCGGTCGTGGACCCTCGTGCATGGTGATTTTCATCCCGGTAACATGCTTTGGCGCACCGGCAGCACTCCCCGTGTAGGCGAACCGTCCATCGTCCTCGTAGACTGGGAGGTCGTGGGCTGGGGAAATGGTCCCCAGGAAATCGCCCAGTTCTTCATTTCTCACTCAGCTGCGACTGCGAGACGTGGTTACTACATGGAGGTGCTGCAACGCTACGTGGACGGCGTCAACCGACGTCGCGCATTTTTAAACGCACAGCACGGCAGCCAGCATGACGGCACCGCGGCCGTCAAGCCCCTCGTCATGTCGGAGGTGCTTGACGACTACATTCACTGCGGTCTCGGCCGGTGGCTTTTCGTGATCCCGTTTCTCGTGAAGCACTGCCCCGTGGGTATGAATAAGTACTGGCATGATCAAGTCCTGACATTCGCGATCGATCACGGCATCCTCGACGATCACGGTATCGCCGCAGCGGCGAAGCTACCGATCGTCCGCGCGTAATTGCGCCTGTTCGAGAGCGTCAGGGTTGCAACGAACGTAAATCAACAACGACTGCCTGTCGCTCGCTACCCCCACACAAAAAAAATGTTTTGGCTCATTTGGAAATAGGTAACGACGCAGATGATGATTGACTTCGGCGTTTGCGTTTCCGGGGGAGGCCGCAAGGTTCGGGTGGTACACAAAAATGCGACCGGCTGTTCCATTGGCGGGTTTATTCTTCCCACCCTTTCACTTCACCGACGCAGGAGTGAACGCTCGGTGATTGCCGAAGAAAGAACACGGCAGAAAGAAAGCAGAGGGGGGTACCCAAAAAAATGCCGCAAGAGGTGGGCTTCTTTGACGATACTGGCGTCGTGCTCGTCGGCGCGTTCTCCGTCGCCTTAGCCATTGTGGTGGTGGTCGTCTATATCGTGCGCTTCGGCCGGCGGTTTAGTCGGAGTTCTGGGGAAAAGGTCGTCCAGCGGACGATTCTCTCCAGCGGAGCATCCCGCGCGTCGCTCGCAACCACGGTCGCTCACCCCGACGTGGCGACCCGGCGGACCAGCGTCTTAGCGGGCTACAAGGAAAGCCCCAATTCCAAGGACACAAGGGCAAAAGTGTCGTTGGTGCGCGTCCCTGACAATTGGCTCACTGCGGCGCCGCGCTGCTACGGAGTGGACCTCGGTTCGCACGCGGTTAAGGTACAATTTTACGGACGGGAGGGTCTTCAAAATGTGAAGGCCGGCATCCGGCCAATGGTGACGGTTCTGGGTGACGGCGTCATCGTGGACAACGACGCGTCC
>ERZ1292633.2329-Hain-H41-02um-R1-2329-length-19501-cov-7_pt1 | contig 19501 bp, 4 predicted proteins | sample MGYA00564406_ERZ1292633 | MGnify/ENA primary metagenome ERZ1292633 (study PRJEB36523, sample SAMEA6512639) | groundwater metagenome | collected 2019-01-08 | study: AquaDiva: Metagenomics assemblies of 32 groundwater samples
TGCAGCGCTCCCCGCAGACACGAACCGATCGCCGCGAGAGTCAGTTCCGCCAAGACGTGGCCACGGTCCCAGCGACCGGGGAGGCTGCCAGCTCGCAGCCGTGCGAACAGTGGGCCGTACATCGCCGAGAACGCGACAAACGCCGCAGGAGACTCCGGGTCCTCCCAGCGTCCCGACACCCGCAGCCACTCGGGCATCCTCGACATCCCGCGCGACGGCACGAAGATCATCGACCGCGTCACAACGGCACGGCCGATGAACGCAACAAACACCGCGAACCCGCCGACCACACAGACGGCCGCGACAATCTGCAGGGCCAACGCGCTGGAAGGGTCGATCGGGAACCCAATGAGTAGAGCGAAAGCCGCGGCCAGCAGCGGGTCGGCGGTGGGCCCCAGAAAGGTCAGCACCGTCGAGGGCAACCCAGCCGCAGCGATTATCGTACGCGGTGTCACTTGTTCGCACGCTGCTGCTGCTTGTGGAAAAAGGAGACTCGCCGTCCCATCCGCATCCGCTGCTGCTGAGGAGCGATGCAGTGGGTCACTCGATACCGCAACTCCTCCCGGCGGCGGGCGCAGCAGCGGAACGTCGTCTTGGTGTCCTCCTGCGTTCAGTAAATCTGATGGGGCGTCGATGCCGACAGACGCAGACGCCATCCTGCGTCGTAGCTGCTTGCGGCCTGTCGCCCAGTAGATTGCCGCGAGCAAAGAGGTGCCAACAGACAGCGCGACGAAGTTGGCGACGAGACAAGATACGATCCATGCCCGGAGAAGCGAGTCGATGGCCCCCGAGGCATTCCCACCATCACTGACGCCATCTGCTGCCTGCGTTCGCGACATGCCGACGACCGAGCCCACAGGAAGTAATCCAAGAATGAGGAGACCCGTGGGTTCGTGGCGCAGGTTACACTCGTACACCGCCATCCCGGAAAGCCACATCACGTCACCACCTTGGGTGCTGGCGATCGCCGCAAATGCCGCGACGAATCCGACTGCCGTACTGAAGGCCGCCGGTGCGGCGATGATCTCATCGTGGCGCACGACCACTGACATCGAGAGGGAGGGACGAAGTGGTCGCCGCGGGTAGCCCGTGACGTTGGCGGGGAACCGTATTGGAATCATCATCACGGTGCTGCTGTTCCCGGAAACGAAAACCGTCGCCGATTTGGAGGTTGCAAGCGTCGTCTCTCTTTGGCTGCGCGTGAAGGATTTCGACGCCACCACCGCGTCCTGGGTGTTTCGCCTAACTTTGATGGCCGAAGAGACGGCATCCCCAGCATCGGGTCGGCGGGATCGGGTGGCGGCGTGCATGGAAGCGGATGCGGTGACCAACCCCAATGGAGTCAACGTTCGAGTCACGACGGTCCGCGTCCGCAACAGCGCCATTCCGCAGCGCCGGCACCGACGCCCATCGCTCGTGCGACTAGGCACGACGGCTTGCAGCGCACATTCCGCCGTGGTGCAGGTGGGGATGCTGACATTGGAACAAGGAACCACTTCTGAAAAGCCGAAGACGTGAGCGACGATGACTTCCGAAACACAGCGGACTGTGACCACCGTAGCAGCGATGACGGGAGGCGGAATGGGCGCGGCGAGCAGCGCGGCGTCATCACCACTGGTTGGCTGCGGTTCAATGCGATCCCCGGTGGGGACGCCACTTGCTACCGAATGATTGCCCCAGCCGACCAGAATGCTGGTCGCGTCGAGGACGCTGCTGGACATGGTTTGATACGTGACGTGATCCAGCAATATCGACGACGCCTGCAAGTAGTTACGCAACGACGCAACGAAGCATTCCTGGATGCAGGTAATGCGCGTTTGGTGAACGACGACGATCGACCGTGTGAGGTTGCCGCCGATGATCAACAGAAAGCCGGAAGCATCGGTCCCAGATGGAAATGTCATGTTCATGTCGCTAATGATGACCGTTGAGTCCACGACAGACCCTACAAATTGAAGCGAGCGGTGAATTAGGCCACTATCTAGTTTGACGTTATCCACTGCGTGAATCAGCGTAATCGTCGACGCGATCACGTCCGAAGAGAAAGTTAGCCACAGCAGATGGTCGGGCCATTCAATCCAAACGTCCGTCACGACGATAAAAGAACGTACGAAGGGACCGTCAAAAGATAAGAGTGCGCGATTTTTGCTGCCGCCTGACGATTCATCGAGCCTCAAATCGCGTACCGACATCTGAAGTCCCTCCACCGGCATCGTAAACCGAAACACGAGCCGGTGAAATGCTGCCCGGAGGGTCATGCGAAATCCCACCAACGTCATCGACACGTTCGTCAACGTTGCCAGAAACTCACCGACGACCACCCCAAGGCAACCATTTCCAGACGAGTCGCTCACGACGCTAAAATCCGTCAACTGCACGATGGACCCTTGAACCACGTCACCCGGTGTTGAACCAGGCGTATGGATGAACGAGAGATACTCGCCTCCATACCGAAGTTGGCAGCGCGCGACCCGGAGAGTCAACCCTCGTTGCACCATGGAGATGAGAAACATGGAAGCGTAGGTCTGAATAATGGTGAACAAACAATCCTCGACGGCAATGACGACATCGCTCCGTATTCCGGCGACGATGACCACTTCCGCGCTTCCTCGATACGTGTCCGAATGTTCGATCCTCAGATGTTGAATCGCGATAGAAAGATTGTTGAAGAGAGCCGCATGCGGATCCTCGCGGACCAGAATCACAAAGCGCATAACGCCGGCGATGATACGAACGTCGGTGTTGAGAAGGGTCACCTGAGAGTGGTGCAGCCACCCGCAAACAAGAACATGACGCGGTATCCTTGATCGGTCGTTGAGAGACCCGGAACACCGGACCAGATGGACATATTTAGAGTCGTGATGATCGTTCGATTCGTTGGACCGAGAAACTGAAACATGTTGAAGGGACCCGTCGCCACCCCGAATGTAAAAGACGAGCTCAACACGATGACGGACAAAAAGTCGCTGTCGCGGAAGCTCAAAATGGTTGATCGCTGGGCTACTTGAGTCATCATCCGAGATCCGATTACAATGACATTGCTGTGAGCCGCGTTGCCGAGAAACGACGCCGTGGTCACCCAACCCGCGAACGTTGGTAACGAGGTCACATTGATCACAGAATCGGAAACCACAACGTGGACGTTTCGCGCGCACAACGGAACGGTATTGGGAAGGCAAATGAACGTTAATATGCCGACCGCGGCGACGTTGCCAGCAGTCGGTGATGCTGTATCGGTCGTGTTGAGTAAAACAGCGGTGCGCGCAACCGTGACACTGACGTTTTCAAACATCGCATGAGCAGCAGAGGGGTACATCGTCATCAGGGGGTCATCAGCAGCGGAAAAAAACAGCGCCCGAGTGCGCGTAGCAATCGTCGACTCCGTGATGATGAAAGACGAATGCTGCACGCCCAGGTTCATGACCTCCACCGTGCTCCTATCGCCTGCGACGTCACAGCCGATCAGGGTGAACGAGAGGTGGGCGACGATCATGACGCCAGGCCCGCCGACGAACGTAACGTTGCCCACCACCGTGACGTTGATGAACGTGATGAACATTCTCATCGGAGCAGCGTCACCGCCGCCCGGCGGGGAACGAGGAGGAAAAGGGCTTGTGGAGGATGGTGACGTGGCATTGGTCCCACCGCCTGGAAGCACGAAGCGAATACTCATGTTGAGCGTACAGCTCGTCGCAACCACCACAGCAGTGTCCGTGCCATCCGCGGCGGTGTCGTTGAGGTACACAGCGAGAAGGGCGCTGCGGTCACTCCTCACGAAGGAAAGAGAAGAAGGTGCGGAAGAAGATTCCGTCGAGTTGCACAAATCGTAGTGAGCTATGGATGCTGCTGCATCGGTGCCCTGACCCGGTAGTTGGCACAAAACGGCAAGGCACATAATGACCGCAATACATCCGCTCACTTGCTCGTGATACCGTGGTCGTGCGGTTCGCGTGATGACGAGACCCCTCTCCACGGCTAATGGCGGCACATCTTCCGCACCGGTGCAGACCAATATTTTAGTGAAGCGTAGACGATAGGGGTTGTTCATCATGGCGTTTGCTGTCAACACACGAAATGAGGACGTCCGATAAGCTTCTTTGAATTCATCGCCACACAACCAAAGGCCTGGTTGATTCCGACGGGAGGGCTACCCGAAATAAGAGGCGGGGAAACAAATCCCACTACACGCTACAAAAAAAATTCAAAAGCTTTTTGTTACGGCGACATAATTTCAGGTTGTTCGCAAACATCAAAGAGTTTTTGGTTCCATATGGATGGAAGGAAAACGAAACGCTATTGCTATTTAAAAAAAATGTCGAACCACGCCAAAGAGAAATCAGAAGGGGAAGTGAGGGGGAAGTGAAAAATTTTCCGGAGGAGGCAAGCGCGCGCGCGCAGTGCATTGCCTAACGCGGCGGCTGATTCCTAACCGACCCGGAGGGGGAACTTGAAAACGAGGCAGAGGAGATGGTCGCCCAAGACGCTGCAGGCTGCGGTAAAACGTGAAGTAGTGGATTGGTGCCACCGCCGGCTCCTGTAACCGCGGTGTGGTTACACCGGTTTAACGACGTCGTGCCAGAGGGGGCACTCTTGTTGTCGTCATTCATTGCCGACATCCCCCGAATGACAGACGTCGTGCTGGTCGACGCGGCAGTGCAGAAACTAAGGTTGGCAAGTTCGACGTCTTTGCCACGTCCGATGGCGAGGTCGGCAGTTGTGGGAATCGGCGTGACGACGTTGATAGAAATTGGCGGGGCCGTGGAACCAACAGCGGTCGTGACGCGTCGTGCTTCACGCTTGAAACGACGGTGAACCAGCGCCGTCGAGACAGACTCCGCGACCCGCCAAGTTGCCACGAAGGACATCATCGCGCGTCTCAAGCTATCCGTGGACGTCCATCCGAAGAGATCGACGCCTGCGGTGAGGGCAACGATGGCCAAGACGACGACGCGCTGCAGAAGCCGCGAATGGTTGAGAGCCACAATGGTGCGAGGACGGGTCGCCGCTAACCCAACGTAAGCAACGGCGATGCACATGTTGCAAATGGAGAGAGCCACACACAGTCCGCGTGGTTGCAGCGCTCCCCGCAGACACGAACCGATCGCCGCGAGAGTCAGTTCCGCCAAGACGTGGCCACGGTCCCAGCGACCGGGGAGGCTGCCAGCTCGCAGCCGTGCGAACAGTGGGCCGTACATCGCCGAGAACGCGACAAACGCCGCAGGAGACTCCGGGTCCTCCCAGCGTCCCGACACCCGCAGCCACTCGGGCATCCTCGACATCCCGCGCGACGGCACGAAGATCATCGACCGCGTCACAACGGCACGGCCGATGAACGCAACAAACACCGCGAACCCGCCGACCACACAGACGGCCGCGACAATCTGCAGGGCCAACGCGCTGGAAGGATCGATCGGGAACCCAACGAGTAGAGCGAAAGCCGCGGCCAGCAGCGGGTCGGCGGTGGGGCCAATCAACGCCACCGCTGTTGACGGCAACCCTGCGGCCGCAAACAACACAGTTGCCTGTGACACGCTGGAGCGCGATTTTGTGAGAGCAATAGGAGGCAGCAATGACTGGACAGCGCTGTCAGGGGTCTCCACGGCCACCGCAGCGATGGCGTCAGCGGCGCGACAGATGTGACGAACAACACGGTCACGGGTGAAAAGGAGCCGAATAACGGAGGTAGTGAAAGCGCCCACCACGAAGGCTACCATGTTCGCGAGCAAGCAAGATGCGACGGCGGTGCGAAGAGTCAGCAGGGGCGGGGCAACGCGATCGTCCGGGTGACCGCTGTTCGTTGAGGTGTCGAAATCGTTGCCGGAAGTGATCCAATCGAGAGGCACAAGTCCAGCGACGAGCAACCCTGTTGGCTCGGGTCGCGCACGACAGCCCAGCGCCGCTTGAGCCACCCAGATGCTGCTCGCATCCCCGAGAGACGCCACTGCGGCAATTCCGATGGACGCATGGTAGGCGGACGCATCCCGGTCCGCGGTGGCACTCAAACGTATGATGCGTTGGATGTCAGGATGCACGCCGCGCGTCACCGTGGCGCTCTTGAAACCGTTGGCTTGCCGACGTGTGCCATTGACCCCAACTGGTCGTAACGTCGGCGCGACGCTGGTCGTCGACCGATCCAGCCGTGTGGAGGGGACCGTCCCGGATGCGATGGGATTGACCACCGACGTCTCGTCGTCGACAGCCGACGCGTATTGAGCGATGACTGATTGACTCTTCATCGTCTTCGCGGGTGCCGTCGCTGAGACGTCGTGGCCCGATTGCGAGTGCGTGTGGTGGCGGTTAGAGATGGACGTGGACACGCGGCGGCGATGCCGGGTGGTGGTGAATGAATCATCACTGAATGACAAGGATCGTGTGGGAGCCGAGCAGCGGCAACGCCGGCTTTCCCCGAAGAGTGAGGCAGGAACCAAGGCTTGAATAGCGCAGTCCACCTCCGCACAAGGACGCGGAATCGATGCGTTCAAGCAGGGGCTTACCAACGTGTACCCGGAAATGTTTGCCAACACTGTTTCTGATACGCAACGCACAAAAACAACGACTGAACGCGACGAAGAAGTAGTTGGTTCCGAGTCGCTGGACGTCCCACTGGGCAACGTCAACGACAGGTTACTCCAACCGACAAGAGCGAATCGCCCGCTCCAACCGTTCGGAGACGCGCGCTGGTATACAATCTCGCTCAAAATCATGATTGAAAATTGAACGTAGTTTCGGAAGGACGCAACGTAACATTCCTGAATGCAAATAATTTTCAATTGCCGCGCGATGACATTGGAATGGGTGAGGTTGCCACCGGTGATCAAGAGAATGCCAGACGGGTCCGATCCAGAATGTAACGTCAGATTTACATCGTAAATCAGCAAGGTCGAGCGATCCACCGAAAGGCCGACTTCCATTCCACGATGCACGAAACCTTCGCGACTCGTCCCCACCAGCCGAATCAACGTGACGTTGGAGGCCCGCACGTTGCCACGAACGTAACACCAAATACAATGGCTCCGCCAAGACATGACGACATCGGACAATGTCACCACCGACCGTTCAAGGTCTGACTCAAAGGTCACGAGTGAGCTGGAGTCCCGTACTTGCCCAGCGGATTCGTCCAAAACAAACTGTGATACGGTCAAATGGAGTGCCCTAACGGTCCGCGTGAATCGGAGAATCTGTCGATTAAACGCAGCGACGAGCACGAAACGGTTAGCTTGGAATGCGATGGACACGTTGTCAATGTTGGACGAAAAAGCACCAATCGCCACCGAGAGGCAGCCAAACCGTTTGGGGAGCATCACGTTATCGGTCATCTCGATGGACGAGTCCCGCATGGTCGTCCCGGCATCGTCGGGACCGGTCAAGACCCAATGATCGTCGGATTCGAAAGAAATGATGTTTCGCCGCGCCACGAGTACCAAACCGCGAACATCCGCGACGAAAAACACCGTATTCCAAGCCGCTGTGAAGTGGAAAACGGAATCCAAGACCGTCACTTGCACGGTGCTCCCGACGCCACCCACGTACACGATTTGCGTTGAACTTCGATAGGACCGATCATGGATCACGATCGCTCTCTCAACGAGGGCGGTCGTGTTGCTGGAAAGGGCGACGGTGCTATCGCTTCGAGTTAACACGACGAACCGAAGTCCGCCCGTGTTGCTATCGATCGTCACATCGCCCAAGGAGACCTTGGAGTCCCACAATCCTCCTGACACGTAGAAAACAGAACGCATATCCCGGTCGTATGGATCGACACCCCTCGCCAGAAGAGAAAGAGACCTGGCAGTGATCACACTACGGCGGATGCTTCCAAGGAATTCCAAGATGTTGAACAGTCCTGTAGCCTTGAGCTCGATCGAACAATTCGCAAGCAGCAATACAAGACCATCGGCATCCTGGAATGACATGAGTGCGAACCGGGGCGTTCCGTCCGATTGCCAGTGAGAGTTGACAAAGATCATCGTGGTATCTCTCACCTGGCCGATGACCGAAGACGTGATGGGGAAAACGATGGCGCTACCCGGCAGATCGACCAAGACCGTGAGCCGCAGGTCGGTCGACTGGACGACAATGGTGGTGCTTCGCACGCAGGGTGCCGATGATGGGTCGCAGAAGAAAAACAACACACACGCCGGGAGTACCGTCGCGGACGTTTGCGCACTGGTGGCCGTTGGGACGACGATGACTTCAAGCCGGCAACGTTCAATGACGATATCGATGGTGTCGAAGGCGGCACGAATAGCACCGCTGGAGAAGAGGGCGTCGCGTTGGCGAAAGTACAAAATTTGACGCTCGCTCGAAATATTGCTGCCACGGATGACGAACGACGCGGTCCGCACATTGAGATCAACCATGGCGATCGCCGACGTTGATGTGTTCACCACACAGTCAATCAATGAGAAGGAAAAGTGGCCGATGGTGGTGACTCTCGGCGCTCCCTCGATCGTGAGATCGCCTTGCACCGTGGCGTTGGTGAGTAGGATGGACACATTGGGGGACGTCAGCGTCGTCAATGATGAGGCGTTTCCCTGCGAGCCAGGAAAGACGAAACGAATGCCACCCGCAAAGTCACAACCAACTCCGCGAACGTTCACGAGACCAACCGTCGTCGTGCCGCTGCTGTTTGCCGTCGTTTCATTCAGCAATACAATCAACGGCGAGTGGGCACTTTCATACGGTATGAGGCGGCACAGATCGATCGTGATTTCGACGGCAGCCACGATACAAACGTTTCCGATGGACAATAATGCTAAAACAAATAGGACGACAGCAGTTGCAAAGGGTCCCCCACTCCCTCTCTGGCGTCGCCTCCTCCTCCTCGGCATAACGGAAGAAAAAAGTTTATCACGACCGAAATGTGCAAAAAAAAGTCGTCAATTGGTCGGTATTGAGACCGTGGTGGGATGAACTACCGAACAACAGAACTGAAGGAGTCGGCATGATCAAACAAAGGAGGCGCCACTCATCGGCACCCAAAGACAGGCGAGCAAAGATCCATCGTCGAAAAATGAAGTGAACGATCGTTCAGGAAAAAGACGACGCGAGAATTAAGAGAAATAATGAGATCATTTGAAGCCAGCCGTGTGGCGCAGTGTGGTACCATCGTTTACTCCGGTTCGAATCAACCCCGCCGGAGGAGGCGCTGCCAAGCGGAGGAGGGGATTCAATAGTTCACCTTCTCCTCGTTGCTGTTCGTAAGAGAGGAGCACCACCCCTGGTCCATCCCGCGGCCGTTTTTCGCTACCCGTCGCGACGATGCCGCTTTTCGTCGCCGTAGCAACGTGGTGCAACGGAGGCGAGACCAACAAGCGGTGGCAAGCTGATTCAGCGGCGGCCTTTTGCTTCCGTTGTTCCCACTTCGCACGGCGCATGAGCAGAGCCACGACGACGGTCTCCCCCAGACGCCACACCGACAATGCGCCCACGAGAAAAGTCCTCGAGGCCGTCGTGGACGACCACCCGAACACCTGCGAACCCGCTGTCAGAACGACAATGCAAACAGCTAGAAGACGCTGAAGCAAGCGTGACACGCTCACCGCCTTTACGCTTCGCGGCATAGTGGCCGCTAACCCAACGTAGGCGAGGGCGATGCATACGTTGCAAACGGAGAGAGCCACACACATGCCGCGGGGCTGCAGCGCTCCCCGCAGACACGAACCGATCGCCGCGAGAGTCAGTTCCGCCAAGACGTGGCCACGGTCCCAGCGACCGGGGAGGCTGCCAGCTCGCAGCCGTGCGAACAGTGGGCCGTACATCGCCGAGAACGCGACAAACGCCGCAGGAGACTCCGGGTCCTCCCAGCGTCCCGACACCCGCAGCCACTCGGGCATCCTCGACATCCCGCGCGACGGCACGAAGATCATCGACCGCGTCACAACGGCACGGCCGATGAACGCAACAAACACCGCGAACCCGCCGACCACACAGACGGCCGCGACAATCTGCAGGGCCAACGCGCTGGAAGGGTCGATCGGGAACCCAATGAGTAGAGCGAAAGCCGCGGCCAGCAGCGGGTCGGCGGTGGGCCCCAGAAAGGTCAGCACCGTCGAGGGCAACCCAGCCGCAGCGATTATCGTACGCGGTGTCACTTGTTCGCACGCTGCTGCTGCTTGTGGAAAAAGGAGACTCGCCGTCCCATCCGCATCCGCTGCTGCTGAGGAGCGATGCAGTGGGTCACTCGATACCGCAACTCCTCCCGGCGGCGGGCGCAGCAGCGGAACGTCGTCTTGGTGTCCTCCTGCGTTCAGTAAATCTGATGGGGCGTCGATGCCGACAGACGCAGACGCCATCCTGCGTCGTAGCTGCTTGCGGCCTGTCGCCCAGTAGATTGCCGCGAGCAAAGAGGTGCCAACAGACAGCGCGACGAAGTTGGCGACGAGACAAGATACGATCCATGCCCGGAGAAGCGAGTCGATGGCCCCCGAGGCATTCCCACCATCACTGACGCCATCTGCTGCCTGCGTTCGCGACATGCCGACGACCGAGCCCACAGGAAGTAATCCAAGAATGAGGAGACCCGTGGGTTCGTGGCGCAGGTTACACTCGTACACCGCCATCCCGGAAAGCCACATCACGTCACCACCTTGGGTGCTGGCGATCGCCGCAAATGCCGCGACGAATCCGACTGCCGTACTGAAGGCCGCCGGTGCGGCGATGATCTCATCGTGGCGCACGACCACTGACATCGAGAGGGAGGGACGAAGTGGTCGCCGCGGGTAGCCCGTGACGTTGGCGGGGAACCGTATTGGAATCATCATCACGGTGCTGCTGTTCCCGGAAACGAAAACCGTCGCCGATTTGGAGGTTGCAAGCGTCGTCTCTCTTTGGCTGCGCGTGAAGGATTTCGACGCCACCACCGCGTCCTGGGTGTTTCGCCTAACTTTGATGGCCGAAGAGACGGCATCCCCAGCATCGGGTCGGCGGGATCGGGTGGCGGCGTGCATGGAAGCGGATGCGGTGACCAACCCCAATGGAGTCAACGTTCGAGTCACGACGGTCCGCGTCCGCAACAGCGCCATTCCGCAGCGCCGGCACCGACGCCCATCGCTCGTGCGACTAGGCACGACGGCTTGCAGCGCACATTCCGCCGTGGTGCAGGTGGGGATGCTGACATTGGAACAAGGAACCACTTCTGAAAAGCCGAAGACGTGAGCGACGATGACTTCCGAAACACAGCGGACTGTGACCACCGTAGCAGCGATGACGGGAGGCGGAATGGGCGCGGCGAGCAGCGCGGCGTCATCACCACTGGTTGGCTGCGGTTCAATGCGATCCCCGGTGGGGACGCCACTTGCTACCGAATGATTGCCCCAGCCGACCAGAATGCTGGTCGCGTCGAGGACGCTGCTGGACATGGTTTGATACGTGACGTGATCCAGCAATATCGACGACGCCTGCAAGTAGTTACGCAACGACGCAACGAAGCATTCCTGGATGCAGGTAATGCGCGTTTGGTGAACGACGACGATCGACCGTGTGAGGTTGCCGCCGATGATCAACAGAAAGCCGGAAGCATCGGTCCCAGATGGAAATGTCATGTTCATGTCGCTAATGATGACCGTTGAGTCCACGACAGACCCTACAAATTGAAGCGAGCGGTGAATTAGGCCACTATCTAGTTTGACGTTATCCACTGCGTGAATCAGCGTAATCGTCGACGCGATCACGTCCGAAGAGAAAGTTAGCCACAGCAGATGGTCGGGCCATTCAATCCAAACGTCCGTCACGACGATAAAAGAACGTACGAAGGGACCGTCAAAAGATAAGAGTGCGCGATTTTTGCTGCCGCCTGACGATTCATCGAGCCTCAAATCGCGTACCGACATCTGAAGTCCCTCCACCGGCATCGTAAACCGAAACACGAGCCGGTGAAATGCTGCCCGGAGGGTCATGCGAAATCCCACCAACGTCATCGACACGTTCGTCAACGTTGCCAGAAACTCACCGACGACCACCCCAAGGCAACCATTTCCAGACGAGTCGCTCACGACGCTAAAATCCGTCAACTGCACGATGGACCCTTGAACCACGTCACCCGGTGTTGAACCAGGCGTATGGATGAACGAGAGATACTCGCCTCCATACCGAAGTTGGCAGCGCGCGACCCGGAGAGTCAACCCTCGTTGCACCATGGAGATGAGAAACATGGAAGCGTAGGTCTGAATAATGGTGAACAAACAATCCTCGACGGCAATGACGACATCGCTCCGTATTCCGGCGACGATGACCACTTCCGCGCTTCCTCGATACGTGTCCGAATGTTCGATCCTCAGATGTTGAATCGCGATAGAAAGATTGTTGAAGAGAGCCGCATGCGGATCCTCGCGGACCAGAATCACAAAGCGCATAACGCCGGCGATGATACGAACGTCGGTGTTGAGAAGGGTCACCTGAGAGTGGTGCAGCCACCCGCAAACAAGAACATGACGCGGTATCCTTGATCGGTCGTTGAGAGACCCGGAACACCGGACCAGATGGACATATTTAGAGTCGTGATGATCGTTCGATTCGTTGGACCGAGAAACTGAAACATGTTGAAGGGACCCGTCGCCACCCCGAATGTAAAAGACGAGCTCAACACGATGACGGACAAAAAGTCGCTGTCGCGGAAGCTCAAAATGGTTGATCGCTGGGCTACTTGAGTCATCATCCGAGATCCGATTACAATGACATTGCTGTGAGCCGCGTTGCCGAGAAACGACGCCGTGGTCACCCAACCCGCGAACGTTGGTAACGAGGTCACATTGATCACAGAATCGGAAACCACAACGTGGACGTTTCGCGCGCACAACGGAACGGTATTGGGAAGGCAAATGAACGTTAATATGCCGACCGCGGCGACGTTGCCAGCAGTCGGTGATGCTGTATCGGTCGTGTTGAGTAAAACAGCGGTGCGCGCAACCGTGACACTGACGTTTTCAAACATCGCATGAGCAGCAGAGGGGTACATCGTCATCAGGGGGTCATCAGCAGCGGAAAAAAACAGCGCCCGAGTGCGCGTAGCAATCGTCGACTCCGTGATGATGAAAGACGAATGCTGCACGCCCAGGTTCATGACCTCCACCGTGCTCCTATCGCCTGCGACGTCACAGCCGATCAGGGTGAACGAGAGGTGGGCGACGATCATGACGCCAGGCCCGCCGACGAACGTAACGTTGCCCACCACCGTGACGTTGATGAACGTGATGAACATTCTCATCGGAGCAGCGTCACCGCCGCCCGGCGGGGAACGAGGAGGAAAAGGGCTTGTGGAGGATGGTGACGTGGCATTGGTCCCACCGCCTGGAAGCACGAAGCGAATACTCATGTTGAGCGTACAGCTCGTCGCAACCACCACAGCAGTGTCCGTGCCATCCGCGGCGGTGTCGTTGAGGTACACAGCGAGAAGGGCGCTGCGGTCACTCCTCACGAAGGAAAGAGAAGAAGGTGCGGAAGAAGATTCCGTCGAGTTGCACAAATCGTAGTGAGCTATGGATGCTGCTGCATCGGTGCCCTGACCCGGTAGTTGGCACAAAACGGCAAGGCACATAATGACCGCAATACATCCGCTCACTTGCTCGTGATACCGTGGTCGTGCGGTTCGCGTGATGACGAGACCCCTCTCCACGGCTAATGGCGGCACATCTTCCGCACCGGTGCAGACCAATATTTTAGTGAAGCGTAGACGATAGGGGTTGTTCATCATGGCGTTTGCTGTCAACACACGAAATGAGGACGTCCGATAAGCTTCTTTGAATTCATCGCCACACAACCAAAGGCCTGGTTGATTCCGACGGGAGGGCTACCCGAAATAAGAGGCGGGGAAACAAATCCCACTACACGCTACAAAAAAAATTCAAAAGCTTTTTGTTACGGCGACATAATTTCAGGTTGTTCGCAAACATCAAAGAGTTTTTGGTTCCATATGGATGGAAGGAAAACGAAACGCTATTGCTATTTAAAAAAAATGTCGAACCACGCCAAAGAGAAATCAGAAGGGGAAGTGAGGGGGAAGTGAAAAATTTTCCGGAGGAGGCAAGCGCGCGCGCGCAGTGCATTGCCTAACGCGGCGGCTGATTCCTAACCGACCCGGAGGGGGAACTTGAAAACGAGGCAGAGGAGATGGTCGCCCAAGACGCTGCAGGCTGCGGTAAAACGTGAAGTAGTGGATTGGTGCCACCGCCGGCTCCTGTAACCGCGGTGTGGTTACACCGGTTTAACGACGTCGTGCCAGAGGGGGCACTCTTGTTGTCGTCATTCATTGCCGACATCCCCCGAATGACAGACGTCGTGCTGGTCGACGCGGCAGTGCAGAAACTAAGGTTGGCAAGTTCGACGTCTTTGCCACGTCCGATGGCGAGGTCGGCAGTTGTGGGAATCGGCGTGACGACGTTGATAGAAATTGGCGGGGCCGTGGAACCAACAGCGGTCGTGACGCGTCGTGCTTCACGCTTGAAACGACGGTGAACCAGCGCCGTCGAGACAGACTCCGCGACCCGCCAAGTTGCCACGAAGGACATCATCGCGCGTCTCAAGCTATCCGTGGACGTCCATCCGAAGAGATCGACGCCTGCGGTGAGGGCAACGATGGCCAAGACGACGACGCGCTGCAGAAGCCGCGAATGGTTGAGAGCCACAATGGTGCGAGGACGGGTCGCCGCTAACCCAACGTAAGCAACGGCGATGCACATGTTGCAAATGGAGAGAGCCACACACAGTCCGCGTGGTTGCAGCGCTCCCCGCAGACACGAACCGATCGCCGCGAGAGTCAGTTCCGCCAAGACGTGGCCACGGTCCCAGCGACCGGGGAGGCTGCCAGCTCGCAGCCGTGCGAACAGTGGGCCGTACATCGCCGAGAACGCGACAAACGCCGCAGGAGACTCCGGGTCCTCCCAGCGTCCCGACACCCGCAGCCACTCGGGCATCCTCGACATCCCGCGCGACGGCACGAAGATCATCGACCGCGTCACAACGGCACGGCCGATGAACGCAACAAACACCGCGAACCCGCCGACCACACAGACGGCCGCGACAATCTGCAGGGCCAACGCGCTGGAAGGATCGATCGGGAACCCAACGAGTAGAGCGAAAGCCGCGGCCAGCAGCGGGTCGGCGGTGGGTCCCAGAAAGGTCAGCACCGTCGAGGGCAACCCAGCCGCAGCGATTCCAATCGACGCCATCCCATGTGGTGCAACCGGAACTCGGCTGGCCTCACTCGTAGAGATCATCGCTACCGTGGGGACAAAAGAGTTTTCCGGAGGGGCCGGCAGAAGCGGGCGATTGCTGTCGTCTGGTGGCCACGCGTCATCGACATGAACGCCTTGTTGCGGTGCCCTTGAGCCCACCGTTGCGGCGTTGAGGCGACGCCCCAGCGCGGCGCGACCTATTACGCTGTGCACGGCGGCCAGCAGCAGCGTGCCACCGACGAGCGCCACGGCGTTCGCCAACAAGCAGGACGCAACGAGTCCCCGGAGCAGCCACAACGATGCGTTCCCACCATCATTCGTAGAGGAAGCGGAAACGACGGCACGCAGCGGGATTATTCCCATGATGAGAAGGCCAGTGGGTTCCGATCGGTGTCGACACTCAAAAACGGTCATGCCGGCGACCCACATCAAGTCGCCGCCTTGCGTGCTCGCGATCGCCGCCAACGATAGGGCGACGATTCCAGCTGCGGGCGCATTTGCTAGCAGTGACCCGCCACCATCGACGCTCACTAGTCCTTCGCCGCCGCGCGTCCTCGTCAACGTGCGATTGTGTCTTTGTCGTCCACGAACATTCGTCGCTGACGGATTGATACCCGTGATTGGGGTGCGATTCGACAGCCAATCCGTGGCACCTCCGTTGCGCGGCGGGAGTGTCAGGGACACTCGACCGCGTCTTTGAGCCGGCAACGTCTTGGAGGAGGATCCCCGCGGTATCGCCACTGAACGAGACGGTGACGACCGGCGAAGGTCGTACGAGACTGCCTGGGTGTTGGTGAGAACAGTCGTCGTTGAGCGTGAGGAGAGACCGACGCTGGTTGACGCCCCTTCAGCATCCGAGTGGGTGAACGTGGCGGAGATGGTCCGCGGCCGGCAGCGGCACTTTGTCTGTGCGGGAATCCCCCACGACGGCAACGCCATCAACACGCAGTCCAACTCTGTGCACAAGGTGTCGTTGACGCCGGGACACCCTTGAAGAACGGTAATGCCACTTGCCCGATTGGTGACATCGCTCGTCACGCAACGAAACAGAATGGTGTTACCGAGGCTGCTGGATACTGCTTCTTGCACTTCGTGGCCGTTTTCAATCGGCATCGCAGGTTCAACTGTTGTCTCCGCGACGGAGGGGTCACCTGGAGGAGGAACGATCTGCACTGACTGGTTTGTCCACCCAATCAGGTCCACGTCGGCCGCCGTAGAATATCTCAAGTACGTCAAGTACGACACGGCGATCAGACTGCCTTGTAGGAGGCCAGTCGTGTAGATGACGCCACACGCGAAGTGACACTCGAATCGAATGTTCTGCAATACCATGTGGCTGTTGGTAATGTTCGCCGCGGTGGGGTCCACAAACATGATCAAGCCGGACCAGAATGGCGAACTCGACAACATCCGAGATGCCAGGTCGAACCCTGACACAATGATCTCACTATCAAGCAACGAGCCATGCATCTCGAAGGCACGCCACGCCGACTTTGTCGTAATGTTCACATTGACGAGCGCGATGGTCGTACTTTCGACGGTGGACGCAAATCTCATCACAGCGAGCGGAAAATCGATCGCCATGCGAATATTGGACACCACAATGGTTGATGCGACAACAGGCTGGGCAAACCACATCAGGGTGTCGCTGCGGGAACCGTAAGTATACTTGTCAAATGCAAACCGTGACCCGTCCACGGTTAAGTTGAATCCGGTGCATGGCCCGCCAGGAAAATTGAACAGTCGCCTAGAAAATAGCGCGTTGTACCGAAACTGCCCGGAATAGATGACGGTCACATTGACCACCGTCGCGACCCATTCGACGACCGCGATGTTCGCAACGGACGTTGTCCCAACGTTGACAACCGCGAAATCGTCGAACACGAATCGAGAGTTCGAGATCACATCCTTCGGATTATCGCCGCCGAAGATGACGTACGTGCTCTCACTCTGGTACCAAATGTAGCATCGCGTGGCATTCAGTGTGAGGCCATTGATATCGACAAGAAGGAACGCCGCCCCCACCGTTTCAGTGAGATGAACGTTGCAGTCGCTCACCTCTACGTGGACGTCCCCCGCCACTCCAACAAGGTAAACAAACCGTGTGGCGGACCGAGACGAGTAGGTGTGACGAATGTCACAGAAACGTATGGACATGTAAACACTCTGAGCGGCGCGCACACTGCCATCAGGCCGCGTGAGCTGCGCGAAGCGAAAAGTCCCTCCTTTGACATTCGTCTGAATTTGTCGCAACTCGATGGTCGAGTCGATGATGCCGCCGTCAAAGGTTACCAAGCCACGCTCATGACGCGAAATCGAAATTGTTTGAGATTGGAAATTGAGATCCACGACCACGAGCGATAGCCGTTCTGCGAGACCGAGGTACTGCAAGACGGTGTACGTGTCAAAATCAGTCACACTCACCGATGAAGAAAGAACAGTGATCGAGGCGTTGAAGATGCGTCGAAACGACAAAAATGCAACCAGCCGCGTCCGCGGCGATTCGAACCGGGTATTCCTGGCGATCAGGACCATGTCCTGACACGGCCCAAGCGTGGAAACACCCAGAGGCCAATCCCAGTGGTCGTCTGGCGTACCGATCGCCACTGTGCTACCGATCACCATGATCGTGACGGTGGACAACAGCCACGCTTCTGACCCCGCGCCAGGGGCATAGTCAAAAACGAGGGCGCCAACGGCTGGGTCGTGGCTGCGGTGATCCACGGTGACAGACGTGTTCAACAGGGTCACATTCATGCGTTGGAAGGATGCCAGCATCCCCGTACCTCCACGTCCGGAGAAATACAACGCCCGCATCCCGGTCCGGACGATCGAATCCTGGAAAAGCATCCACGATTGATGCAAATTGATGGCAGTGACAACCACTGCGAGCGATGGCGAGTCGATTTGTGAGGAAATCATGCTAAACGTGAAACGCGCAATCACTGCGACGCCGGGCCCGCCAACGAGCACCACGTTGCCTCGAATCGCTATGTGTACAAGCACGATGGAGACGTTCGCGAAGCTCAGCGCGCGGGCCGTGTCGTTACCCCCCGGAAGCATGAAGCGGATATCGTGGACGATTTCGCAACCCTCCGCGATCGCCAGGACTGCGGTCGCGTTCTCCGCCATGGTGTGCAACGGAATAACCATCTCAGACGGTAACGTGTTGTTAGCACTGAGGGCGCACAAGTCCACCGCCACGGTCGCCGTGGCACCTCCAACCGAAGCGACAAAGATGCCCAGGAGAAGAAGAAGGATGGCGTGAACGGCCTTGCGTACCAACCAGAAGGGCATTGCCGAACGGGAAAAGAACGCCCCCTCCACAATTTTCTTTGGTAACAACGTCGTCAACATGCAATCACCCCCAGCCCTTCTGCGGGAAAACGGAATGTTTTTTCCCCTACAAAATAAACGGTTCGATCGTTCGAAAGGAAAAACTGTCTTTCGTTCAGAAAAGTATCGATGCACTGAAAAATTACTGACCTTCCAACCCCGCCGCTCCTCGTGGCGGGGTATGAGATTTGAGTAAAGGATTTCCTGTGGTACCGCCGGCAAAGCCTGTCTGGGGCCGGGTGAGATCCACGCCATCGGCACTGGTGCCCTCCGACGTCGGCAACACGTCGCCATGGCGACGACGCGACTCCCATTTCAAACGCCGGTGCACGAGGGTTGTGGCTGCCGTCTCGACGAAGCGCCAAACGGCTGCAAACACAACGAGCCGGACGCGGACCGTGGAGACCGACGACCATCCAAGAACGTCCTCACCCGCCACCATCGCGACGATGAGCAGTAAGAGCACGCGGTGCAACAGTCGCGAGGCGCTGAAGAAAGGAATCGAGCGGGGCAGGGTGGCCGCCAGGGCCACATAGACCAATGCGATGCACAGGTTACACGCGGACAGCGAGGCACACTGTCTGCGTGGTTGAAGCGCACCTCTCAGACTTGATCCGATTGCCGCCAGACACAGTTCGGCGAGTCCGTGGCTGCGTTCCCAACGTCCCGGCAAGCTGCCGCCACGAAGTCGATCAAATAGCGGCCCATACATGGCACGGAATGCGACAAACGCGTCCGGTCGTGCAGCCTCGCCCCACTGCCCTTGGACGCGCAGCCACGCGGGTATGCCGCTTAAGAGTGCCGCGTTCTCGTCCTTCGTTGACTGGAACACCATGGCACTCGATGCGAGCGACCGACCGATGTGCACCAGCAAAGCGAAGATAGCCACAATGACCACGAGTCCGAGACAAACGCCATCCACTCGCGCACTCACCACCTGGCCAGCGTAGCCAAAAAGAAGCGCGAAAGAGCCAGACAGCAATGGGTCTGCGGTG
>ERZ1292633.2330-Hain-H41-02um-R1-2330-length-19498-cov-7_pt1 | contig 19498 bp, 7 predicted proteins | sample MGYA00564406_ERZ1292633 | MGnify/ENA primary metagenome ERZ1292633 (study PRJEB36523, sample SAMEA6512639) | groundwater metagenome | collected 2019-01-08 | study: AquaDiva: Metagenomics assemblies of 32 groundwater samples
TGTACAAATAGAGCACAGACCGCTGTTCACACCGCGTCCAGCACCATGTTTTTTTATCTTTTTTTCTGACATGTTCTTTCTCCCCTGACTTCGTGTTGCCCCCTCAGGGCAACTTTTCCACACACATACGTTCTACACACAGATAACCTCTCTCGCCACGCCCGATCAACGAGCCGCAACACGTAGATTCAGAGGGCCTCCTCATTTCTGCTTGGAATCCGTTTCTTCTGCTACTTTTTTTTGGCACATTTCCAATTTGGGAGGTTTCCCGGACTTCGACGTATTAGCGCCGTGGGTACGCGACGACCCATATGCACAGTCGCGTTCCCGCGGTTCGATCGGCAGCGCGGGCGGTGAGAAAAATATTCCATGTTGGTGCGGTGGAACATAGCCTTCCGGAATGGCCCCCCTGCCGCGTGTTGTTTTGTTGCCCACCTCTCCCCTGCGAAAGGATTGCTCGTTTCCGCTCAACTCAGCCGCTGGTTGTTTTTTTTCCTGCCATTCCAGTAGCGGTGGCGTTTTCGTCAAAAGCCCTTCGCATCGCTACTTTGGATGTCCCAACGATCGCCACCGTCGGGACACGCGACGACCACCACGACGATGATGATGACGACTATGATGAGGACGCCAGTCGTCGCGGATGGCACCAGCGCAGTGTCGCTCGGACGGCAGCAAGCCTCGGCGGCGGCTCATACTGTTGCCGGGACGCAACCTACGACGTCCAACAGCAACACGCCTTCTTCGCCCACATCGATTACCTTTCACAAGCTTGCCGTTCGATGTGCGCCCTACAGTGAAGTCCGAGCCGCCATTCTGGGAACCGCTAGCACCACCGTCGCCGGCGGACTGACACGCAAAGGGGGAGGCCCCGCGGCGGTGGCGGTGGGACCGACGACGGTTCAAGCGAAAATCTCAGCCGTCATGCAGCGGCGGCAAGTTCGAGCGGCGGACCACGATGCCAGAAGGAGCAAGGCCCTCGCATGGCCGCTTGTGGAGTCCAGCGCCGTCGAGCTCGACGACCAGCGGCACACCGTCCGCGCCATCACGCCAGTGATCCTCCCACGTAGCGTGCTGGCGGACGACACCCAGGCGGACCATGAGCGAGTCGCGATGGCCAGTGGCTTTCTGTTAGGCACGTCGGTAGGGCCAACAGCCTTGGACGGCAATGCCCGTAAATCCGACGACGAATGTCGCTCCAAACTTGACACACCGGGATCCGTGAATCGCAGCTACCACACGACGTTGTCGTCGTCGTCTCTTCCGTCGCACCCCGACTACTACGCCTGGACGATCGAGCGCTACTGCCGCGCACACCGCATCCCTGACATGATGACTAGCCAAGTCGTCCAGTATGCCCAGCTGCACAACGCGCAAGTGGCCGCCTTCGTGGACGACGTGCGTCGGGGGCAGCGGGAGACGGCGCACGCGGCGAAGCAGTTGCAGCGAAGTACGTTGCACACTCACTTGACCATGGAGCAGGTGAAGCGCGACACCAATGTCCCTCGGTTCCCGATCAAGGATTTCAAGATGAACAGTGGTGGGGCGGGGTCCTCCTTGCTACGATCCAGTAGCCACAGCGGGCCGGAGGACCTCACCGCCGCGGCTGCAACGTCGAATCCGATGGGGGCGCGTGCGACTGGACGTCACATGCGAGACGGCGATAGAGGGGGGGCATCCGAGAGCCCTCCGCCTCCTCCTCCTCCTCGAGCGTCCGCCCTGCCTGCAGTGGGCGACGGTGGCGACATCGTATCGCTTGATGCGTACCTTCCCGCCATTCCCATCCGGCGGCGCTCGGACCCTCACCAAAGCCACCACGACGGCTTGGCACCGATGATGGGGCAACAAGGGGCTCCGTTTTGCCCATCTCCGGCCGCTCTTACCCCGCGAGCGATGGGTTGCATCGGAGTGGGCAGTCGGGGGGCCGGTGCGGCTACCTGGGTGGCCCCCATGACGCCCGAAACGCTGCTTGCGACGTTTCTTCCCGACACAACGACGACGTCCCAATCGATGCAGATGAATCGATCGCCCCTTCCTCCGTTGCAGCACGACGCCAATGGCATCTCGCTGAACCTCGCCGTGAGCGGCGGCGGCGGGGCCGCCATGTCTCCCACTACGGCGCAGTCCCTATTGTCACCCATCGCCGCCGGGGGTGGCCAAGTGCCGCGCCGTGGGGCACGTGGCGCGGCGGAGGATATGGTGGACGACGGAGGGGCGGCCGATCTCGCCGCATCCCTGACGTCGACGTCCGCGATTCTAACACCGGACGCGGAGTCGCGGATTGCGCAAGTGCTTCACGTAATCCGACAGGCGACGAAGAGAGCAGCCGACGCCGTTCTCGAGCGAGAGGTCGTGTTCCGCGACGCCTATTTTCGTCATTCTTCTTTGGCGCCGCCGTCAGAGTTCTCCCACCCTCCAGCCTTCGCGCTCGTCACCGCACTGTTACTGTCAACCGGGTCAGCGGGGGCCACGACTATGCGCACCCTCCGTGAGGCGCTCGATCAGCACGACGACCTTTCGTCGCTACAATCACGACGATTGTTCATCCGAGATCCTCGCCAGGGGACGACTGCAACCACCACGCCACCGACGACGAACTCGACGTTGGCCCCCTCCATGTCTCCTCCTCTTCCTTCCGCAACACCTTCACACGGCGGACCGTTCATTGACCCCTCAGAATGGGACCCGGAATACAAGCACATCGTCACGCCGAGCGAGACCGACGTGCTGCAGCTCGTGAAAGCCAAGGTGGACTGTGGCCAACAACAACAACCACCACCACTAGCCGAGACGGTCGTCGCCGTTGGGCCTAGAAGAGCCTCCACCTCCTCTTCGTCGCCGCCGTTTGAGCAACCCCCAAGTGTGGTGGTTGCCGCCACCGCTTCGGAGAAGCGGACGAAGACGGGAGAAGGCCCACCCCGGCTCTCGTCACCGCCTTCGGTCGCGACTCTCACCTTCGCGGATTTCGCAGCCTTTTTGCCGCTCCGCCACCACCACCACCGCGCCTCCCATCCTCATCCTCGTCACGATCACGACGATGACGACGACGCGACGAACTGGACGTCAACGTTGGCCGCGGCCGCCGGAACAGAAATCCATCAAACCGCTGCGAGCGGCGGAAGTGCGGAGAACGGCCGCCGCCGTTTGTCGTCATCGCATCGGGACGGGGCGCCTTCTTCGGAGGTCACCACCCATTTGGGCGCCGTGCCGCGGGGGCATCCGAAGGGCGCCGGCGATGTTCTGCTGCGGCGCATTCTCAGAGGAGTCGCTGCGCCTTCCGTAGCGACGACGGGCGGGGGAGGGGGGAATCGCCCGTCCCCGTCGTTGCCATCGACTGCAGGAAGGACCGTGGACGGCGCCGCGTCACAGCGCCATCCGGCGGCCTCAAATCCACGTTTGCCGCCCATCGACAAAGCGACTGGGGCACGAGGCGGTCCCGATTCCCCCACGGTAGTCCCCGCCGCTCTGCCATTACCGGCCGCCGCGTCGTCGTGGTTATTCCGGTTGATACAGGAAATCAACTGGCTCGACGACGATGACCAGCGTCGCCATCTGGATCGCTATGATGACGCCGAGGAAGGCAGCATCAGCGGGGGTCGTCGAGGGGCGACTGGCGCGGGACGGCCGACGCTTGACGACGGGGAGGGGTCCAGCGGCGGTGAGGGCGCCGCCGCCACTTCCAAGCGGTCCAAGAAGCCACCGTCGCGACAAGTCTCCGCGGACCGAAGAAGACATGTTGACGATGACGATGATGAGCGGCGACGAGCAGCTTCGTCACTCTCTCTCTCGAAAGCTTCCGCGGACACCAATGGCTCGCCAAATCTCAAGAGCCAGCCGCCGTCGCGACGCGCAGGGCTTTCGAGCGCGCGATCCAACGCAACGTCGTCGCAGCATTCGTCGCGACGCCGCCGCTCTCCCCATCGCCATCCAGCAGCAGCGAACAGCAAGGCATCGTCGATATTGAACGACGATACGTTCGATCCGGGATGCGCCCTGTGCCGCTGCGAACGACCTCCAAGCGCCGTCGAACCCGAGTCGCTGTTGCGATCCTTTTCCCTAAGTAGCACGCACCGCCATGCGGGGACGGCAGGGCGGCCGCAGCCGGACGGCCTGTCGCCCGGCAGTCGTGACTCGTCCGTCGCGTCGCGGGGACGCAGAGGGGGCGACGATCATTCGGTCACTGCCAGCCCGACCACGACGGAGGGACATTTACGACAACACATTACCCTCCTTGGTCGTCCTGGACCGACGACGGACTCCGCCGCAATGCCCGATGATGAACTGTTCCGAACGCCCAGCTCCGTCGGTGAGGAGTACGTCGAGCGCTGGAAGGCCTTGCGCAACGTCTCCCGCTTCGAAGCGTCGAGCCGGCTGCGTGATACGTTGGCCATCCGGGAGTCGAGCCGCGCTGCCGTGGTGGCGTCTCGGCGACACATGGCACTGGCGGTGACTGCGGCGATGGGTCACGCGCACCTGTGGAAGGTCGCGCGGGCCTATCAACGTGGGGGTGGCGGCACAACAGCGACGGCAGTCGGCGCTCGGTCGAGCGACACGACTGCGCCCCTTCAGCCGGAGTCGTCCACCTCGCCTGGGCTGCCACGTGGCGGCGGCGGCGCTGAGCACAACGCTGCGGTTCAGCGTCTCGCAGCGCACAGTATTTGGAGCGGTCCGCACCACCAGCAAGAAGACGAAAGGCGCCGATTCGCGCAAGTCGTTCGTCTGTGGCGACGGATTCAGGTCTTCGCGGCCGCCGCCGATCTACCAAACGACGGGTTGCAAGCCGCCGCCTTGGAAGCGTTCCGCGCCATTCTTCTTTCCACCAAGGCCGTCTATCAAACGCACTACCTGCGGTGGCTGCTCGTGGTCGGGCCTCCGATTGCCGAGGAGATCGTGGCGTTGGTCACCGGAGGGGGAGGGGCGGCGGCGGCGACAGGGGGAGGCGGAGGAGGAGGCACTTCCCTTCACGGCTCCATCACGTCGTCGTCGTCGTCGTCGTCCGCGCTGGCCGGCGTGCACGCGCTGCTGGCGACACCGGGCACACTGCTGATGATGGCGTCGCGGAACGCCTCCCCTCCTGCAGCGCACGCGGCGAACGCCACCGTGGAGGTGTCATCGCCGCCCAAACTGCTCGTTCCACATCTTACTGTACCGGCGGCGGCGCGACCACATCACGTTGTGACGCCGACGACGACGAGCGCCGTGGCCCATGCTGGTGGTGTCTCGTCGTCCGCCCCTGTCGTCAAGGAGCTGACACGGCTCGCCATCTTCATTCGTGACGAATTAGACATTCCACCCTCTCAGGTTCAACAATGGGCCCGCCGCGCACGCGCGACGACGATGGGAAGTGGAGCAGCAAAGTGAAAGTATCCCCAAGTGTAGGACAAATTTTTCAACTAGTGTACATTGAATGTGAAGGCCCTTCCCGCGGCGCTTGCAGGGATCTCTTTCACCTGCTTCTCGTTCATGACTATTTTCCTTGTCTCACGACTTGTAGTTCACAGCAAGTGGGAAAGTTGTCGTCAATCGGATTCTTTCGATTATTTGTTACGATGAGCGGCGGCGGCGGGGATGGTCAAAGCGAACGGCACCGCCGAGAGCGGATCTTAAAAAATATCCGTGAGTACTACGACTTGGAGGCGACGGCGACCAAGGGAGGAGCCCCCGGAGAGGCGAATGAAGGGGCCGCATCAACGGCTCGTCCACCCGCGGCGGCGTCTTCGTCTTCGGTCAGTGACCAAAACTACGACTTGGACTCGAAAAACTTCAGTGCCTCGAAATACATCACCAAACTGCTCCGGGACAAACCCCTCGACAAGATCATTGAAGCAGACAATGCGATGCGCGACAGCGTCCGCGTCTTAGATAAACAGCTGCAGAGTCACGTCTTCGAAAACTACAAGGAGTTCATCGCGGCAACGGAAACCATCCGCGATGTGCACGTTCACGTCGACGACATGAACGGTACGCTGTCAACGCTCGCGGAGAATGTCAACCACATGGAAAAAGTGAGCGCGCAGCTCGACGAGGGCCTCGCGAGCCACCGGACGAAGATCCGCCAAGTGCTCGAGGCGAATGAAATTTTGCGCTCCATTCAGGTGCTCGTGCAGCTGCCCGATAGCCTCCATCAAGCCATCGATCGGCGCCGCTACGCGGAGGCCGCCAAGCTGTGGGCGACAGGCGATAAGGTGTTCGCGAAGCACGACACAATCGCAAGTTTTGCGAAAACACGTCAAGAATGCCGAGTGATGGCGGAGCGGCTGCACGATGAGCTCGTGAAGTACCTCCAGACCGCTTCCCTAGACTTAACGCAACCTGAAACGTTGGAGAAGGCCAAGGTCTGTGTCCGGGCGCTGCAGTTGCTGCAAGGCACCAGCATCGATAAGAACAAGTGCTGGGCCGAGACGCGCGCCGCCGCCGCCACGGTCGATCCAAGCGGTGCGTTACTGCTGCTTCCGAGCAGTGGTGGAGGGGGTGCTAGCGGCAGCTCCTCTGCGGAGGACACCAATACGAATGGCGCTGCTGGCGGTCCGCCTGCCGCAGATCACGACGTGATATTCTTCAACGACGCCGTGCAGCTCCTCCTCACGGAACCTCTGCAGCGGTTTACGGAGGCCACCAAAGCCGTGGGGGCCACCATCGACGTTGAAATGAGCCGAAGGGACCAACTGCTCAGCAAGCGCCTTCCCGAGCTGCTCATCCAGGGCTCCTCCCTGGGGGTTGGAGGAGGCGCCTCCTCGGCGGTTGGAGGAGCGGCCGCCGGTGCCGCACATCCATCAGGATCCGGTGCCTTCGACGCGGCCGCGTTCGTGGTGCAGAGCACCGAAGCGTTGTCGGGGTTGACGCTGGTGCCAATCACCGATGCCGTGCGCGTCGGCGCGACCGGTGTGCGCGTGGCGCTCGAGCGCGTCGCGGAGGTGTCACGGGAAGCGATGGCGCCCGCGGACGCCACCGAACGGCGGCTGATGGACCTAGCGGCTAACGTGGCGGCCGCGGTCACGCAAGTGCAGCAAGTGATGCTCTCCGTGGGGGCCGCGGCCACCACCATCGGGGCGGTCCCGTTTCCGCCGACGGGGCCCACCGCCGCCGCCTCTTCGTCGCTGTCGTCCGAGGCGCCCAGTGGCGCCCAGGTGACGAGTGCATCAGCGGGGGCCGCCTCTGGAGGTGCCCCCGTGGCGTCGTCAGCGGCGGTGGGGGGCCGGCCCATGTTGCTGCCGCCCTCGCTCGACGAGCTCAACACGCTGCTGCCAGACGCCACGGTGTACTGCCGAGTCGTCCACCTTCTTGCCGCGTTGCGTCTGGCCGCGGGGATTGCACCCCAGCCAAGTGCCGCCGCAAGTGGGGGGGTCTCCACGGCAGCGGCGGCGATCACCGGAGCGTCGACGATAACCGCGCTGCAGTCGTTACTGGGTGCGACGCTTGCCACCAAGGTCTGCCACGCGATCGTCCGGGTAAAGCAGCCCACCGAGGGAGCCAATCCCTTGCCGCCGCCATCATCGTCGACGACAGCCACCGCCGCGGCCGCCGGAGGAGGGACAGGGGGGGATCCCACGGTCCCAACGAGCGCCAACAGCTTCAGCTCCCTCGCGTCCTACGTCCTTCAAAAATTCGTCCGGCAGTCGGACGCAGAAATGTTGGACTCCTTTTGCAATAAAGTTCAGCAGCAGCTGCACACTCGCGTCGTGCTCACTCGTCGCTTGGCTCGACTGGAAGTGGAAACGCACCGCGTTGCGGTCACTGTCACGCCGTTTCTGGAGAGCACGTTCGAGTCGACGGGATCCCGCGTCGTGAAGTGGTGTCTCTCGGCGATCGCCCACACCGCCGCGCTGCTCCCTACCTTGACCCAGCGGGTGGTCGGAAATGCGAACGCTGAAGGCAGCGCCGCGCCGCCGCTCGTCCCGCCCACGGCTGCCGTCGTTTGCGAGTCGCTCATCCGTGCTCTGACGGACGCCATTGTGAAGGCCATCTATGAGTGCAGCAAGGCTTTTGAAATGCTGCTCGCCGACTTCGTGGCGCCTCCTCTTTCAGCGTCGTCGTCGTCGTTGGCCTCGTCAGAGCGCAAAGTCGGCGGCAGTGGTAGTGCCGGCGGCACATCGTCGTCCGCCGTGGCGGCGCAACTCAGTCAGCGCATCAAGGAGTTACCCCTCCGTTGCTTCGCGGATATTCTCGCCGTGCTGGAAAAAACGAGCCGCTCGTCCGGCGATCACTTGTCTTCCATGTGGCCGTTGCTCTTCGCCGCCTCGTCGTCGTCCCAGCCGCCATCGTCTCAGGGATTCACCGCCGTGACGGCGCCGATGCCGCCGTACGTCGCGGCCTTGGGATTGGCGGCCATCGTGCGGTGCTTGAAGCGCGTGGGATTGAAATCGCTGGAGCAGCGCGGACTCATCACCCGAGACACGTCCGTCCTCCGAGGTTCGCTGGACAACGCGGTCAAGATTCTCACGCACTTCTACATTCGCCACGCGTCCTGGGACCTCAGCTCCATCATGCGACGAGAGCAAGCGGCATTGCTCGCGGCCTTTCCGCTTGCCGCCGATCAACGGCGATCCACCGCCACACCACCTGCGGCGGCGCAAGAAGGCGGAGGAGGGGTCGCCGACCCCAACAACCCCACGACGACGCCACCCCCTCCATCCGGGGCCGTTGTCGTCATCACCGGCGCGTCCCGTCTGGCGGAGGAACTGTTCCGGAAGGCATGGGTGAGTTTCGTGCTGATGGTGGCCGCCCTCGTCCCTCGCGATGCCACCAACGACGTGGACGACGGCGGCGGTCAAGCGGCTCGGGTTCAGCGTCCTGGCAGCTCAACGGGCGGAACCAGCGCTATCTCGCGCAGCCGGGGTGCAGGGAGCAACACCGGCGGCAGCAGCTCCATGGTGTCGGCCACTGGCACGTTCGCGCTCGTTGCCCCGTTGTCGCGCAGTGATCGCTCATCCACGGGCGGTGCCGGCGGCACGCACGCCATGATGGACCGACTGGGAATAGGCAGAGGGCGGAACGCGCAGCAGCTGTCACTACGGCCGTCCATTGTCGACGCGAGTCATGTCGTGGAATGCGTCACGTCGTTCGTGCTGCGCGACTGGGCAGAAGAAACCCGCGCCGCGGTCTTCTCCCGACTGGCCTTCCAGCAACTGCAGGTTGACTCGTCGGTGTTTCTGGTATTGCTGGCGGAGTTGCTGCATCGTCAGCTATCCGTGCCCACGAATGCTGCACCTCTGGCTGTCAGCGGCGGTGTCCCGGCGGCTCCTGGAGGAGTCGTCGGCAGCCGAGGAGGCGCGGGCCCGGCTGCCCTACTGCTCAAACGCGAGGATCGCATCCTGCCGTTGATCCTGGAGGTGGTCGCCTGTGCGTACGAGCGGGCGCAGGAGCGCAGCCCACTCGCACCGTCTGCCGTTGAAGCCATTGCAAAGCAGAGTTTGGACGTCGGGGGACGATGCTTTCCAGCGAACGTGTGAACAAAGCCGAACACAGCGCCAACAAAGCCCTCCCGGCCAGAGTAGCCAACACGTAGGAACCCCGGGGGGGGGGCAGTACCGCGTGAGGGAAGGGCTGCAAAACTCCTCGTCGCCTCTTGTTCGTGTCGTTTTTCGTTTCTGTGTGCGTTTATGTGGAAGTTGTCGAGTGGGGGGGATTGGGACTTGTGGAGACGTCGGTGTGTCGACTGTTGTGCCTTTTTCTTTTATTTTCCCGTCGCTTGTGTTCTTCTCACGGATCCGTGTGTAGTTTTTTTTCCCCCGCCTCGATAAATGTTGCGGTGCACTGTATCCCGGCGCATCAGCCGATTCAACTTCGGCCAGCCCGACATGTACTCGGGCTTCAAGGGCAGCTTGTTCGTCAAGCCGACCACCACCTTGCCGGACACCGGCATCCACACGTCGACGCTGCCAAACGGCGTGAAGGTCGTCACCCATGATCAGGGCGGCGCCACGAGCACCGTCGGTGTTTACGTCGAAGCGGGCGCTAAGTTTGATCCTGCGTACGCACCCGGGATGAGCCACGTGATGCGCTTCGCGATTCTCGGGTCGAACTTTCACAACTCGTTGTTCCAAATCGACCGCGCGATGAGGTCCGTCGGGGCATCGTACAATAGCACCGACGTGAATAAGCGTTTCATCGGCTGGACGGCGGCCATGAGCCGCGGTAGCTACGCGAGCCCCCTGGAGCATCTGCTCACGTGCGTCGCGTGCCCCCGACTGTCGGAAACCGACATCGAACGGTTCCGGGACACGATGGACAACATCCTGGAGGAGCGCCGCTGGCAGCACCCTCGCGACTACTGCGTCGATCAGGCGGAGTCCGTCGCCTTCAACCGCGAGCGTCTGGGCAGCCCCCGTTTCGTGCCGCCGTTCGCCAACGACGCGAGCTCCGCCGAGAAGCTGTTAAATCAATACTGCAGCTACTTTCTGCCGAGCCGCGTGACGGTCGTCGGCGTCAACGTGGCCCACGACGAGCTCGTCGCGAACTACAATGGCGGCCCGTACCCACACTCGGCGTCCGCGCCGCATCACGCAGGGGCCAAGCCGGCGCAGATCACTGCCGCGGATGAGCTGAAACAGTACACCGGAGGCCGCGATGGCTACGAGCAAGAAAAACGCGAAAAGGAAATGTCGACGAAGCCTAACATGGAGAAGGAAACGATCGCCGCCATCGCGTTCCCGAGCGCCGGACTCGACAGCGACCTGCCGTCGTATGCCAGCACTTTGGTCCTACGCGAACTGATCAACGTGGCACAGCAGGATGGCATTCACTATCTGCGACATGAGAGCCACTTCGGCGTGCGCAGCTTCTACCGACCCTTTTCGACAGCCGGGCTCATTGGCATCACGATTCGTGACAAGCCGGACGCCGTGTACGACGCGCTGAAGACGCTCGTGCAGCTCAACGCGGACATCAAGGACCTCGCGGCGGCGAAGGTGCGCGCCGAGATCGCCTTCCACCATGACCACCTAGAGGCACAGAAGGACTACACCAACTTCCTCGTCTCGTCGCCTCACAAGGTCGAGGATGTGATTGCTGCGATCCGCAACGTGTCGGAGAAGGAGGTCAGCCGGGCGTACGACCTCGCGAAGTCGCAGGCGCCGTGCCTGTTTGCGACCGGTGAAACGATGAAACTCCCGTCCATGCATCAACTGCTCCGCAAGTAGAGAGGGCGGGGAGGCGAATCGACGGCGAAGGAGAAAGGGGGGAGAGAGAGAGATTGCCCGTTCCCCGGATTGCCCAGTCCATAGGCAGACACGACGCTTTCTTCGCCATCAGCGTCTCTCTCTCCCCCGGAAGTTATCAGACCTCACCGCGGTTAGGCGGAGTTTTTGGTGTAGCGCCCTTTGACGTGTGTGTGACCTCCGAGGGACTGGGATGTGGGGGATGGGATGAGGGAGGGAATGGGCGTGAGACAAATTCCCTGAGAGGGGGGAAGGATACAACTCCACGTGAGCGTTCCACGGCGCGTTGAACACGTGATCGAAGTACATTTCCATCATTATTATTTTTGAAAAATGACCCCTCCGTTTCTTTACTTACAAGACATTCGAATAATTGGGAGAGAAGGACGTGGGTGATGCTGGTGTGGCTATGTCAAACGGCTTGGCGCCCGCGGCGGAACTCATTGTCATTGATCGCCGCGTGCCCTATCGCTCGACGGTTCGGCTCCTCGACTTCGGGGTCCCCCGGCGTGGCTTCCGACGCCCGCGGTTCTCCCGCCGTTATCGTCGTGCCGTGCCCTCCTCCGCTGGTCGCCATCCGCGACCTAACGCATCATCACGCCCCGCCGGCAACGCACCCTCATCATGCTCTGCCGCCGACACCGGAGAGGGTGGATGGAGCGGGCGCATCGTCCGTGTGCATCCGCGTTCGCGGCCGTGTGGAGAAGCTAAAGGTCAAGTCCAAGGTGGCGTTCTTCCTTCTGAAGGAGCCAGGCGGAGCTACCGTACAGGTCGTGGTCCTTGCCACCAAGGCCCCGCCACCTCTTTCCCACTCGGGGACGACGGCCCCGTTCGACATCGTTCGGTCGCAGCTGACGAATGAGTCCGTGGTCGACGTCGTGGGCATGCTGGTCCCAACCGCCGCTCCGATCCGATCCGCTACGATCGCGAGCTTCGAGCTCCACGCGACGGTATCGCTGACGGTCGTATCCGCGGCACAACAACCGCTGCCGTTTCCGCTGGACGACCGGCACACGAAGCTGTCCACCCGCTTGGACCACCGCTCCTACGACCTGCGCCGTGCGATGAATCACTCCATCTTTCAAATCAGCAGCATCATCAACGGCGCGTTCCGAGATTTTTTCTCCCTGGAGAGAGGGCGGATGGTGAACGAGCGGGCGTTCGGAATTGCGGTGCCGAGGGCGCCGCAGCAGCAGTTGCCGCTGAACGACGACCCGCCGCTCGCCTTTCCTCCGCCACCAGGCTGGCGCACGTTCGTCGAAATCCATACTCCGAAGACGATTTGCAGCCCTAGCGAGGGCGGCAGCTCGGTGTTCAAGCTGGACTACTTCGGACAGCCTGCCTACTTGGCGCAGTCACCGCAGCTCTACAAGCAAATGTGCGTGCTGGGCGACTTAGCCACCGGAGGCGTGTTCGAAATAGGGCCCGTGTTCCGAGCCGAGAATAGCAACACCCACCGCCACCTCACCGAATTCATGGGCCTCGACGTGGAGATGCTCATCGACGGCGAGGGATCCTCCGCAACCACCACCGCCGGGGTAGTGGGGGGCGAGAAGACGACGATTAGTAATAAGGACGGTGGCGCATTGCCCAAGCTGCCGATGTCTTCCGCATCACCGTCCCAGTTGGGCCACGAGGAAGTCTTGAACGTCCTTGAGGCCGCCGTGCGGTACGTTGTCGAAGTGACGGAAGCTCAGTGCCGCGACGCGCTGCGAGACGTTCGCCAAGAACTCGAACTCACGTTCGCATTGGAGCAGCCTTCGGCCGCGACGGCGCAATCGGTGGCGACCAACAGCGACGAGCCTCCGAACGACTCCTCCTCATCCTCCGCGTTTGTGCCGCTCGTTTGTGCGGTGCCAGCGGCATTCCGAGCGGCACCGACCTTCGACGAGCATGCCACTCGCTACGGAGCGCGCGTCACTCCCCGGGGACATCTTCGAATGACCTTCGATGGGGCGATCCGTCTGTTGATGGACCGCGGCGTCCTCGCGGCGTGGGTCAACGACTTCTCCACCGACGTCGAAAAAAAGTTGGGGGCGATGGTGAAGGGTCTCTTCGGCGTCGACCTTTACGTGGTGGACCAATATCCATTGTCCGCGAGGCCGTTTTACACAATGCCGCTCGAGGGCATCCCGACGGCCACCGGCACGGGACTGGCGGCGCCTCTCGAAGGGGACCGTCGCCGCACGCGCTCGTTCGACATGTTCCTCCGGGGTGAGGAAATCTGTAGCGGCGCGCAGCGCATCCATGACTCCGCGTACCTCGAGCAACGCGCGAAAGAGTGTGGCGTGAGTGTGGCACTGATCCGCGGCTACTTGGCTGCCTTTCGATACGGCTGCTGGCCGCACGGAGGGTTCGGCATCGGCCTCGAGCGCTTGGTCATGTTGTTCATTGGCGCGCCTAACGTACGCTACGTCACGTTGTTCCCCCGGGATCCCACGCGACTGTCGCCTTGAACCAAATGCACCAACCAGCTGCCACAAATGGACCAGCCACCCCGGGGAAACGAAGGAGGGTGCGTACGATGTGGCTGGCGCGTTTCTGTGAGGTGCGCACACGTTGTGACTCGTTCACCTACACGACGCCCTCATCTCAGGAAGTGAGAGAGGGGAGTCACATCACAATATCGCCGTTTTTCTGTGTTTCGCTGATATCCTCTGCCTATGGCGGAGAGAGAGAAGGTCTTCTTTGGACGCAAATGTTTATCTTTTGTCGTTTGTTTTCCCCCTCGCTCTCGATCTCAGAGGGATCGACAGAGAGATATAGAATGGCTGTTCACACCACCAGCAGCGCCCGACGCCCTCAGCACCGATATACGGAAGCGGATTTATTTGGAACGCTCGCGGGGCGTTTTCACGGTGATGTGGTGGCGGTCGCCACGACGGGCAGTCGCAACAGCGCGATGGGAGGCGGTGGCTCGCTGTCATCCGCAAGGCCGCTAGAATCTTCCGCTTTGTACGACGCAGCGCAGTGCCGCACCTTGTGGCTTTCGTTCGCCGCGACGATCGCCGAGCAAACGCGGCAAGCCCCACCCGGCTTTTCCGCGGTCATCGCCGCCAATCCGAACGCGCGAGGGGCCTCATGCTGGCGGGTCTTTGCGAAGGACGTTGGCTCCTTCTTCGTGGTCGATCGGCAGCCGCCAGCGAGGGAGAATAGCCTCACCGGTGGAGGCGAAGGACCATCCAGAAGGCATCACGCCGTGATGTTCACGCCGGCGCCGTCGTTCTTGTCCGCGTTTGGCCTGCGGCACGCTCGGCCGCCGCTGCCTCTCAGCCAAGGCGACGTCCGCACCGTGGAGGTCAATTGGCGCCGGATGGCGGCGCTCGCCTCGACATCTAGCATCCACCATGTTAGAGCGTCCGGGGCGGGCGCCGCCGGCCATCATGTGCCTTCGGCGGCGATCTCCGGGGGATTGCCGTCAGAGGGCAGCGGCCTCGTTGCCGTATCGGTTACGCACGACGACTGCCGACGCTTCGTCGCCGCCGCCTTCGACGTCCTGGGCGATGCGTGTCGGCTTCACGCGAAGTCGGAGGTGACGGTTAGCGTCGTCTTCGGCGCGCTTGGCCGCTTCGAGTGCCGCCGTAAATCGTATGACTTCATCGTCAATGACAACGCGCGCGCCGCTGCCGTAACAGGCGGTGGCAGCGGTGGCGTGGGGGACAACACCGCAGCCGCTCTCTCCGCGCCAGCGGGTCGCGACAGTGTCCAACGCTCGCCATCTTTGCCCCCGCACAACGACATCGCGGCGGTCGCCGTTCCATCGTCGTCGCTAGCCGTGCAGCCCACGCCGACGTTCCTCGGCCGGCCGCCGCGATCAGAGGGGGCTGCTCCGACGACCGCTGAAGCGCCGCCGCCGCCGCGGACGACGTCCGCCGTGGCCCAGCAGCCAGAACACCGCCGCCTCAGCGTTCAGAGCTTGAAGGATTTGGCCCAACAGCATTCATTACCTCCTCGGCCGTCGTCCTCCTCGACGGGCGACTCAGCGATGAGGCCGCCGCCGCGCAGCAACGGCCATGATATTGTTAACCACCACGAGGCGGGGGTTATAACGGCGGAGGCACGGCCGATGGTCTCGTTGCGACCTAGCAGTCGAGTCAGCAGCAGCAGCAGCGCAGCCGCGCGCCATCCAACAACCGCCCATGTGGCCGCGGACGAGGGGCCGTCGTCGTCGTCCCCTGGAAGTAATAGTCGTTTCTTTAATGCCAAAATGCGCCGCCATTTCGTCGAGGCGGAGCTGCAGCGCCGTCGCGATGAAGTGCTTGAGAAGCTCTTCACTCAGCCGCACCAGCAGCATAGCATGTCCGGCGGGCGGTGGACTCACGAGGCGGTGGGTGATTTGGGTCGAGGAGAGGCGGCAGGTGGCGGCGCCGCTCGCCCGATGTCGGCCGCTTTGCCCGCAAATGGCCAAAATGTTGCCCCACTGGCCTTCACCACGCGGGAGCCGACGGCGGCTCACGCGCGAGAGGGGAGCTGCCGCGGGTTGGTGACGGGCGACGCTAGACGACCAGCATCGCCGTTTTCAACGTATCCGATGTCATCGACTCACCGGGGTCCTACTACTCAGCTAAGTCTCATAGCTGCCGCCGGTCTCAGAGACGGCGGTAATTGGGATCAGGTGGCGCAAGAACCGGCTGGTCGGCCGCCGAACACACCCCTGTTCGCTACCACCTCGCCTTCGATGAGTCTCGGAGGGCAACGCGGCCCTCCAGCCAACGCCGTGTCAACCGTGATCGACTTGGCCGTGCAGCGCCTCGTGCATGAGCGGCAAGCGCAGCTGGCGATCCGGGCCGAGGAGGCGATGCGGCAGCAAGCGGCGCAAGCCGCCGCGGACGCCATTCTGAAGGAGGAAAAGGAGCGGCGCGTTGCCGCCGCACGTGCGCTGAAAGGCGCGCTGCAGGTTCAAGCCGCGGGCAAGCAAGCCCGGGAGGTCGCCTACCGCACGACGATCGCCCATCCCACGATGCTCCCCTTTTCGTCACAGGAGGCGGCCGCGCAGCGTACGCGCCACGTGAACGAAGAGGCAGCTGAAGTCAACCGCCACTGGGCCGAGTCGCGTCTGCAGCATGCAAGCGCCGCGCGCGACCGAGATGTGAAGAGTGAGATCGACGATACGCAGGTCGCCGCGACGCAGTTCGCATATGCCTCGATCGAGGCGGCCCAGCGGCGGAAAGAGACGGAGGCGATCATGCGGGCGGCGTGGGATGAGCAGCAGCGACTCAAGGCCCTGCGTTGAGGGGGGACAGTCTTTTCTGGGGCACCCCCTCCCTTTCCTGATTCTCGTAGACAACGCTGACAGAGGGAGAGAGAGAGAAAGCAAAGGCCTCTCTCTTACCCTCCGCAGCGGTGATTTTGTGATGCGCGGCCGACACCGTGAAGCACAGTAGAACGGATGGAAAACGAACAGTGATAGTGCTGAGAGGTCCATGGCAGCAGACGATGCCAGCAGGCACGAATGGGAGGAACCATGTTGCGGTGTCGTTGTTTTTTGCTCAATGGACGGGAAGGGGGATTTCGGCAAAGGGGTTGTGATTCATATTCCACAGTCTTACACACATCGTCCGGACCCTTACTATAGCGTGCGCTACCCACGCTGTATTCCCACAGTCACACAAATGCTGCAACGGTCCATTTCACTGTTGGCCGATGGCCGATGCTGCGCATTTCAACTTCGCAGCGCCGCTGAAGCGGTGCGAGGAGCGGCTTCGACCGCCACGACGTCAGCAGGACGAACGAAGCGGTGGTGCGCCTTAGCGACGATCACCACCAACATCGCTCTGCGCCACTACTCGCGGCATTTTCCGTCGTTATCATCATTTTCGTCATCGTCTCTGATTGTGTCGCACGGACTCCTCGGAGGTGCCGCGACCTCACCTCATGGAGGCGAGGAGCCCCTCGCCGCTGGGGTGGCGACGACCCCCTTCTGCTTCGTATCGTCGTCGTGGTCGTGGCCGCTAGGGATCCGACACTACGATGAGCAGCGAAAGGCGGCGTCGTCCTCTGCGGACCCACAACGCGGCGGCGGCAGCGGTGGTGCCTCCGAGGAGCATCATCATCTATCTGGCGCTTCCCTGCCGCGAGGAGGGACGACGACGCCGTCCCCAGGCGAAAGCGCGGACGTCGCGACCCGCGCGGCCCGATTCGGCGCGGATGAGGGCAGGCGACCCCCACATTCCTCCTCCTCACCACCTCATCCTCCTCGTCCCTCGGTGCCGTCGTCGTCGCCGTACGCCTCGTCCTCCCCCTCTTGGCAGCAGAGGGACTCCTCTTCGCATCGGCGGCCGCCACCGTACGGCGGCCACTCTGATCGAAGAGGAGGCGGCGACCGTGGCCCACCCCCCATCGTGCCGATGAAGGATCGCACACCGCCCCCTGGATTGATCGACCACTTCGGTCCGCTACCGCCATATCAGCAGCTGCAGGAATCCCTCAGAGCCGCTGCAGCGGCGGCCTTGAGAGAGGTCGACAACGGTCGCGGCGGCGGTGCGCGGGGTTCTTTTCTGCACCCGCTGTTGGGCAAGCTGTCCGTCTTAGTCGATGCCGAAAAAGTGACCCCGTCGGATTACCTAAGCTTTGAGCATCAGCTCGCGCCGACGTGGGAGGCGTGGTTAGAGGCGAAAAACGGCAACGACGACAACGACCGATCACAACAGCTCCTCAATGTTGCGGACAGCAAGCGGCCCGCGCCGCCGTTACGCGCTCTCCTTCAGCGACGCTATGAGCGGCTGTTGACCACACCGGCCACAATGAATGCGACCGGGGCAGGACACCACCTGCGGCCGCACGAGGGCTTAGGGGGTGGACATGCCGACCGGAGCGATGACACTCATCAAGACGCCTCCTCCGCCGCCGCGCACCGGAGCGAAAAGCAGGGCTCCTTCGCAGGAGGGGGCACGCAAAATCGGGCCGCCTCGCGGCTGACGCTGCCCCCCGCTCCACACGTATGCCTACGGCGGTACTTTACGAGACGGATGGACCGTGAGTGGAAGGCGCTCGAGGCCACCAAGGGCTTCGAGTGGTTCCGCGTGGACTCGTTCATGCCCGTCAACGTTCAGCTCGCGGCCGACGCGAGACATCTGGTCGACTACCGTAAGGACAACTGGCTCAACGCCGTGTGTTTCGTGGTGAGCTGCGAAGAAGTCGCTCCGTACACCGTTTTGCTCGAAAACTTCCGCGGAATGGGCGTCGACATGTACGTCGGCGACCGGTCGGGGCTGAAGAGCGTCGTGCTCGGGGATCAGGATTGATGTCAGCAGGAGTCGACAGTATCCGAAAAGGAGGAATGCAAAACCTTGCCGCTGAAGCTGATTGATCACTGAATGTTCGCACAAGCCGATGCTACCCTCTCGCTGAGCGTTGCTTTCGAGGCGCGTGTCGATGCGGGCGAAACGCATGCTGCCCCTTTTGGTCTTGGTCATTACCATCTCTTTTCAGAACGAAATCCAGCCCCATTTCGCCTCTCGGGGGAACGAAACGGAAATTACCAGCAAAAAAATTGGTCGTCGTTGGCACAGCCAGAGAGGAGAAGTCGGGACATCCCATCGGAAAGAGGAAAGAGGGGGAAGGCAGAGATTGGAGAATGGTGAACGTCATTGTCAGTACCGCACCTTCAAACCCGTGTGGTGCAGCGCGGAGAACCATCCGGAGTGGAATGACGGGACTGCACTTGATATCTTTTGCCGGGGATGGCCGAACAGGTGCTTTGAGGCCAAGCGGGTGCTCGCGGCGGATCCGAATCAACCTGACCTGTTGTTTGCGTTCCACGGCACGCGGATCGACGTCCTCCCGAAAGTCATTACGGGACTCGTCGCCAAGCGCACGACGGATCCGGGATACTTCGGCGCGGGCGTCTACGTCACGCCCAATTTGGAATATGCGGCCCAGTACGCAGTGGGAAAGTTCGACAACCCATCGTCTGACGATCGATCAGCCCGTGAGGACGGAAGCTTTCCTGTCGTTTTAGTGTGCGCGGCGATCGGAGAGGCGCATCCCATCACGCGAAGCGGCGACTATCCACTGGAGGGTAGAGGTAAAGTACTATCGGCCATCGATCCGTGCTTCAGCCGTTGCTACGGACAACCCTTGATGCCAGGGTGCGACGCCCACGAGTGTCGGCACGAATGAATTTTCAAGCCGAGGATGACTTGGCGCACATGAAATACCTTGAGATCGTCATGATCAGGAAGCTCAAGTCCTTCCGCTTGCGATCATCTGGGTGCAGCCGACGCCACCATAGAGGTGGGTGCAGCCGACGCCACCATAGGGGTGGGTGCAGCCGACGCCACCATAGGGGTGGGTGCAGCCGACGCCACCATAGAGGTGGGTGCAGCCGACGCCACCATAGGGGT